>Ga0247840_10008140_pt1 | contig 14209 bp, 12 predicted proteins | sample LaCruzMarch2015__FD_192404 | JGI IMG/M metagenome (GOLD analysis project Ga0247840, IMG submission 192404) | Freshwater microbial communities from meromictic Lake La Cruz, Castile-La Mancha, Spain - LaCruzMarch2015_17m | ecosystem: Environmental > Aquatic > Freshwater > Lake | place: Spain...
GGGATGCCAGCGAAGACTTGGCGGGCAATTTTCTGACGATCTCGAATATCGCGGGATTCAACACGCTGCGGATGTTCGAGCTTTGGTTCCAGCAGGAGCTCTTCGATGACAAGCTCTCGATCCGGCTCGGGCAGCTCTCGGCGGACTCCGAGTTTTTGATCTCCGACTATTCCGGGCTGTTCATCAACGGGACATTCGGCTGGCCGGCGTTCGCCTACATGAACATCCCGAATGGTGGCCCCGGATACCCGATGGGGACGCTGGGGGCGAGGTTGGCCTTGAACCCGGTGGACTGGTTCACGTTTCAGACCGCTGTTTTCCAAGGCAATGTCTTCGCGCAGGATGTCAACCGGCACGGCTTCCGCTGGCGGCTGGATGCGCAGACCGGCTGCACGTTCCTCAACGAGGCGCAGGTCCGCTGGAACCACCGCGGGGAGGAGAACGGGCTTCCGGGGCAACTCAAGCCCGGTGTCTGGTTCCAGACAGGACAGAGCGCGGATGCGCTTTCTGATTCCACGAGCTCCGGGAACGCGGGATTTTATGCCGTCCTTGACCAGATGCTCTACCGCGAGCGGGGTGAGCCGACTGCGGCGGGCCTGACTAAAGACGGAAAGTCGGCTGTGGATGGCAAGAGCGGCAAGAGTTTCAAGGCCCCGGTGGCGTTCGAGAAGTCCGACCAGGGGCTCGGGTTTTTCGGCAGGATCGCCTTCACCCCTGCCGACCGCAACTTCATCAGCTTCTACTTCGACACCGGCCTCAGCTACAAGGGGCTCATCCCGACACGCGACAACGACACGGTTGGCATCGGATTCGGCTACGCCCAGCTCAGCAACGGGGCGCGCAGTTCTCTCAGGGATGAGGGGGCGAATCCCATCGGGGCCGAGATGGTGATCGAGCTCACCTACCAGGCCGAGATCACTCCCTGGCTGATCGTGCAGCCCGACCTCCAATACATCATCAACCCCGGAGGAGCAACCGACGTCAACAACGCGCTCGTCATCGGCGGGCGCGCAGCGATCACCTTCTAACACCATATGACAACACAACACCTGAAACGCTCTGCGGCCATCATCGCTGTATCCCTGCTTGGCATTTGCGGAGCGAGTGCGAAGCCGCTCGAAATCCTCACCTCGTTCTACCCGATGTATGTGAGCACTCTCAATGTGGTCGGAGACACGCCGGGCGTGAAGGTGGCCTGCCTCACGGAACCGTTTGTCGGGTGCCTGCACGACTACTCGCTCACGGCGGGGGACATGAAAAAGCTCTCGAGGGCGGACGTCTTCGTGGCGAACGGTGCCGGCATGGAGTCGTTCATCGACAAGGCGGTGAAGCAATCGCCTTCGCTCAAGGTGGTCGAGGCCAGCAAGGGGATGAAGCTGGCATTCGAGGGCAATCCTCACGTCTGGGTGGGGATCTCTGGGGCGATCGGGCAGGTGGAAAATATCGCATCCGGCCTGGCCAAAGCCGATCCCGATCACGCCGAAGCATACCGGAAAAATGCCGCCGACTACGTGGCGAAGCTGGATGCGCTCCGGAGGGAGATGCACGCCGCGCTCGACGGATTGAAAAGCCGGGACATCCTCACGTTCCACGAGGCGTTTCCGTATTTTGCGAGCGAGTTCAACCTGAACATTGTCGGGGTGATCGAGCGGGAGCCGGGCGCCGCGCCGAACGCAAAGGAATTGGCCGAGACCATCGAGCTCGTCAGAAAGCAGAAGGTCCACGCCCTCTTCGCCGAGCCGCAGTATCCCTCCAGCAGCGCCAAGGTCATCGAGCGGGAAACCGGCGTTCCGGTGAGCATCCTCGATCCGGTTGTCACGGGTTCGCGCGAGCCCGACAAGGCCAACGACGCCTACCTCACGGCCATGCGGAAAAATCTCGGCGTGCTCCGGAAGGCCCTGTCCGAGTAGGCGCAGCGTGCGGCACCGTCCCAATCCTCAAAAAGCCTTCGCCGGTTCCTCTCTTCCGATCTCCATTTGCTTTTTCGGGCCATGGCAGGAAACGCAGGACTCTCTGAAAATCGGATAAACATCCGTTTGAAAAGTTGGCTCCGCCAGTAGCCAAGACGGCATCAGCAAAGATGCGGCAAAAAGGATTAAACGGATCTTTTCCATAATCGGGTTTCGTGACGTTTGTCGATTGGAGCAAACGGGCTTTACCCGTTTTCCCCTGAAAGAATGAGCCGCTTGCCGACATGGACTTCCATGCAGGCTTTGGGAAACTCGCTCCACAGTCGGTGTATCGCGGGCACTCCCGTGCAGTGGCAGAACCCCATGCGCCTCGGCTCAAGTGATCGAAGTGCCACAACCGTGCGGTCCATTCGCTCCGGCGAAGCGGCGGCCAGATGCAGCCCGCCGATGAGCGTGTGGACGGGCAGAGCTCCGGTGAACTGGGAAATGTGTTCCAGCGTGTTGATCCCCCCCGCGTGGGCGCAGCCGAAGATGACGGAAAGACTATCCTTTCCGGGAAGGTAAACCGCCATGTCGTCGGCCATCGGATCGGGCACGGTGAGCTCCGCATCCAGAAAGAACGGTCCGCCCACATCCTCGAAATCATTCGTCCGGGGAATTCCGCCGGTCACCCAGATCCCGGGCACGACTTCGGCGGGGCCGGTCACGCGGTGCACGGGCCGAGAATTTCCAAAATCTGCGGCCTCCATGAAATCGGTCGAGATCCTTCGCGCCGTGCCTTTCGGTGAGCGGATAAACTTTTTCTCGGTGGCCGCCGGGTGGAACCAGAGCGCGGCGGCGGGCGCGGCTTCCAGCGCGTAAGGCAGTCCGGAAACATGATCGTAGTGCCCGTGGCTGAGCACAATCGCATCCGCCTGCCCGAGATCGATGCCGAGCTTCGCGGCGTTTTTTTCGAGCACCATTCCCTGACCGGTGTCGAAGAGCACGCGTTGTGTGCCGGTCTCAAGCCAGTAAGAGAGCCCGTGTTCGCCGAGCAACCCGGCCCCGCGCACGGTGTTTTCGGAAAGGATTGTCAGGGAAGTCATTTTGTTCTGGACAATAATGAGCATATGCCAATATCACGCAAGCCCTATTTATGAAATCATCCGACGACCGCCTTCCAGTGACCGTTCTTTCCAGCTTTTTGGGTTCGGGAAAAACGGCCTTGATGAATCTCCCGCCCCCCGCTCCGGCGGGCAGCGGTCGTGAGGAGGTCAATCCCTCTGAGCAGCTTCATCGGGTAGTTGAATGCCCTTCCACCTTGAGGGGGGCTGCTGAGTTTTCAGCCACAGAGTTTTCACTTGCCGGGACAAAAAATGGCCGCAGGCTGCAGAAACGATGAAACGCGTGTCCCTCCGCAAGATCCTGGCCTGGATGGCAATCGCCGCCGCCGTGGCATTGATCGCCTATCGCGTGAATTTCAGCCCGGTGTCCGTTAGCAAGCACGCCCTCTCGAGTGGGGAGGTCCGTGCCGAAGTTCTGGGTACAGGCACGCTGGAGGCTCGCGTGAAAACGACGATTTCCCCCCGTGTTTCGGAGCAGCTCGCCGAGGTGCTGGTGGACCAGGGAGATACGGTGAAAGCCGGACAACTGCTCGCCCGCCTTGATGATGGCGAACTCAGGAGACAGGTAGAAGTTGCGGAGGCCACACTGGCAGCGGCCAGAGCGACCACGGAACGGGTGCAGGTGGATGAAGTCCGCGCGCGCGCGGTCGAGCAGCAGTCGCGCCAGAACCACAAACGGATCTCCGACCTCGTCGGCGCAAAAGTCAGCTCGCCGTCCGAATTTGACAAATCCATCGGGGAGCTGCACATCGCAGAATCCGGACTGCAACTCGCACTTGCCGCCACGACGGAGGCACGCCAGCAGAGTATCATGGCCGAAAAGAACCTGGCATTCCAGCAAGAGCGGCTTGGCTTTGCCCGGATTCTCAGCCCATATGACGGGCTCGTCACGCGTCGCGACCGAGACCCCGGCGGTGTCGTCGTTCCGGGGGCTTCGATCCTCCAGCTCGTCTCGACAGACGAGATCTGGGTTTCCGCATGGGTTGATGAAACCGCCTCGGTCGAACTTGCCGCAGGGCAGCGGGCGCGCGTCGTCTTCCGCTCCGAACCGGAAAAGGTTTTTCCCGGAGAGGTGGTGCGCTTGGGTCGGGAAACCGACCGCGAGACCCGTGAGTTTCTCGTGGATGTCAGGGTCCGCGAATTGCCACCCAACTGGACATTGGGCCAGAGAGCCGAGGTTTTTATCGAAACCATGCGCAAGACCCAGGCACTCGCTCTGCCGCAGCGATTCCTCCAGTGGCGCGGTGGCAAGCCCGGCGTATTTGTCGCGGATCATGGCAGGGCCGCATGGCGGAATGTGACCGTCGGTTTGCGGGGGCACGACACCGTGGAGGTGGCAGAAGGGTTGTCGGCGGGCGATGTCGCGATAGCTCCGACAGACCCCCTGCAACCCGCGCTTCGGGCAGGGCAGCGCATCACCACCGAATGAATCTCGCCGCCAAGGACATCCGCCACAATTTCGGACGCTTTGCTCTGACGACTGTCGGCATTGGCATGCTCCTGATGATTGTCATGGGCATGGGCGGCATTTATCGCGGGCTGATCCGCGAGGCGACGCTGCTTGTGGGCACGATTGGGGCCGACCTTTGGGTCGTGCAGGGCGGCACGCGCGGACCATTTGCAGAAATCTCCCGCTTGCCGGAAAATATGGAAGACCGGCTACGATCCGTGCCTGGCGTGGTCAGTGCGCGGCGCTTCGTTTCTCACACGATCCAGCGCGAACAGGAGGGAAAGGGGCTCCGCCTGGTCGTGCAGGGGCTATCGTGGCCGGAAGATCGAGGGGAATGGATTCCGCTTGTGGCGGGACGCGCGCTCCGCCAGGCCCACTTCGAGATGATCGCGGACCGCTCTCTTGGGCTGGAACTCGGCGGGAAAATTTCTCTGGGCAAGGATGTCTACGAAGTTGTCGGTATCACCAACGGAATGGTTGGATCCGGCGGTGACGGGCTCGGCTTTTTTACAATCAGCGATGCGCAGCGGATCCAGTTTGATGTGCCGGGCGAGGCAACTCGTTTGGAACGTCAGGCGCGTCGCGCCCGCGCGGAAGCCATTGATATCGGTCGCCAGCAGCCGCTGCTGCTCGAGCGTGCCGCCGGGGCAGCCGATGGAATCCCGGCGTTCGCCCCGCCTCAGCTCAGCGCGGTCATGCTGACTCTCCAGCCCGGAACTGATGTGTCAAAAGTGACGGAGACAATATCAACCTGGCCGGATGTTACGGTGTATTCCCGTCAGCAGCAGGTGGACCTTTTGCTCTCGGGCATGGTGGACAAAGCGAAGCGACAGCTCGGTCTCTTCCGCGTGCTCCTTATCATCATCTCGACGATCATCATGGCGCTTATCATTTACACTCTCACTCTGGATAAAATCCACGACATCGCGATGCTCAAACTGATGGGCGCCCGCAATGCCGTGATCGTCGGCCTGATCCTCCAGCAGGCGCTGCTGATCGGCGTGCTCGGCTACGCGCTGGCCTATTGGATGGGCACGCTGGCATTTCCGAGATTCCCGCGCCTCGTCGTGATTGAAAATCAGGACCTTCTCTCGCTGGCGGGCATCGTGGTGGCGATCTCCGTCCTGTCGAGCCTCATCGGCATCGGCAAAGCCATGCGCGTCGAACCAAACAAGGTGCTGTGATGGAGGCCCCCGCTGTGGAGGCCATTGGCCTGACAAAAATTTACGGCTCCGGCAACACCGAGGTCGTCGCCATGAAGGACGTGTCCATCACCTTGGCCCGCGGCGAAATCGTCGCCTTGCTCGGCCCGAGTGGCGCGGGAAAATCCACCTTTCTTACTGCCATCGGGCTCATCAACCCTCCCACCTCCGGGCGCATCATCATCGGCGGCGAGCCGGTGATGGATGCCGACCGCGCCTTGGTGGACGTCCGTTCCTTCCGGCGGCGGCACCTTGGGTTTGTCTTCCAAAAAGCCAACCTCATGCCGTTTCTCAATGCCTCCGAAAACGTGGCTCTCGCGATGGAGATCAACGACGTTCCGCCACGCGCAGCCCGCATGCGTGCGATGGAGCTGCTTGACTACCTCGGCGTCGCAGATCGTGCAAAAAACCTTCCCGATGCCCTCTCCGGAGGCCAGCAGCAGCGGGTCGCCGTGGCCCGCGCGCTCGCCAACCAGCCAAGCCTGCTCCTCGCCGATGAACCCACCGCCGCGCTCGACAGCCACCGCGGACGTCAGGTCATGGAGCTGTTCAGCAAAGTCGCCCATGAGCAGGGCTCGGCTGTGATTGTCGTGACGCACGACCATCGTTCTCTGGATGTCTTCGACCGGACCTACGAGATGGAGGATGGCCGCCTCCAATTCTCAGCGCAAAATGCCCCTTCCCCGGCCTCGCCGTAGCCGTTCGACGCCACGGTTCAAAGTTGCAACGCCCAAGCCCCGCCCCCCCCGGCAACGCGAGCTTCCACCGATCCTCAAGGATTTTGTTCTCGACAATAATGAGCATATGCCAATATCACGCAAGTCCTATTTATGAAATCTTCCGACGACCGCCTTCCCGTGACCGTTCTTTCAGGCTTTTTGGGGTCTGGCAAAACGACCTTGATGAACCACCTGCTGGCCACGATGAACCGCAAACGGGTCGCGGTGATCGAAAATGAGCTTGGCGAAATCCCGATTGACCACCACCTCGTGTTGCGCACCGATTTGGGGTCAATGGAAACCGTGCAGGGCCGCACCTGCTGCACGGCCCGTGAGGAATTCCTTCGCCTGCTGCATTTGCTCGCGTATGCGAGGAAGCGTTACGACCGGCTTCTGGTGGAGACAACCGGGGTCGCGCACCCCGGCATGGTGGCTCACGCGATTCTCGGCGACCCGTTCCTCAAGGAGCACATGCGGCTCGATGGCGTGGTGACGGTTGTTGACGCGAAACACATCCTCGACCATCTCGGACAGGACGGCCATGCGGACGAGCAGGTCGCCTATGCGGACCTGCTGGTCATCAACAAGGTGGACCTCGTATCAGAGACAGCTCTGCGACATGTCGTCGATTCCATGGCCAGCATCAATGCCGGCTGCGAACATATTTTCGCACAGGACGCCAAAGTGCCTGCGGATAAAATCCTCGACATTGGAGGGTTCGATTTGAAGCGGATAGAAAAGGGAGTGGGCGGGTGTTCAAAAAATGGAAACGCGAAGCCGTCTCCAAAAAACCACGAGCATGAGATCCAAACCGTTTCCCTCACGATCCCCGGCGACCTCGACGGCGACAATTTCCGTGATTGGCTGGCGGAATTCGTGGAGAGGCATGCGGAGGATCTTTTCCGCAGCAAGGGGATCATCACCATCCGGGATGTGCCGGAGCGCATGGTTTTTCAAGGAGTTCACGGTATGTTCCGCATCACTCTCGGGCAGCCGTGGGCAAATGACGCACGGCTCACTCAGGCGGTTTTCATCGGGAGGAACCTGCGGCGCGAGGAAATTGTCTCGGGAGTGGAGTCGTGCCGGGTATGAGAGACGCGAAGGCACATCATCAAGTCCGGCTGCATCAGTAAAGAAAGGGCTTTTCGGGCGGATCGATCTTTTCGATGACGGCGTTTTGGATGAGGGGTTTGCGCTTTCCGCCTTCCACGGGAAATGTGGCTTTTCCGGCGACCTTCACCCAGGTCATGTCAGGGAGGTCAGGCTTTTGTTGCGGCTCGATGGGCAGCACGACCGGCTGGGCGTCGGCGGCGCAGCACGTCATCATCATGCGAACCACAACGTAGCGGTTGCCCTTGGGGTTGTCGCTCTTCGCCGGCATCAACTGGCCGGTCACTTCGACCGCCTTGTTGTCGAGTTGATCCCGGAGATCCGGGAGTTTCGCCGCGTAGAGAAAGTCCACCACCTGGGCCCGAACCTGCCCCTGTTCGTTTTTTGGCAGGAGATATTGGTCTTCCGGGGAAGAATTTGCTGGCCGGGCACCGGGGAGCTGCGCGAGATCCTGGACATACACGCGATTGGCCACCGTGCTTGCGCCGAAGCCGTCCGAGGTATTTGCGAACGCGAGCAGCAGGGGCGCAACGAGAACGAGCGATGTGAGAACGCCCCGCACGGAAGAACGTGCGGCGGGGATGTGCGCATTGTTGCCGTCCGGCGCGATCACCACGAGGAAGGCAAAGCAGAGGAGCATGCAACCGGCGACCAGCGCAAAAGGCTGAAATGCGGGATGCAAATACGCGCCGATCCGACCGGTAAAATAGATGGTGAGAAGGACGCTGCCCCATGCGGAGAGCACCCCTGCTGTGAGGAAACGATGGAAGGTGGAATTCATGGCCAAACGACACGAAGCCTCATGCAGAGAAGGGCGATCACCACAAACAGGCCGACGACCAGCCCAAGCACGAAGCGCTTCCGGAAGATGGATGAATAAAGAAAGATCAGCTTGAGATCGACCATCGGGCCGAAAACCAGAAACGCCAGTTTTGCGACGGTCGGAAACATGGAAAACGTCGCGGCGATAAAGGCATCCGTCGTGCTGCACAGGCAAAGCGTGGCGGCGAGGGCCATCATCGAGCCGGTGGCGAGCCAGTCGTTCATCGCGAGCGGCACGATGAAGTCCTGGTTGACCGACGTGTTGAAAAGAGACGCGGCCGCAGCGCCGAGAACGAAATAGACCGTCATGTTCAAGAAGTCGCCGACACAGACGTGGAGCGCCCCCCACAAGCGCTCTCCGGTTCCACCCGATGCCGCATGTACGGCGAGCCCCTGCGGTTGCGCGATGTCGGCAATCACGCTCTGGCGCAGCACGCGACCGAGCGGCAGATTGTGGACGACCATGCCGACAGCGACCGCCACACCATACCCCAGGCCAAGCCGCAGGAGGGTGATTTCCATCGGGGCCTGGCCACGAAAAGCGGCATAGGTGCTGATCGCGACGATGGGGTTCACGATAGGGGCGGAGAGCATGTAGGTAATCGCGTTCGACGCCGGCAGGCCCTTGGCCATCAGCCGCCGGATAATGGGGACCACCCCGCACTCGCACATCGGAAAAATGAGGCCCAGCAACCCGCTGACCATCGCGCCGGCATACGGGTTGCGCGGCAGCAGCCTCGCCATCAGCCGGGCCGGCAGGAATTGATCGATCAAACCGGAAAGGATCGTCCCGAGCAAAAGAAACGGAAGGCCTTCGAGCAGGATGCTCAAAAAGGCGAAGCTGAAATCCGGAAGGCTGAAGTGGAACGCCCCGTCCATCGGTTCAAGTGTCGGCCGGCTGGCTGCCGAAAATCTCCCCGGCCAGCGCCAGAATCGGCCCGGCCTCGATTCCCGGTCCGATCAACACGGCCAACGGGTGGCTCAGGCGCGCCGTTTGGCCGATGGGCAGCCATTGTGTGGCCCCGTCGTCAACGCGTTGGAAGACGTGGTATTCATCGGGTGATTCGGAAAGCCGCGCAAGGCCTTTCACGCGGATCACTTCGCGCGGAAGGCCATCAAGGAACGCCGTGACCGAGCGGCGCGGGACAGTGTTCGGCAGGTCGATTTGCATTGAGGCGAAGTGGTGCGCGATATGGGAAGCTGGGTGCTTATGGTGATGCCCGCATCCGCGCTCCGCCGGGTGGGCCTCAGCTTCGCGGGTCGGCAGGTCCCGCACCGCCGCGATGACCGCCTCGATTTCCCCGGCAAACCCGGCGGGATCGACCCGTTCGCCGTGAAGTCCATGGCTGGCGAGCGACTCCTCCACTTTCTCCCGGCGCCGGGCGTCGATGTCATCCCATCGGGAAACGAAGAGAAAATTCGCTGTCCGTGCCTGTTCGAGTTCCAGCGGGTTGTGCCAGAACCGCTTTTGCCAGCGCTGCCCGTCGATGACCGAGAGCTGGATCGGCTGGGTGAATCGGGCGAGGGCGGGTTCGAGCGAGAGCAGCTCGATCAATTCCTCGGAATCTGTTGTGCCATTCGTTTCAATGACGACCGCGCGATTCGGAGAATGCTCGAATTTCTCGAGAGCCCCGAGCAGTTCGTCCCGAGAGCCGCAGCAGACGCAACTGCCGCTGATCGGAACGATCGAAACCGCAAGTTCCCGGAGCAGCTCCGCATCCACGCGCGCATTCTGGTAGTCGTTGATGATGACGTGGGGATCAATACCGCGCCCGCGAAGCTCCGGCAGCAAGCGGCGAAGATAGGTCGTCTTGCCGGAGCCCAGAAAGCCGACGATCAGAATGAGCGGGGTCATCGACGTTCCCTAGCGGCTCCCTTTTTCGTGATGCTCCCCTTCGCCTTGGTGATTGCCAGTTTCGCGAACTGGCTGGAGAGCCAGGGCGAGCAGGAGGGCAAGCCCGGCACCGAAGCCCAGCAGGAGCGGCCAGCGTTTCTTGCGGGCGGCGACTTGCCAGAACCACCGCCAATGCAGGGCGAGATGCGCGAAAATCAGCGCGAGGAAAGCGTAGGACAGCCAGGTGTGCCAATCGCCCCATTCATGCCGCGACAGCCCCCAGGCCGAAAGCCCCCGCCCGCCCCGCGAACCGGGCGGGAGCCGGAACGCCAGCAACAGCCCCGTTCCCCCCATCGCGCAAAACACCAGCCAGAGCAGCGCATTTAGAAGCCGGGGGAGCAACTTGCGAATCGAGCTGCCTCTTGCCGCCGGGCACTGTTTGTCCGGCCCGGTATCCCCGCTGTCCCGAAGCGCGTCGGTCTTTTGTGAATCCATGATGCGAGCATATGCCTACTACAATTTGCAGCAACAGATTTTGCCGGTGCTCCGGGATCGCCCACCTGCCAGCATGAGCGCGCGAGCTGGAACCGGCCTGTTCGAGCTGTCCTTTTGTTTTGTCAATGTCCGCACGGAAGCCGATAATGCCGGCCTGTGGAACAGGCTCCACCTTCCCGGACGGGCGATGGAATTTTGACCTCTCACCAAGCCGCTGCTTTAAAATCATGACCACGCTCTTCTTGCTCGCTGCAAACACGTTGCCCGCCGACCCCGCAAGTATGAAAATGTGGGCTTATGTGGGCTTCATCGCGCTTGTGATGGTATTCCTCGCCCTCGATCTCGGCGTCTTCCACCGCGAGGCTCATGAAGTCAGCCTGAAGGAATCCATGTTCTGGTCCGCCATCTGGCTCGCCTTCGGGGTTTCATTCACTGGATTTGTCTACTACTCATACCATTTCCACTGGCTTGGGTTGGGATTGGAAACCCCGACCTACGCCGCAAGAGCGATTGTGCTGGACGAGGTCGCCGGAGCCACTGCGGCGATCCAGTATCTGACCGGCTACATTGTCGAGAAGTCTCTGGCGATGGACAACATCTTCGTGATTGCGATGATCTTTGGCTACTTTGCCATCCCTGCAAAATACCAGCATCGCGTGCTCTTCTGGGGAATCATCGGTGCCCTCATGATGCGCGGCGGCATGATCTATCTCGGCGCGGAGCTGATCATGCGCTACACATGGATACTCATCATCTTCGGGATCTTTCTGATTCTCACGGCTCTTAAGATGGCCCTGATCAAAAGCCACAGCGATCCGGGAAAAAACCCCGTCGTCAGACTGGCAAAGCGGTTCTTCCGCACGGTGGATTTCTACGACGGGCAAGAATTTTTCACCAGGCGCACGGTGAAGCCCACTTACATCAGGGATCCGAAAACCGGCAAGGACATACAGGCTCCAGCCGAGCCGGGCACCCTTTCCGCGCGGCTCGCCCTCACGCCGCTGTTTCTTGCTCTGATCATGGTGGAAATAACAGACCTCGTGTTTGCGGTCGATTCCATCCCCGCGATTTTTGCAATCACCCCCGATCCCTTCCTCGTCTTCACGAGCAATATTTTTGCGATCCTTGGACTGCGGGCGCTGTATTTCTGCCTGGCCGCGCTGATCAGCAAATTCCGCTTCCTGAAGCCCGCCCTGATCCTGATTCTCGCGTTCGTCGGCATCAAGCTCCTCCTGCTCGCCGCACCGCCATATTTCTATGATCTCGGTCTCAGCGTCAATGAGATCAAGAGCATTAAAATCGATCCGCTGATCTCGCTGATCGTGGTGCTCAGCACGCTCGCCGCAGCAACCGTGATGTCCGTCCTGATACCGCTCAAAGAGCGTGACCAGCGGACGTGACCGCCGCCAGGCCATGGGTGACTTCAGACCCCTTAAGTCCGGGCTGTCCCACCTTAATTTCTTGACGGCTCCTTACTCCAGCTTCTTGCCGCCGTATTCTCCTGTGAGGCTTTGCAGGAAAGCGACGATCTGCGCGACCTCCGTATCGGCGAACTGGATTCCGAGTTCGTAATTGCCCATTGCCACCACCGCTTCGGGCAGCGTCTTGGCCGATGCGTCGTGGAAATAGGGGGCGGTGAGGTCGATATTGCGGAGCGTCGGGACCTTGAACTTGTGCTTGTCGGCATCGTTTTTCGTCACGCTCGCGCGTCCGAGATCCGCGTCGGTCGGGTGTCCGCGATCGCCGAAGTAGTCGCCCGCACGGCCCATCAGTTCGTAAGAGCGTCCGCCCATGGCGGTTCCGGAATGGCAGGTGATGCAACCGGCTTTTGCGAAAAGCTCGTAACCTTTTTTACCTTCGACACTCAGCGCTTTCTGGTCGCCGTTCAGAAACTTGTCGAATGCGCAGTTCGGCGTCAGTAGAGTTTTTTCGAAAGTGGCGATGGCGTCACAGACATTTTCTTGGGTGATGCCGCTGGGATATGATGCCTCGAACTCGGCACGGAACCCGGGATCGGCCGAGAGTTTCTGCACGATTTCCGGCCACGAGCACGCCATTTCGATCGGGTTGGCCGGCGGACCGGCAGCTTGCGCTGCGAGGTCGGCGGCGCGGCCGTCCCAGAATTGGGCGATGTGGAAGGCCGCATTATAAACCGTGGGAGAGTTGATTCCTCCTTTCGCGCCACCGACGCCGGTGGATACCGGATCGCGGTCCACGCCGCCCTTGGCAAGATCATGGCACGAGGCGCAGGAAATCGAGCTGTCTTTTGAGAGCCGCGTGTCGTGGTAAAGCTTGTTTCCAAGCGCGACTTTGCTGGCGTCGAGCATGGGAGGTGGCGGGATCGGCCGGATCACAGCTGACTTCAGGTTGTTCGGGGTCTCTGGGCTGGCGTAGTTGACGATCCGCTGCTGGCGGATCCAGTTGAGCACGGTTTCTTTTTCTTGTTTCGTAAGCCCGCCGTCCCAGTGCAGGGCGAGGTAGCGGAGCGGCGGCATCGAGCCATCTTGGATGGCTTTTTCGATCTTGGCCAACGCCGCTTCATCGACTGGTTGGCCTGGGGTTTTCGAGAACGCTGCGACCATATCGAACCACTTCTTGCCTTTCGCAATGTCACCTTTGACGATCGACGAGGCGAGCGGCAACGAGGCGTAGAACGGCATGTTGCCCTGCGCTGAGTGGCAGTTGCCGCATTTTTGTCCGAGGATGCGTGTGACCTCAATGTAGTCCTCTGGCGCGCCCGCTTGCGTGCCGAGCTGGATCCCTTTCGGCAAGCCGACGATGACGTTGATTACGGGGAACAGGATGGCGATGGCGATGCCGATACCGACAATGACAAAAATGGCTCTTTTCATGCTGGATATACTCGGGGTTGTCTGTGGCAGAGTATGAAACGCGGGCGAGCGGAAGTAAACACGATTTTAGATGGCGAGCGCAACTCGCGATCGTTGACGCTGGCCGTCGGCGTGAGGTTACTTTCAGCCTCAGGCGCCAGCACCGGAAGCCCGGTGGCCCCCGGCATTCCGACTCCATCCCAATAGGTCGGCCATCCATACTAACGATGATATGGGGTGTTTACCCCGTTCTTCCTACCGGTAGGCAGGCCAGTGCGAATTTTGATATGGTTCAGAGTCTGGTTGCCGATTGGGGCAATGGGACTTTCGCCCGCTTCCCCTCAGAGAACGATCCGTTTGCCCGCATGGACTTCCATGCAGGCATCCGGAAACTCGCTCCACAGCCGGTGGATCGCGAGTGCTCCGGTGCAGTGGCAAAATCCCATGCACTTCGGCGCGAGGGCGCGCAGTGCCGCGACCGTGCGGTCCATCCGTTCGGGGGAAGCGGCGGCCAGATGAAGCCCGCCGATGAGCGTGTGGACGGGCAGATTTCCGGTGAACTGGGAAATGTGTTCCAGCGTGTTGATCCCCCCCGCGTGCGCACAGCCGAAGATGACGGAAAGACGATCCTTTCCGGGAAGGTAGAGCGCCATGTCGTCGGCCATCGGATCGGGCACGGTGCGTTCCTCGTCCAGAAAAAATGGGCCGCCCACATCCTCGAAATCATTCGGCC
>Ga0247840_10008142_pt1 | contig 14204 bp, 11 predicted proteins | sample LaCruzMarch2015__FD_192404 | JGI IMG/M metagenome (GOLD analysis project Ga0247840, IMG submission 192404) | Freshwater microbial communities from meromictic Lake La Cruz, Castile-La Mancha, Spain - LaCruzMarch2015_17m | ecosystem: Environmental > Aquatic > Freshwater > Lake | place: Spain...
GCCGCGAAAATGCATCGCGGCGCATACGGCGCATGCGGGTCAGGGGGTAGCCGGCACGCGGCGTGTCGAGTAGGGACATGATCAGCAATCTCCAAATGGTGAGCGAACGGCCCCCGCCGCTCGGGGCGACTACCATAGCCTAGACGGCAGCTTAGGTCCAAGCAGGTTCGTGGTCCCCGGGTGCGACGGCCACCGACATCCGCGCTCGATCGCGGCAGTGCGCCGACTGGGCCGCGCGGGTCGAAGCCCATCCGCGACGGGAGAGAACAACCCACCGCCCCCGGTCGTGCTGATACAATCGGCTGTTGGTTGGCTATCGTCCGAGAACACGCATGTTGCTTCAATCAGACACCAGTCCCCCGATCTTCGACACCGACCTGACCCACTTTCAGTCCGCGGTCATCGAGGCTTCCCGGCAGCACCCGATCCTGGTCGATTTCTGGGCTGATTGGTGCACGCCCTGCCACGCCCTGTCGCCTCACCTGGAGCGGGTCGTCAAGGAACTCGACGGCGCCATCCGGCTGGCTAAACTGGAGGTAGACGAGGGCGAAAATATGCGCCTTGCCGGCCGCTATTCACTGCGCGGCTTCCCGACCGTGATCCTGTTCCGGAACGGCGAGGAACGCGGACGTTTCAGCGGGGCGCGCTCCACCCATCAGATCCGGGACTGGCTGCGCGAACATCTGACGGCCCCGGCAGACAGCAATGGTCACCCGAGCTGAACGCCGGCCGCGCGGCGCCCAAGCAGCGCCGGTCTGACCAGGAGACACCAATGCCGAGCAACGCCGCGATGTCCGGTTCGAGCCAAGCGGCCCCGAACCTGCCGGATGAACTGGCCCTGCTGCGCGACATGCCCATCTTCGGCGCCGTCCCTGACCGGGCACTGGACTACCTGAATACGCGGGCCGAGCGGGTGATCACGCCGGCCGGACACTGGTTCTTCCGTCAGGGAGATCGCGGCGAGACCATGTACGTGCTGCGCTCGGGCCGCGTGGAGGTCCACCGCGCACTTGGGGAACGGGCGGAGGTCATCGGCCGACTCGGACCTGGGGATTGCTTTGGCGAGATGGCCTTGATCGACCTCTACCCGCGCAGCGCCGGCGTGCGTGCGGCCGAGGACTGTCTCGCGCTGGGGATCGGCAACGCCCTGCTCTACCAGCTCTACGCGGCCGATCCTGAATCATTTACCCTGATCATGATGAATCTGGCGCGGGAACTGAGTCGCCGCCTGCGCCAGACCGAAGCCCTGCTGTTCCGCCAACGCGGCGGCGGCGCCCACGCGGACCGGCATATCGCCGCGGCGTCCTGTGAAACCCCTTACGTCTGAGTGTGTTAGGAAGGGCTCACCCGGAAACAGGTCCGTTAGACACGAGTCGAGAACAAGTTCAACGAACCAAAACTCCTCAGTTCACACTCTCCTCCGCGGCCGCGTGCGGCTCCCCGCGCAGGTGCACCGGCTCCAGCGCTCCCATGCGCCGCTTGCGCACCTGGATATTGAGCATCTCCACCGCCACCGAGAAGGCCATCGCGAAGTAGATGTAGCCCTTGGGGATGTGCTGGCCCACGCCCTCGGCGATCAGCACCACGCCCACCAGGATCAGGAAGCTCAAGGCCAGCATCTTGATACTGGGATGGGCCTCCACGTAATCGCCGATGGTCTTGGCAGACCACATCATGATCCCGACCGCAATGATGATGGCGATCACCATGACCGGCACATGCTGCGCCATCCCGACCGCGGTGATCACCGAATCCAGCGAGAACACGATGTCGATGATGGCGATCTGGGCGAGCACCATCCAGTAGCGGGAGGGGGCGTGCACCTCAGAGGTATGCTCATCCCCCTCGAGACTGTCGAAAATCTCATCGGCACTTTTCCACAAGAGGAACAGGCCGCCGAAGACCAGAATCAGATCACGCCCGGAGACGGCCAGGGCATCGCGCAGGTGCACGTCCTGCAGCGTCGCCGCAAACTCCGGCATGATGGTGAACAGGGGTTCGGTGAGGCGCATCATCCAGGCGAGGGACAGCAGCAGCGCGATGCGGGTGATCATCGCCAGGGCGAGCCCCTGGATGCGCGCCCGGTTGCGCTGCGCCGCCGGCAGGCGACTGACCAGGATCGACAGGAAGATGATGTTGTCGATCCCCAGGACGATCTCGAGCGCGGTCAGGACGACCAACGAAATCCAGGCCTCGGGGCTCGCGATCCATTCGAACATGCGGTATGCCTCTATGTGCCCGACTCACGCGATGCAGCGGCGCATCGAGCGGATCAATGGTTGCGGAATGCGCGCCCCGACGCTTGCCGGGGTTGACGGAAATCGCCTGACGTCGGCGCCAAGGCCGCCCAACGGCTGGGATCGCTGGATCAGGCGCCCCGGCCCTGCACCAGCGAGCGGATCCGTTCGGGGTTCGGCAGACCGCGCATCGCCAGCTCGGGAAGATCGCCGGTGGTGAAGATCGTCAGATCGCCGACGTCGAGCATTCGCTGCATCAGATGACTTGCAGGGTACGCACCGAATCCAGGCTGATCTCGGTATAGTGTTTGTCGAAAAGACTACGGACCCGCGACAGGCGGTCATCCGTAATCGTGAGCCGATCGAAACGCGCCGGAACATACCGAACCGGGGAGGATACTAGCAGCAAGCGTCGACAGGGTGAAGTGCCGCGCGCCTCGGCAGCTATAATATCGGGTCAAGCAACCGCGCCGCGCGCACCGCCCAACGGAAGGCCCACCCCCGTTGCGTGAGGTCGGCGCTGCCTGCGCGTCGCGCCCGCCGGAAGTCCTCCTCCAGCATCTCTTGCACCGCGGCGGCCAGGCCCCGATCCACCACGATCGCGGTGATCTCGAAGTTGAGCCGCAGCGAACGGTTATCGAGATTGGCGCTGCCGATGCTGGCGACCGCGTCGTCGACCAGCACGACTTTCTGATGCGTGAAGCCATCCTGATACCGATAGATTTGGATACCGGTGCGGTCCGCCGCGGCGAGGAACGAATAGGACGCCAGGTAAACGAGCAGGTGATCCGGTTTCTCGGGAAGCAGGACGCGCACATCCAGGCCGCGCAGGGCCGCCAGTTGCAGGGCCGCAAAGACCGCGGCATCGGGGACGAAATAGGGGCTGGCGATCCACACTCGGCGCCGCGCCCCGACAATCGCCTGGTGGAAGAACATCGAGCATCGATCGAGGACGTCCGCCGGTCCGGTGGGGTAGACCAACACCGCCTGCGCGGCGGTCGCCTCGCAGGGGCCTTCCGGCGGGGGCGCCAACCCCCAACTCACCTCCGGGAGGGTTCCGGTGGCCCAGTACCAATCGGCCGCGAAGACCAGTTGCAGCGCCTGGGCGGCGGGCCCCCGCAGACCCAGGTGGGTGTCGCGCCAGTGGCCCAGCGGGCCGCGGCCCAGATACTCGTCGCCCACGTTATGGCCGCCCACAAAGGCGGTATGACCGTCCACCACCACGATCTTGCGGTGATTACGAAAATTGAGTTGGAAGCGGTTGCGCCGACCATGGGTGCTGTGAAAGGCCGACACCGCGACCCCGGCGGCGCGCAACGGGGCAAGGTAGGATCGGGGCAGCCCATGGCTGCCGATCTCATCGTAGAGCAGGTAGACCCGGACCCCGACAGCGGCCTTGCGCACCAGCAGTGCTTGCAGCCGACGGCCCAGATCATCATCCTTGACGATGAAGAACTGGACCAGACAGCAGCGGGCGGCCGACTCGATCGCGGCGAAGATGGCGGCGAAGGTGGCGTCCCCGTCGACCAGCAGCGTCGGCACATTGCCGCGGGTAAAGGGTGTACCGCCGAGTTGCGCGAGCACGTCCAACTCCGCGGCGCGTTCGGCGGGGAGTTCGGCCCGCACCGACGCCAGTGTCCGCAGCAAACCGGCGACCCGCTGATCCGCCCCGGCCAGGGTCAGGGCCCGCAGCGGGTCCAGGTAGCCCTGAAAGCGGTCGCGGCCGAATATCCAGTACAGCGGCAGGGCCAGATAGGGAAAGGTCACCAGGGACACCGCCCAGGCGATGGCGCCCTGCGGTGTGCGCACCCCGGCCACCGCGTGGATCGCGGACAGGACCCCCAGCGTATGGATCAGGAGCAGCGCGCTGCCGGCAGCCAGGATAACATCGTGTTCCAACAAGAGACGCCTCGCCTGCCGCACTGCGCAGGCGGCATTGACCATCGGTGACCCGAATTATGCACAACAACAGCCCGACGTTCCGCCCGGTCATGCGCCTGACGCTGACCTGGCTCCTCCTGGTCGGGTGCGCGAGCGCTGCCGCGGCAACCGCCGCACCGGCGTCCATCCCGCTGGTCACTGGACCTTCGGACACTGTCCCGGCAGTGACGGCGCCGGCCGAGCCGCTCGCCCGCCGCGTGACGCAGGAGATCAAACACGAGATCGCCGAGGTCCAGCCCTGGCTCGACCGCTACGGCTACGGCGCAGTCGCCTTGGCCGTGGGTCTGGAGGGGGTCGGCATCCCGACGCCTGGCCAAACCCTGCTGATGGCCGCCGCCGCCGATGCGGCGACCACCCACAAACTGCAGATCGGCTGGCTGCTGGCGGCGTCCTTCCTGGCGGCCACGGTCGGCAACACCCTCGGCTACCTGATCGGACGTTGGGGCGGGCGCGCCCTGCTGCGCCGGTTGCGCGTGAGCGATCGGCATCTGGAACGGGTGGAGGCGGGTTTCGCCCGCTGGGGCGGCTGGCTGATCGTCCTGGCCCGGTTCTTCGACGGACCACGCCAGTTGAACGGTATCGCCGCCGGCATCCTGGAGATGCCCTGGCCGCGCTTCGCGCTGTTCAACGCACTGGGCGCCGCCCTGTGGACGGGCACCTGGGCCCTCGGGATTTTCTATCTGGACGAAAACCTGCACGGCATACTCGTGGTCATCCGTCAGCTCAATCCGTGGGTGCTTGGGGCAACCCTGGTCGTCACGGCCGGCCTGATCATCCTGTTCTGGCGCTGGTATCGCGGCTTGGCAGCAAAAACCTGAGGCGATAACACCGCTCTATCAAACCATCGAAAATTGCGATGGAGTTAATTGGTCCGCGCCCTAGCCGCCGTGCGGTTGCGCAGGTATCTTAGCGACTTCCGATATTCGGACGCTCCAAAGTCCAAAATACCCCCGAACGACCGCCCGCACCACGCGCCGCTGCCGTCGGTCCCCTGCCCTGTCCGCGAAGACGGAGGAAGTTCCATGACGGCAGTTGTCGCAACCAACGAGACCATCCTGGTGGTCGGCGGTGGCATCAGCGGGATGACCGCTGCACTCGAAGCCGCCGAGACCGGGAAACGCGTCGTGTTGGTCGAGAAACGTCCCTACCTGGGCGGCCGCGTCTCCCAGCTCTACAAGTATTTCCCCAAGCTCTGTTTTCCAACCTGCGGGCTGGAAATCAATCAGCGCCGCGCCAAGCAGAACCCTAACCTGACCATCCTGACCATGGCCGAGGTGACCGGGCTCACGGGCGCGAAGGGCAACTACACGGCGACCGTCAAACTCGCCCCCCGTTATGTCAACGCCAACTGCACCGCCTGTGGTGACTGCGCCAAGGCGGTCACGGCGGAGTTCGACGACGAGCACAACTACGGACTCGGCAAACGCAAGGGCGCCTACCTTCCTTACCGCATGGCGCACCCGGCGCGCTATGTCCTGGACCCGGCCATCATCGGCACACCGGACGCCGAGCGGGCCAAGGCCGCCTGCCGCTACGACGCCATCGACCTCGACATGCAGGAAGAAACCATCGACTTCCCCTGCGGCGCGGTGATCTGGGCGACCGGCTGGAAGCCCTACGACGCGGCCAAGATCCAGCCCTACGGCTACGACCGCTTCCCTAATGTCATCACCAGCGTCGAGTTCGAGCGCATGGCCGACCCCACCGGCCCCACGGGCGGCAAGCTCGTGCGCCCCTCCGACGGCAAGGAGGCGAAAAAAGTCGCCTTCATCCAGTGCGCCGGCTCGCGCGACCGCAACCACCTGCTGCACTGCTCGCGGATCTGCTGCATGGCGAGCTTCAAGCAGTGCACTTACGTGATCGACGCCTTTGGCGCGGACGCGCGGATCAACGTCTATTACATCGACCTGCGCGCCATCGACCGCTTCGAGGACTTCTATCAGAAAGTCCGGGCCAACCAGAACATCACGTTCATCAAGTCCAAACCGGCCTCCATCACCCAGGACAAAGACGGCAGTCCGGTCGTCCATGGCGTGGACACCGAGGGCTACCAGCGGTTCGCCGAACCCCATGACCTGGTCGTGCTCGCCATCGGCATGGAGCCCTCCGTGGACCCGGCCAGCTTCCCGGTGCCCATCGTCCTCAACCGCGAGGGCTTCATCGAGACCGACAGCGCCAATGGCGGCGTCTTCGCCGCCGGCGGTGCCGCCGATGCGCTCGATGTCAACCGGGCGGTCCAACATGCCACCGGGGCGGCGCTGCGCGCCATCCAGGTCGTCAACAGCGTTGCCCGAGCGGAGGTTTAAGCCATGGCAGCCGAGAAAAAACTGGCCGGTTACATCTGCACCGGGTGCGGCATCGGCGAGCGCCTGAATGCCAACCAGCTCCAGGCCGTGGCGACCCGCGAGGGCAAGCTGCCGAGCGTCAAACAACACGCGATGCTGTGCGGCGCCGAGGGCGTCAAGCTGATCCAGGACGACATCGACGCGGGTAACGCCACCCACATCATGATCGCCGCCTGTTCGCGGCGCTCCAAGGTCGAGGCCTTCAGCTTTCCGACCGTCGCCATGTCACGCGCGAATTTGCGCGAGGGCGTGATCTGGGCCCGTCCCGAAGGCGATGAGCACCAGGAGACCACCCAGGAGATGGCGGACGATTACATCCGCATGGCCGCGGCCGAGATCAAGTTCATGACCGTACCGGAGTCATCCGGCGAGCAGGAGCTGAACAAGACTCTGCTGGTGGTGGGCGGCGGCATGACCGGCATGACCGCGGCGGTCGAGGCGGCCAAGGCCGGCTACCCGGTGCATCTGGTGTGTGACGAACCGGTGCTGGGCGGGGTCTGGAAGGATCTCTACAAGCGCGTCCCCTTCCGCGCCGCGGCCTTCGATGTGCCCGGCGGCAACGATGTCGACCTGCCCCAACCCGAGGACCCGGGCCTGGATGACCTGATCGAACAGGTCATGGCCAACGGGCGCATCACGGTGCACCTGAACGCGAAGATCACCAAGACGTCCGGCGCGCCGGGGCGTTTTTCGGCCGACATCAGCATGGAGTCAGGCCGCACCCTGACCGAGAATCTCGGCGCCATCGTCCAGGCCACCGACTATAAGCCCTACGACGCCAACCAACTCCCGGAATTCGCCTACGGCACGACACCGGACGTGCTGACCAATTTCGAGTTCGAACGGCTTGCCAAGCAGGCCAACGGCGCCGTCATCAAGCGCCCGTCGGACGGCCGCGAGGTCAAGGCGGTTGCCTTCATCCAGTGCGCCGGCCAGCGTTCGAGCAACGCCGGCCATCTGCCCTACTGCTCCGGCTTCTGCTGCACCGAGTCCATCAAACAGGCGATGTATTTCAAGGCCCAGAACCCGGGCTGCGACGCCACCATCCTGTTCGACGACCTGCGCACTCCCGGCGCCGCCGGGGAAGACTTCTATCGGTCCGGTCAGCAGGCCATGGTCACCTTCACCAAGGGCCAGGCGTCCGCGGTCGTCGCCGCGGGCGGCGACCTGCGGGTCAAGTTCAAAGACCTGATCCTCAACGAAGACACCGAGATGGTCTGCGATCTGGTGGTCCTGGCCACCGGCCAGGTGCCCAACACCGGCCCCGACCCCTATGCCCAGCTTGCGGTCGACGAGGCCCCGACCGAGGAAGAAAAGGCCGCTGCCCGCGCCGCGCTGGCGGTCGCCCCACCCTCGATCCTTAATCTCGACTACCGCCAGGGAACGGACCTGCCGCATCTGAAGCACGGCTTCGTCGACAGCCATTTCATCTGCTTCCCCTACGAGACCCGCCGCACCGGCATCTATGCCGCCGGCCCGGTGCGCCGCCCGATGGATCTGAAGCAGGCGATGGACGACGCGGTCGGCGCCACCATGAAGGCGATCCAGTCACTGGAAAACGCCGCGCGCGGCTCCGCCGCCCACCCGCGGGTCGGCGACCTCTCCTACCCGCGCTTCCGCAAGGAGGGCTGCACCCAGTGCAAGCGCTGCACCGTGGAATGTCCGTTCGGCGCCATCAACGAGGACGAACAGCGTTACCCGCAGTTCAACGAGTCGCGCTGCCGCCGCTGCGGTACCTGCATGGGCGCCTGCCCGGTGCGCGTCATCTCCTTCGACAACTACTCGGTGGACACCGTCGGCCAGCAGCTCAAGGCGGTGGATGTCCCGGACGAGTTCTCCGAAAAGCCGCGCATCCTCTGCCTGGCCTGTGAGAACGACGCCTATCCGGCGCTGGACATGGCCGCGCAAGCGGGTGAACACATCACCCCTTTCGTACGCGTCATCCCGGTGCGCTGTCTGGGGTCGGTCAGCCTGTCATGGGTCACGGATGCGCTCAACTCCGGCTATGACGGCATTGTGCTCATGGGGTGCCGCCGCGATGACGACTATCAGTGTCACTTCGTGCGCGGCTCCGCGATGGCGGCCGAGCGGCTCTCCAAGGTCGGCGACACCCTCACTCAGTTGAACCTGGAAACCGAGCGGGTGGCGGTCCATGAAGTCGCCATCACCGACCTGAAGCGCGCCCCGGCGATCCTCAACGAGATGGCCGAAACCATCACGCGGATCGGCATGAGCCCATTCAAATTTTAGTAAAAATTTGAATTATTTCAGGTTTAGAACAAATTTGCGGAGAGCGTCTCATGGGCGAACTGAATACGGCGATGATCGAGCGGTATCGCAACAGCTTCTTAAAGGAGGTTGAAGCGAATGTCGAGGAGGGTGAATGGGTCAAGATGTGTATGCAGTGCGGCGTGTGCTCCGGCTCCTGCCCGCTCGGCAAGTTCTGGGAGCATCCGCCCCAGGAGATCTTTATGATGATTCGCGCCGGCAAGCGCGAGGCGGTGTTGCAGTCCGAATCGGTGTGGATGTGCACCTCCTGCTACAACTGCATCGTGCGCTGCCCGCGGGAATTGCCGATCACCCACATCATGCACGGTCTGGCGCACTATGCGAAGCGTCTGGGTCTGGTGCCCAAGACCAACCCCACGGCCAAGTTTGCCCAGATGTTCTGGGATAACTTGATGGTCAAGGGGCGCATCAATGAGTTGAAGCTTGGCCTCGCACTCTATTTCATGAACGGCTTCGGCGATGGGGTCAAGGTTGCGCTCAAGAACCAGAAGCTCGGCATGGCGATGATGAAGACCGGGCGGATGAACCCCAAGGAAGCCTTCGGCGGCCATGCCGTCAAGGACTTGGCCGGCTTCCACAAGGTGCTGAAAAAGGCGCAGGAACTGGAAGACGCCCGCATCGCCCATAACGGCCCGCCCGCGGGCGCCTGAGTAGAGGACCCATCCATGGCCAAGCGCGAATACTCCTTCTACCCCGGGTGCTCCTCCCAGAAGGGCGCCTCCTCATCCAACTATCTGATCTCGGTGCAGACCATGTGCGAGGAGCTGGACGTCCAGCTCAACGAGATCCCCGACTGGAATTGCTGTGCCGCCTCCATCGGCTATGCCGGCGGCGGCGAACTGCCGCGGCTCACGCTCTCGGCACGCAACATCGCGCTCAGTGAGCAGCATCACCCCGGTCAGGACATCGTCGCCACCTGCGCCGCCTGCTGGCTCTCCACCCGCGAGGCCGCCGAACGGCTGCACGAGGACCAGTCCCTGCTGGCCGAATGCAACACGGCACTGGCCGAGGCCGGTCTCAAGCTGCGCAATGAAACACCGATCAAGCACATGGCCGAGGTGCTGATCGAAGATCTGGGTTACGAGGCACTCAAGGCGCGGGTCAAAAAGCCGCTGGAAGGTATCAAGATCGCCGGTTATGTCGGCTGTCAGACCAACCGCCCATTCGGCATCGCCGGCGAGTCCTATGAGAACCCCAAATACCTGGACAAGCTGATCGAAACACTCGGCGGCGACGCCATCCCGGACTATGAAAAGAAGGTCCAATGCTGCGGTGGGGCGCTGGCCTTCTCGGAACCGGAAAAATCCCAGGAAATGGTCAAGGGCATCATCGAAGCCGCCTACGACCATGGCGCCGATCTGATCGTGACGCCTTGCCCCGTCTGCCAGATGAACGTCGAGGTCTATCAGGATCAGATCAACCAGACCTACGGCACCAAGTTCCAGATGCCGGTGGTCTATTACTCGACGCTGATGGCGGTGGCCTATGGGCGCTCAGCCAAGGATGCGGCGCTGAACGGACAGATCATCCCGGCCAAGGCGCTGGATGCGTTGGCGGCGAAGTAGTCGGGAAAAGCGACCTCGCAAAACGCCGCAAGCGACGCGCGGTCAGTCGATCGCAGCGGCGCCAAAGCGACGTTCAGCCGCTGCCACTGCGCCTGATCAAAATCATCGACATAGAGGTGTGCGGCCCACTGCGCCAGGGCAATGGTTGCCGCGGCGGCGCAGTCAGTGCCGGGCGACTCCGGGGGAAAGGTGGCAGCCTGGTAGCCGTCACGGATGACCGCCTCCGGCAGGCCCCAGCGCTGCAGGGCGGTTGCGACGACCAGTGCCCGGTAGGTCTGCTCTTCCGGGAGGGAGCGCTCCGCCTCGACGCGGAGCGGATCCAGCAGGCTTGGGAGTTCGCCGAACTGCATGCGCGCGAACAGGGTCTTCACGGCATCGGCCAGCGCCGGGCTGTTGCCGACATGCCAGAAGTTGAAAACCAGCGTGCGCCTGGGCTTGGTCGTTTCAGTCACCGAGTGGTAGGAACCCGGATGCATGATGAAGCCCAGGGCGCTGTTGAACCGCGGGGCCGCAGTCGCACAAACGCGGGTGCCGGCCTCGTCATCATGCACCTGCAAGACCCCGCCATCCTCCGCCCGCCAACCCCGGTTCCATTGCACCACCAATCGGACCGCCTCGAATCCGACCAACGGCCGGTCGCTGTGGACCCCGATCCGCTGGCCCGGTGCCATGGTTTGCGCGGTGACCGCGACCCGTGCAGTGAGCGGCAGGCCAGTCAGCGTACGCATGCGCTCGACCACCGCGGCGAGCACGTGCGGATCGATCCGATCGGTCGAGTCACAGTTGCGGACCTCGTAGAACGCGCCGCCGTGCTCACGCCAGGGCAGATCTTGCTCGAAGAGCGCCTCCAGACAGGCACCGACCGCGGGCGAAAACGCCGGCTCAACGGTGAAATAGGGATAGGGGTGCAGATGGTGGACGGGGTTGGCGAGCAAAGGGTCCCTCCGCAGCAGGGCATGAGTTCAAGAAAGGCCGTCATACGCTCAATGTCTGTTGGATCAACGTTTGCCGCGATATCTTGGCGGCTTCAGCAAGTGCGCAACTTTTTTTCTGTTCCGCTTATTGGCAATCGCTAGAGATGGAGCGAAAAGGCCAAACGAATGATGCCTCCCGTGAACAATCGACCATTCGTCCCGCGTCCTGAGCCTGCCGGGAGTCAAGCGCGGTGCCGAACCCTATCGAAGGCGCTTCAGTCTGCGCAACTCGAAGATACCCTCGGGCGTGATCTCGTAACGCTCATCACGCAGAACCACATACAAATCCCACACGAGGATCCGCAGCGACTCGCGGAGAGCGGATGGCCATGTGGCCGTCTCACTTACGGTGGTATCTCCACCGTCGATTAGTTTCTGCAGGATCGCAGATTGAACATTTTCTAACAATGAACACCTCGATTACACGCGCTCTGTATTCCGCTGCAACTGACCAGCGCCAGCTTCGTTGATCGCTGTCGCGACGGCGGCTCCCCCGTCACATCGTCGGTAGGATGACTGATTCTCTTCCTTGGCGTTGCTAAAGGTCGATCGTTGGACCGACGTTAGCCGCCAACACGTCAACCTGACCGACGATTGCATCCGGCGGCAGAGCAAGCAGGTGAAGCAGGGCGCATTGTTTCTTTTTCGTGTACAAGCTGAGCCGTAGCGCACGATTTTTCACGCTTCATGAGGCCCCCCCCCACGGGGTCATTGTTGGACTCAGGCAAGCGTCCGACCGGTAGCCAGATATCACAGCGATCCACGGCACAGATGGGCATAATGTCAGCGTTGCTGCGCTGAAAGCAAGCGGCCATCCGCCAGTCGCCGACCGGCAAACCAGACTCGACTAATCCATGAACCTCGACGACGCGATCGATCTGCACGACCCCCAGCACCTGGACGCCCTATCCGAAGAGCAACTGGACCAACTGCCCTGCGGAGCGATCCGGGTCGATGCCGCTGGGATCATCCTCTTCTACAGCCGGTCGCAGGCCGAGATCGCGAATCGCAAACCGGCGGCGGTGATCGGGCGAAACTTCTTCTCGGACGTGGCACCCTGCACCATCGTTCCTGAATTCTATGGACGGTTCCGCCGGGGAGTCCTGACCGGCAATCTGAACACGACCTTCGAGTTCGTGTTCGATTTCGAGATGCGTCCGGTGCAGGTGCGCATTGCGATGCGCGCCTCGAACCGCCCGGGCGAATTCTGGATCGTTGTCGAGCCGCTGCGCCGCTTGCCCCCGCGCAACGAACAGGCGGCCTATGACCTGATCTCCGGCAAGTTTTGCGAAACCATGGCCGGTCTGTCAGCGGCCTCGTTCGATTTTTCCCAGTGCGATGCGGAACCGATCGCGACCTGCGGCCTGATCCAGCCGTTCGGCTGTCTGCTGGTGGTCGATCCCAAGACGCTGCGGATCGATGCCTGCAGCGCCAACACGGGCATGTATCTGGGACTGGAACCCGAGCAACTGCTCGACGCGCCGGTGAGTCGGGCCCTGACGACCGGCACTTCCGAACTGCACGCCTGCCTGGGGGCGGCCGCGGACCCCGCCGCCTTTGCTCCCTCGTTCTTTCGCGTGACGACCCCGGTAGGTGAACTGCCGCTCGACGTGCGACTGCATCGCTGGCGCGATCGGCTGCTGTTGGAGGTCGAGCCCTGCGGCGAAATGGCGATGGATGAGCGCCTGCGCGGTTTCGATGTCGAGGCCTTCCAACAGCGGTTGCACGCCTGCACCGACGCGGTTGAGGTCTGCGGCACGGCCGTCGCGACGCTGCGCCATCTGACCGGGTTTGAGCGCGTGGTCGCCTACCGGTTTGAAGCCGAGGACGACGGGGTCGTCATCGCCGAGAGTCTGCTGCCCGATGCCTGGCCGTCGATCCTGGGGTTGCGCTATCCGGCGACCGACATCCCGCGCCAAGCCCGTGCGCTCTATCGCGAGACGCCGCTGCGCTACGCCCCCAGCCGTGATCATTCCGACGTGCCGCTGTTAAGCCGAACACTCGCCCCCGCTGCCATCGATATCGGCATCGCCCATGTGCGCGCCCAGTCGTCGATTCATCGCAATTATTTGAAGCGCTTTGGGGTCAACGGCTCCATGTCGCTATCCATCATGTTCGAGGAGCGACTCTGGGGCCTGGTGATCTTTCATCATCGCACCCCGCATCCGGTGACCGCCGCTACGCGCCGCCGGCTGATCGAACTGAGCGGCTGGCTGTCGATGCGCCTCGCCCTGGTCGAGGAACGCGAGTGCAATCGCGCCAGCGAACTCGGCGTGGCGGAGGTCAACCGGATCGTCGGCGAGATCGACATCGAGCAACCCTTTCCCGAGAGTTTCATCGGTAAGGAGCAACTGCTGTGCGACCTGATCGGCGCCGACGCCGTGCAGATCTATCATCATGGTCAACCACTGTTCATCGGGCACGACTGCAGTCTGTCGGCGGAGGAGACTCAGGAGCTGCTCGTCTTTCTGCAAACCCGCCCCGGACCCGTCTGGAGTACCGATTGTCTATCCGGCGAGTTTGAACCGGCCGCGAGCTATCCGCACCGGCTGGCCGGTGTCATGGTCATCTTCATCGACGAACGGCGCGAGGACATCCTGGTGTTCGGGCGCCGAAGCACCAACTACGCGGTCAACTGGGGCGCCAATCCGGCCTCGCTGCCATTTACCGGCGGGGACGGTGACCGTCCTTTTGGTTGGCCGAACCGCGTCTTCCAGGTCTGGCAGGAAGAGCGGACCCATTACGCGCGGCCCTGGTCGAAGGTCGCGCTGGCCACCGGGCTGGCGCTGAAAAATCTGATCCAACAGGTGATCGTCGCCAATGCGGCGCATTTCAAACGGCTGGCCCAGTCAC
>Ga0247840_10008146_pt1 | contig 14201 bp, 15 predicted proteins | sample LaCruzMarch2015__FD_192404 | JGI IMG/M metagenome (GOLD analysis project Ga0247840, IMG submission 192404) | Freshwater microbial communities from meromictic Lake La Cruz, Castile-La Mancha, Spain - LaCruzMarch2015_17m | ecosystem: Environmental > Aquatic > Freshwater > Lake | place: Spain...
TGGGTTGCGTTCTATTTTGAAGGAGCCGGAAGCACGATTGATTGGGGCAGGTGGGAAATGCTCTCCTGTCTGGCCTGAAAAATTTCCCACAGGCTGAAACACCCCATATAGAAAAGGGATGCGGCTGCCAGAAGTCCGAACTGTGCAATGCCGGGCTGCCCCTGCTGCCACGCAAACCAAAATCCAGCCAGCGAATAAAATCCGAGTCCCAATTCCAGGGCGGGAGGCACAGAAAACTTGACGCGGTAACGCCTGGTTTCCCGGTCGCCCTTCTTGGGAGTGCGTATGAATGCAGACTCATGACCCAGGAATGCCTCTGCAATAGCGCGGGCGTTACCGGCGGCCAGTCCCATGCCTGCGAGGGTTAATGTTGGCAGATTGGCAAGGCGGATAACCCAATTTGAGTGGAGTCGGGCCTGGCCGACCGCGTAGAAAACGGTTGGAGCAAAAGCTGCCACCATTAATATCCATCCGGCGCTCCCCGGCATTGCATCACCTCCCCCGGCAACGGCAAGTAACGGAGCGAGAAGAATAAGAATCATCAGCAACGGGTGGACAACGTAGTGGGTCAGGTGAAAAAAGGACTCTAATTTAGCGATGGGGCTCATTCCTGAACTAAAGATCCGAGGCAGGAGCCGGATGGCTGTTTGCATGGAGCCCTTGGCCCAGCGAAATTGTTGACTTTTATAGGCAGAGAACGTTGGCGGCAATTCTCCCGCCACGGGAAGATCGTTCAAATAATGACCCCGCCAGCCCTTGAGCTGAACGCGATAGGAGAGATCCAGATCCTCCGTGAGTGTGGCTGCGCTCCAGCCTCCTGCTTCCTCAATTGCGGCACGCCGCCAGATGCCGGCAGTACCGTTAAAGTTCATGAACATTGTTGGATGGGAAGATCGCGCGGCTTGCTCAATGGAGAAATGACTGTCAAGTCCAACCCCTTGCGCGCGGGTCAGTATTGAGTCATTCCCATTGAGGAACGTCCAGCGTCCCTGCACAAATCCCGCTTTGGGGTCTCCGTAAAAGAGAGGTACGGTTCGAAGCAGAAAATTGTGCGGTGGAATAAAATCCGCGTCAAAAACGGCGAGTAGAGGGGCCTCATCGCAGATCATTCCGTGGGCCAGGGCTCCCGCCTTGAACCCGGAGCGCTCCGCGCGGCGGATGACTTGCACAGAACTTCCTTTGCCCCTCAACTCTTCCGCCACGGCATCCACCACGGCAATTGTTTCATCGTCGGAATCATCGAGCACTTGAATCGAGTGCCGTCCCGGATACGCCATCGATGCGGCAGCACGCATGACCCGCCCTGCCACGTTGGCCTCATTGTAAAGGGGCAACTGGGTAACAACATCCGGCCATACCTCAAGGCGGCTCAAAGCGCTGCAACCGTCCTGTTCCAGGGAAAGGCCTTCCCTGCGGGCAAAAGAGCAATGGCGAATCAGAACACCAAGAATACCCCAGGCATGGAGGGCATAGAGAGCCAGGGCCGACGCAGCGAACAGGTAGACCGTGCTCAACACCCCCATCAAAAGTCGGACCAAATCGGGCCAATTCACATGGTTCAGTGCTAGATCAATTTCCGCAGGGTCTCCTCATCGACATGAGCCCCCAGCAGCACGAAAGTGCGCCCCCCGGAGGACCACGTGGCGGTTGCAATGCCGTCCTTTTGTTGAAAATGCGGGGTGTTGCCCGGAGGATCCTTGAGACGTTCCGAATCAATAACGAACAAGTGAACAATCCGATTCTGATCCAGAGTGAAGCAAATCAATGAGACCCTGTTGCCATCCATGGAATAGGTCTGGCAACCCAGGCTTGACAAGGCATTCAGGGGTTTTGGAATGAGGAATCCATGGGGGGATTTCTTCGCTTCAAGCCAACCCTGAAGCAATTGGGAATCCCTTGACATCCTGCCTAATGAAATCCGGCCCGAGGTTTTCACGAGCACGGTCTGTTGAACAAACCGTTCTGCAGTCATGGGTGGATTCGCTGTCGGACGGAGGAGTGCTGCAATGCCAATTAATAGGATCAAAGCAGCGGCCAGAGAGAGCCATGACGCGGGGTGTCTCCATGGCGAGTGGCGGACCGGATTTTTTTGCTCATCAAGATTCACCACCTTTTTTCCCAGCAGGAGGGATTCGCGCAATTGGGGTGGAGGACCCTCACCTTTCAGAGCTGCGCGCAGGGTTTTGTCAAAATCGCACTGCTCTTCAAACCAACGCCTTAAACCAGGATCGCGGAGGGTTTGTTCGAGGGCTTCAACAAAAAAGGACTCGGACATATCCTCACCGCCGGAACGATAAGCGCTCAGAATCAGTTTTGCTTGCTCGTTATCCATTGTCCCTCTTTATGTTGGAGTCAAACTCGATCACATTTATTCCTTTGGTAACCGTGCTCTCCTTGATGCAGGCGCGGAGGATGGTTTTGGCCCGTGACAGGCGTGACATCACTGTGCCGATGGGAATATCGAGAGTTTCGGCGATTTCTTTGTAATTGTGCTGATTGAGGTAAAACAAAGTCAGGATGGTTCGGTGATTTTCGTCGAGATTCCGAAGAATTCCCAGGATTTCCTGCTGCTCCGTCTTACGCTCGGCTGAGGACTCAGTGCCTTCCTCGGGCCGGTCGTGATGTGCCATGTCATAGGGGACATTGCGTTTGGATTTGTGGTAGGAGCGTGTGAATTCGCGATAGAGAGTGGTGAACAACCATTGCTTGGCCTTTGCAGGTTCGCGAATTTGAAGTCCTTTCTCAGCAAAGATGGCGTAGGTTTGCTGAACGAGATCACAGGCATCCTCCGGCTTGCGGGCCAGACTCAGCCCAAAGCGGTAGAGGTCGGCATAATACCGGTCCACCACGATCTCAAAAAAGTCGTCGTCCATTCGACCGATGGGAGCATCAGGGGCCGGCATTTATCCCTGCGAAGATGCCGGGATAATGGCGGTTTGAATACCAGAAAATGCGATATCTCCCCCTCCCGGGTGTGTTTAATAACGGGTGAGGTTGCCCATCCTGGGACCGCTGGCATCCTGCCGGCAACCCTTCTCTGCCTTCCCCACATTTCCTTCAATCCCTGAACAGGACGACGAAACAACCGATCAATGGATGGAGTTGAGCTTCCAGCTATAGTCAAGAAATTCGACCTTCATCCCGTCGGGAATCTGGCTGTTCCGATAGCGGTTGATGAAGGCAATGAGATTCGCTTTCCCTCCAAAATCCCCGGCATACCAATCAAAGAGCTTTGAGATCCGGAGCCGTTTCCCATCCAGGGCGACCCCTTGAGGATTGTCGTTGATAAAAGCACGGGTGAGGCGCTCCAGGTCCTCGTTCAATGTTTGTGCGACGAATGGTTTTGTGGCCAGAGGTGGACAACTCTCACTGGCACAGTTCAAGGCAAAGTGGATCCGGGGTTCATTGAAAGCGGGACGGATCAATTTTTGTTCCAAATCATTGAAGCTGATTTTTTTACCAGAAATCACGATCCTTTGTTTGTCAAAAAAGTCACTCTCCCCGTCGAGGGGACCTTTGCTCGGGAATTTTTTGAGGATTTCCTCAAGGATTGCTGCATTGTAGGCGTTGATGTGCCAAGCCAGTGCCGCATCCCGGTCTTTGGGCGGCTGGGTGGTTGCATAGAAATCTGTGACTGAGGCAAGCGACTGAAGGTCCTCCGGATTGGCATGCCAGGCCGCGTAACGAACGCCGCCCGGAATCGCGTATTTTTCAAGAATCTGTTCATAAACAGCTGGCGCGGAGTCGCTTGTGACCCGAATGTCAGCTCCCTGGACCTGCTGATTGGCAATAACCATGGTGAGAGTTAGGAAAGCCAAATAGGAAAATGATACCACGCGCATGCCAATACGAGGATATGGAGTACCCTCTTATTCCCTCAAGCCCGCGCAGCAATCAAGCCGGGAAAGGTGGAGAGGAAATGAAGCGGGCTGGCAGGATGCCAGGGGTCCCAGATAAAGCCTCCGCCCCATGGCACAAGCGTCAATTGACACTGTCTACAACGCTGACTACTTCACAGGACATGCCAACTCTCTCACGTTTCCCCCTTAACCATGAAATCCATCGCAAAAAGCACAAGACTTCCAGAAACAATGCAGTGCCTCACGCAAAGGAGGGGAAGGAATGCAGAGGAGAAAATTATGGAGTTGATGCCGCGATGCATCCATGGAGACCGTGGCTCGATCCTTGTTCTGCCTCATTTTGCGCAGCAAAAATTATTAATCCGGTGGCGGTGGGAGACCGTTTCTCACCGGGTCCCCTTGCCCGCAACCCCTCCATTGGAACCGGCTCCCGCCGGATTAGGGTGAATCCTGGCATTGGGAGGAATTTTCCACACGCTGACGCCTCTTATTTCCATTGGAAACTTCATCAACAAGGCCTTTCCCTGCGATTGCCCTGACCGCGCTGGCACCTTGCCTGATGTTTGCGGGCACCTTGGTGATGCTGCCTCGTGGGGCACTGGACAGTCCCCATGCGATTTTGTGGTTTTTGGCCGGGGCCGGAGTGATGCTTATTGGCTTTTATGTCGCCCTGCGATTCCCAGGCCACAATCCCTGGGTCTTCTGGGGAACTGCGGTGGGGACCCGACTGCTTCTTTTGTGGCAGGTGTCGGGGGCGGACATTTATCGCTATGTTTGGGAGGGCCGGGTGTTGCTAGCCGGGAGGAACCCTTACCTTTATGCACCCGATTCGCCCCTGCTGGAGCCGTTGCGGGATGGCGTGTGGTCTTCTGTGCAGCACAAAACCTTCAGCGCCATTTATCCTCCGCTTGCGGAATGGGTTTTTGCGGCGATTGCCGCGGTTTGGGCCGCCCCCATCTTTTTCAGGATCCTTTTTCTGCTTGCCGATGTGGCCGTTGTTACGCTGTTGGCCGGACGCTTCACCCAATGGCGCGCGTTGATTTATGCATGGAATCCTTTGGTGATATATTCCTTTGCGGGAGGCGGACACTACGACGCCTTGTTTGTGTTGGTTCTGGTCCTTGCCTGGTTTGCATGGATGGATCAAAAGTTCCTTGCGGCCATCACCTGGTTGGGCACTGCAGTGGCGATCAAATGGTTGGCGTTGCCGTTGCTGGCATGGGCTGGTTGGCAATTGGTGTGTCGAGAGTGGAAAGACAAGCGCTTTGGCATCATCTTCACAGGAGCCGCCCTTGGAGCCGCCCCGCTCGTGGTGAGTTTTGTTGCCCTGTCTTTGTGGACCGGGGAATGGACCCATCAACTCCATCCTCCGCTTTTTTCTCAATACGCCCGAAGCGCGGAATTCCTTCCCGGCATTGTCGGTGCTTTCTGGGAACAAAGCCGGTATCATAATCAATGGTTTGCCATCCCGCTCGCGGCAATCTGGACGGTGATCATCCTCCGGGTGGTCCGCTTTGAACGGGCGGCAGAATGGATCTTTTTTTCCACGTTTGTTTTCTCTCCCATGATGCATGCCTGGTATTTCACATGGATCATTCCCTTCGCGGTGGTAACCCGTAACAAAGGCACCCTTGCCGTGAGCGCTTCCTGCTTCGTCTATTTCCTGCTCCATCTCCGCATCGATTTGCCGTTGGGAAACTGGGTGTTGACTCCTCTCGAATCCTCCCTTCTGTGGCTGCCATTTATGGTTGGATTCCTGATTTCTGCCTGGCGAATTCGAAAGATGGATGGGCGGGTTGTGCTCTAAAATGAAAACCCATGCCGTTCTCATGCTCAAAGCTCCCCGCCCCGGGACCGTCAAAACCCGGCTCGCGGCATCTGTGGGAAATGAACGGGCTGTCTCGATTTATCGACAACTTGCCGAGCACCAGATCCGTCAGATCCCTGCGGATTGGAAATGTTCGGTGCATTACGCACCGCAGGATGCCGGGCAGGAAATGCGCGACTGGCTGGATGCCGTGATTCCCAACGGCACCACATTTCACCCACAATGCGAGGGCGACCTCGGGGCTCGAATGCGCCGCGCGCTCATCACGGAACTCAGCTTTGGTGCCGGTGCCGTGGCCCTCGTTGGTGGTGACTGCCCGGGGCTGCTAACCCCGGTCCTCGAGGGGGTGGAGGCAGCCTCTGGGAAGGCTGACGTGGTCATCGTTCCCGCCACGGATGGAGGGTATGTCCTCCTTCTTCTCAAAGCGGATCATCCGGAGCTGTTTGATCAAATTTCCTGGAGCACCGCCGAGGTCCTCCCACAAACGCTGGCTGCGGCCGGACGCTGCGGAATCACCGTTCGCGTGCTCAGCCCTCTGGCAGATGTGGATCATGTCAACGACCTATCAACCCTTGGAAAAGTCTCATCCTCCTGCCTCATCCCATAGGAAGATGATGCTTCGCAGTAGTGTTTGTGACAAAGACCTGGCCGTGCTCTGGCAGCTCTACAAGATCCTAACATAAATCGAAGCAATCGATCCAATCGCTGTGGGCACCGAGGAGAAGGTCTCCCATTTCAAATACCTTGGCGGTGGTGAGATTCGCGCACACAGGATCGGCGCGCAACGCTTGGAGAGCCTTAGCGCGGTTTCCCTCGATACATGCCTCAACGGTCATCCGGTAGACATCCGCATAGGGCCGGACTAACACGGCTGCGGCTTCGGGGAGGTTGCCGAAGCAGACCGGGCTGAAACCGTTTTGATCCACCCGCACGGCGGTTTCCACGATGGTCCCGAGCGGAAGGTTTCCGATTTGTCCGATGTTTGCGACATTACCCACGTCAATAAATGGACCTCCGAGCTGATGAGCTTCCAAAATATCCGCCGCAGTTTCTCGGGACCGCTCCCGATACCCGGAAGGAATTTCGCCCGAGATCATGTCAAGGAGTTCGGAGCGGGCGATATTCTGCAATTCCTGCCTCCGGGCGATCGTCGTTCGTTTCAGGTGGCAGGCCTCCATGCGGGAAAGGTCCGTGATATACCAGGGGAAAAATTCGCAGGTGTGCCGGTCGCCAAGGTAGGGAAGGACTCCGGTAAGATTGAACAACTCGGACGCCACCTCCCGCGAGGAGCCGTATCCAGCGGTGTCGGTAAAGGATTCCTGAAAAACCTGGTTCAGGCTCTTTCCGGACTCCCGGAATTCGCGGAGCACGTCGGCTCCACGGACGGTGATCTTGTCGCACCAGAAAAAATGGTTGAGCCCGCCGTAATTGATGCTGATTTCCTTTTCGCTCCCGAGTTTGAAGTAGCGCCGGATCAGTTCGAGGTTCTCGAAGAGTCCATGGCACAATCCGATGACAGGGTTGTCGAGACTGCGGGTCAGGACATCTGTCAATGTTGCCATGGGATTCGTGTAGTTCAGGACCAGCGCACTGGGTGCGAGCTTCGAAATGGTCTCGGCAAGAACGCGGAAAGGTTTGAAGTTGCGAACTAGGCGGGCCCATCCTCCGGGGCCGGAGGTATCACCGACAGTATGGAAAATTCCGAACTGTTCGGGAATATCGAGATCGAACTTCATCGAGTCGAGCCCACCCGTGGAGATGGTGATGATGATGTAGTCGGAGCCTTCAAGAGATTCCTTCCGGTCGGAGACGCGAATGGCGGGACCAATTTGGAGCAGATCCGCGAGCTTATGCAGGAAGGCCGCATTGATTTCCGCCGCTTCCCTGTCGGGGTCGAAGAGATTAAGTTCCGCGTCTTGAAGAACGGGTGTCAGAAGAATGTCCTTGGCAAGCGTTCTTGTCCAGGTAGGGCTCCCCGCTCCTACGATGCTGATTTTCGGTCTATTAGTCATAAAATTTCCACAAAGAATACGATAACAACGGACCTCCTGGTAATCGTAATATGATAAAGCGGGATTAGAATGCGGCCCGCTGGTTTTACTGAGTCGATCTCCCTTAGGACCGAGGCAACCATGCTGATAATCCCGGTCAAGGAAAAACCCCCACCCAATCCAGCAAATCGGAGTCGCCTCCGGATTTTTGAACTTAACGATCCCGCCATCCGCAGCCAACTCTCCCCGGTCGTGCTCGCCGGATCGTTGAACCGGCAACACCGTCAGGTGTTTGAATGACACCCGAGGTCGTCCCATAGACGCCGGCGGCGACCGGTCAAACCGGAATCACCGTTCGTTTGCCCGGTTCTCTGGGAGATGTGGGTGATATCAACGACCTTCCATCCCCGGAAAGTATCTTTTCCTCCTGCTTGATTCCATGCGATCATAAGGGATGAACTCCGTTGTACTTGAATGAATAAGCGAACTCTGAAACGAGAACAGTTGATGCGGGTTCTGGGCGAAGACCTTTTGAAGCGCGCATCCGCCGATGCACGGGCAGATGCGGTGATTCATCTGAGAAAGGCTCTTGATGACCTCGGGCTGATGCCTGAGGAGGCCCTGCCGATCCTGAGGGTGTTGGAAGATCAGGGTTGGATAAGCCGGGATGCACAGGGGTGGTGCCTGACGCGCCCAGGCTGGGAACACGGGCGGGGCCTGCTCCGGGCCCACCGGATTTACGAGTGCTATCTGGCGGAAAACACCGGCCTGGATCCCGTGGATTGGCACGCCGAGGCGGACCGCAAAGAGCACATGCTCGATCGGGAAACAGTCAACCATTTGGCTGATGAATTGCACCGTCCGCGATTTGACCCCCACGGCGATGCCATTCCCACCCGGCGGCTTGTGACTCCCGACCGGGAGGGACAGTTATTGCCAAGGGTCGATACTGACGGCTTTTACCGCATCCAGCACATGGAGGACGAGCCGGTCCACCCCTATCAGCAGCTGGTTTCAGCCGGCCTGGCTCCGGAAATTACTTTGGAAATCCAACGCTTGAATGGAGGGCGCTTCCTTGTGAGGTGGGCGGGAATGGAGCACGTCCTGGATTCTTCGCAGGCGGCGGCCCTCATTGTGCAGCCATGCGAGCCGGAAAGAATCCCTCAGCTGCCGGACGGAAACCTCCTGGATACCCGGGACGGTGAGGAGGCCATAATCCATTCTATCTCACCGGCGGAACACGGGCTGAAGCGGCGACGCTTGCTCGATCTCGGCTTTGTCGCCGGAAGCCGGATCGTGCGGGAGGGCAGCGGTGCTTTTCATGGCCCTATCCGGTTCCGCGTGCGGGGAACCGTGCAAGCGTTGCGACCCGAACAGGCGAAAAATGTATTCACCAAAAATGAGAGCTACCGTCCCCGTGATCGCTAATCCAGTGGAAGCCGAAGCCTGCGAACGTTGTCCGAGCTGGCGCCCCGGGGCATTGAAACGTCTGGGTGTGAACATGGATCATTGGGACTATGTCGTGGCGCTGGCGGGAAACCCCAACACCGGCAAAAGCACCGTCTTCAATGCCCTCACCGGGCTGCGTCAACATACTGGCAATTGGCCGGGAAAGACCATCTCACGCGCGGAGGGTGGATTTTCGTATTCGGATAAGTCTTACAAATTGGTCGATCTCCCGGGGACCTATTCCCTGCACTCGACCTCGAGCGACGAGCAGGTCGCCCGCGAATTTATTCTCTTCGGCCAGCCGGACGTGACGGTGGTTGTCTGCGATGCCACCTCGCTCGAGCGCAATTTGAACCTCGTTCTCCAGGTGCGCCAGATCACAGGCCGCGTTGTCGTGGCGCTGAACCTCATGGATGAGGCCCGGGCAAGGAAAATTGAGATCGATGTCCGCCAGCTGGCTCGTGAATTGGGAGTGCCTGTTGTGCCGATGGTCGCCCGCAGCAAGGAGGGCATCCCGGAGTTGTTGCTGAGAATTCATGAAACGGCTTCCGGGCTGCACTCCACCAAGCCGCGCCCGGCCAAAATCAGGGATCCCTCACTCCTCCAAGCTCTGGATCGGATCAAAATGCTGATGAATGAGCTGCCAACCCGGCCGGCGAACGGGGACTGGATTGCCCTGCGCCTGTTGGAGGGCGACCCTTCGCTGGAAGCTGCCCTGCTCGCAGGCACGCTCGGACAACTTGGAGGAGATCACGCCGCGACGCTCATCGGAAACGCGCGGGATGCAATGGCAACGGGTCCCTCCGATCAAAAAGCGCAGTTGCTTCTTGAGCAAATTGAAGCCCAGCGCTGGACGGTCCAGGGCAAAAGCTACGACGCGATCGTGGAGTCCATCTACGCGGACGCCGAGGAACTTGCGCGCCACTCCGTTCAGCACAAGGGCAGCGCCGAGGGTGCCGGGTGGCGATCCCGGCTCGACCGGATTCTGACCAACAAGTGGACCGGCCTGCCGGTTATGGCATTGGTGCTGATGATTGTTCTCTGGTTGACGATCGCCGGAGCCAATATTCCTTCGGCGATGCTCGCGACGCTTCTCATGGACCATGGCCATGCGCTTCTGAAGCAACTCGCCGCGGCTGTGGGCATGCCGTGGTGGCTTGACGGTTTGCTGATTGATGGCAGTTACCTGACCGTTGCATGGGTCGTCAGCGTGATGCTGCCACCCATGGCGATCTTCTTCCCCCTTTTTACACTGCTGGAGGATTTTGGCTACCTGCCGCGGGTGGCCTACAACCTTGATGGTTTGTTCAAGCGCTCCGGTGCACACGGCAAGCAGGCCCTGACCATGGCGATGGGGTTCGGGTGCAATGCTGCGGGTGTGATCGCGACGCGGATCATCGACTCCCCGCGTGAGCGGTTGATTGCCATTCTGACAAACAACTTCGCGCTGTGCAACGGACGCTGGCCCACGCAAATCCTGATTGGGACGATCTTCATCGGGGGCATGGTCCCTGCCGGGCTGGCCAGTTTTGCCGCTGCCGCCTCGGTTTTTGCCATCACCACGCTGGGAATTCTCCTGACCTTCATTGTCTCGTTCGGGTTGTCCAAGAGCCTGGTCAAAGGCGAGGCTTCCACCTTCAACCTCGAGCTTCCCCCCTTCCGTCCGCCGAACGTTCTCCGAACTCTTTACACATCACTGATCGACCGTACCATCATTGTGCTCTGGAGGGCCGTTGTCTTCGCCATGCCGGCCGGCCTCGTCATTTGGAGCATCTGTAATATTCAGGTTTCCGGCCTTTCGGTCGCTGAGTGGGCGATCCACTTGCTCGACCCGCTGGCCTTACCCATCGGCCTGACCGGGATTGTTCTCCTGGCTTATGTCGTGGCGATTCCCGCCAATGAAATTGTCATCCCGACCATTCTCATGCTTACGATGATGACGACCGGCATGCAGGTGGAAGGCGGGAGAGGGGCGGGGGTCATGTTTGATACAGACGACGCTGGGATTCTTTATTCGATCCTAAGTGCCGGCGGGTGGACCACCCTCACCGCCATCTGCCTGATGCTCTTCAGCCTCTGTCACAACCCCTGCTCAACGACCCTCTATACGATTTACCGCGAGACCGGCAGTTTCAAATGGACACTCTGGTCGGCCGTGCTGCCGACTGCCATCGGAGTCCTGCTGTGTCTGGTGGTCGCGACCATCTGGCGGCTGGTCTGACATGGCCATTCCTTTGAGAAAGGTTAAGCTGCAGGGGCCTTTCAATCAACATGTTGTCGCATGTCCGCTTCCAATACGACTGCGCGAAGCGCCCCTTTTTCCGGGCGAAGTCCCGGAAAAAAACGTAGTCCCTTTCCGCTAAAGTCCTGCGCAATAGTTACAGCTTTCCTTAAAGACCGATCTTCAATGATGGGAAATGATGAAACGTTTCCCTCCATTTTGCGCAGCAAAATTTTACTAATCCGGCGGCGCTGGCGGCTGTTTCTCAGCGGGTCCCCTTGCCCACACCCCAACCTTGGCTTCGACCCCGCCGGATTAGGGAGCAATCCTTAGCGGGATGCGAATCACCCGTGGCTTCGGCTCGGAAATATTTACCAGCAAGGCACCTGCCATCGGCTTCTCGGTGCAGGTTGGCTTAACGGAGATCCGGTACTTTGTTCCGGGCTCGATTTCCTCGATGCTACTCTCAAAATCGGCGGAATCGGTCTGAATGCCCGACACCTTGATTCGGGTTGGACCGGGCACCGTGAGATCAGTGTAGCGGGGTTGAGGCCGGGCACCTGTCAGCCAGGTTAGCGACTTTTCGGAAAGCTTCACCCCGCCCGAAATCTCCACCCTAAGAGTTAGAATGTATGGCGACGGCTCCGCCTCGGATGTTTTTACGATGATGGTCTTCTCTTGGGAGCCCTTTCGGTCGCCGAAGACGAACTTCGCCCGCACCGAACCGGACTCTCCCGGTGGAACGACCTTTTTGTCCGCAGCCGCCGCCGTGCATCCGCAGGATGTGCTGATGTGGCGGATTTCCACCGGACCGTTTGAGCTATTTGTGTAGGCAAATACCGCCTCAGCTTCCTTGTCTCCCTCTGCGGCAGTAATTTCCACGACAGCGGAATCCCATAGCAGAGCGCGATCCGCCCTGGCGGGAACACACATCAAGACCAAGGCCAGCAAGAACTTCCAAGCCAGACGCAGCACAGCCTTCATTGCCTCACCTTACACGGTTTTTCTCCCTAACAACCAATGAAATGGGGGGCTTCTTCACCACGCTCTGGATATGGCTTGGGAAGTTCTCCTTGGCGGCCTTTGCGCTCTTGGCGCGAAAATCCTTCCTTGCCTTTCTTTCGTTGCTTCGCCTCCTTTCCTTTGCGTGCGGCCCAAAATCGTTTCGGAAATTCTTGCGCTTATTGCGCAGGATTTTATCGGTAAGGGATTAATCCGGCGGCGCTGGCAGCCCTTTCCTCCCAACATCCCTTTCACTCACCAGGACCCTTGCCACCGGCTCCCGCCGGAATAGTTCAGGCTGATTGAGAATTCCGCAGCAACACCCCATACAATGCTGCACTCCAAACAAGCAAGAAAGCGGCCCGTACCAATCCAAACAACACCGACTCAGCGCCATTTCCAGTGCTCCCAAAACAGGCACACCGAACGTTCAGGCCCTGCGAGAAAGCCCACAAAAACAACCCCACAAAAACCCCTGCTAACAAGCCGCACAGCAACGCTCCCTGCCGACTCCATTTCGAGAAGAGCAAAAATGCAGCCGCAACCTCTAAAATGGGAGCGCTGACGGCCAGGAGGTTAATCGACCACCCCGGAAAGACCCGGAACGTTTCGATCCCGGAAGCGAACGCGCGCGGATCCGCAAGTTTTGCGATCCCCGCCCAGAGAAAAACTCCCGCCAGAACACAGCGTCCGATCAACAATCCCCAACGTCTCATGGTTCCTGCGGTAACCCCTCCGCCCCCCATTCCTCCCAGCCTCCCTGAAAAACCGATACGTCCTCATACCCCAGCCGCAGCAGGGCCTCCGCCACCTCCGTGCTGTCAGGACACTGCGAATCGGAACAATAAACAACAATGCGCCGTGTCCGGTCGACCTCCGCGCGGAATGAGGGAAACGCCTCCTGAAATGCTTCCCGGGGCAGGCTTCGCGCTCTTGGGATGCGGCCAATTTCAAAAAATTCCTTACCGCGGGCATCGACGAAGAGGGCACGGCCGTTTGTCAACGCCGACACCACATTATCGCGGTCCGCAATGGGAACGATCTTGCCATGCAGAGGGGAAACCGCAGTTTCGCTAACACTTTCAGCCAACCGTTCTCCAGGGGACTGATACCGCAGTGGCAGCGGGTGGACTCTCGCCATATTCGATACTAGCCCAAGGACTACAGCCAGCCCGCCAGCCCAGAACAAAAAGACCAGATCCCCCCGAAACTGCGACATCAGCCCGGAATTACCCTTCATCACCAATTGAGAGCTCCAGTTCCGTGACGTTCATGTCGTAGGGCCGGTTATTTGTGGCTCTCCGAAGGATAGAGGTGCATTGTCATCAGCTTGCACGAGAGGATGAGTTTGCCACTCCCAAAGGCAAGCAGTTCAAAGTGTTTGGATGCCTGCTGTCAAGTCGGCACGCAATGTGCCTTTGGCTCCATGGATATACATGCGCCTCTCTGGAATCGCGGAATTGCAATTGGTATGGAATGTGGCCCGAACCCCATTTGCATACTGCAGAATTGCGACCTGATTGTCGTAAATATCCGCCCTGCCCGTAAATGGATCGATGAGGTTGCGGGAATAACTCCGCCATCCCTGGTACGCGGGCAATCCATCCTTGTTGGGACCAATTTCCCCAACACGATGCGCATTGGCCGCATTGAAAAAATCGAGCCCGCCAAAACTTGCCACCCGCACCGGCAGCGAATCGATCAGCCAGTTGGCAAGGTCGATATCGTGGCAGCATTTTTCCAACATATGGCCGCCCGAAAGCTCCCGGGACCGGCGCCAGTTTCCGAAGATGAAACCTCCATGGTTGAAAGCAAGGGTTTCGTTGAATTCGAAAGAAATGATCTGCCCG
>Ga0247840_10008148_pt1 | contig 14199 bp, 9 predicted proteins | sample LaCruzMarch2015__FD_192404 | JGI IMG/M metagenome (GOLD analysis project Ga0247840, IMG submission 192404) | Freshwater microbial communities from meromictic Lake La Cruz, Castile-La Mancha, Spain - LaCruzMarch2015_17m | ecosystem: Environmental > Aquatic > Freshwater > Lake | place: Spain...
TTTTTGCCACACTGAATAATGTTGTTGACCGCCTTTGCAATGTTATTTGTAGTTTGTCAAATACTGTCGTCAAAAGCATTACCGCTCGCAAATGGATATTGCAATGCTTTTAATTGCGGATTAGTATGATCACCAATTGATTCACGCAAGCAAGTATTTATCTAAATATGCAAATTATACAAGTTATTTGGGAAATTATGTTGAGAAAAGTATTGTCACTTTGTGAATGTTGATATATAATGAATATAAATATTTATAGTAAATTTAATTGGACGAGAAATATAACGTAAGTTGGCAATTAAACCAACCTTTGAAATTCAATGCATCTATCCTTGTGCAGTTTAATTATTTGTAAAAAGTTATAAACAAACTAAATGCAATCACATCACATTTTTAAAAGGGGATTATTGATATGGCGGAAAATAAAGATACAATATTAAATGAAATTAATGAATTTGTCGCGGATTGTGCTAAAAGCATTTTGATTAATAATGTAAAAGCAGATGAAATCAAAGAAAAAATAATTCAATTAAATGACCAAATTAAAACGGAATTGAAAAATACAAATAATAATATAGAAACAAAAAATGGGAATATTTTAGAGAAAATTAATGCAAGTCAAAATTTAATATCTGAGTTAATTAGTCAAAATTCTAAACAAAGCGAGACTTTGCTAACAGAATTATCTAAGACATTGTTGCAAACAAAAACATCTGTAAGTCAAGAGATTACACGTGGAAATACAAGTCTTAAGAATCAAATTGAGGAGTTAATATCAGATAACAATTCTAAATATCAAAAAATGAATTTTAATACATCTAGTGAAATTGGAAATGCAAAAAAAGAAATTAAAGAAATGGTTGAAATTCAGTTTGAGTTCTTAACAAGAAAAAGTAAATTTCTACCTTGGATAACATCTGGTGTGTATTTAGTCCTTGTCATTTTAATTACTTTTGCAATAATTACATTAAAACATTTAGGAATATTGAGCTTTTAAAACACTTTACATTTGAGGATGAATAATTATGAGCGATCAGACAATTAAAAATCCATACTATTGTACTAACTCTACTGAATTAAAAGAGTTAATAGAATCAGAAATTTCTTTATATATATCCCATGAGGACTTATATTATGAAGAAGAAACATCTATTGGAAACAAATCTGGTTCGTATGGGGCAGGGGGTGCTGCAGCAGGAGCAACTCTTGGAAGTTTTATATTACCTGGCTTAGGTACTTTAATTGGTGGTGTTTTAGGTGGTATTTTTGGTTCTAATGCTGGGGAGGGTGTTGTAGAAACTACAGTAATTACCAAAGCAACCGAATTGAACAGGTGTCTAAGCAATATTTGTGTAAATCCTAACGGTAGTTTTGCTAAAAAACTAGGCGATTATTTAGAAAACGAAAAAAAGTTTTTCGCTTCTTTAATTAAGCTTCATGTTGATTATAGCGGTTATCCAAATACAAGCTTAGCTATAGCAAATGAATACATACAAGTATTTACGTTAGCTTATAAAAGCTTTCCAAAAGAAACAAGTGAGCGTTTAGCTGAGATGTACTATATTAAGGCTATGTGCTTATTTAACACAAATAATACCAATTATGCACAAGATATTTTTGAATGCCTTGAAAGATATGAGAATTTGAAGCCTTCAGCAAGAAATGATGTTAAAAAAATAAAAATCAATACTTTAACGAAGTTGTTAATTGATTTAGTTAATGAAAAAAAATATTCAGAAGGTTACAGCGTTCTTTATAAAATTATGCAAATAGATAATAGTATATTTTATTCAGACTTTAATACTATTAAGGCTTCTACAAGTATAGATGAAGAATTAAATATTGCAGCAGCAATTATATATAACAATATAGGTAAAGCGGAAAAAGCACTTGAATATATCTATTGTGCACTTGTCTTTACTAAAAATCCAAAAAAAGTGTGTAATGTAATTTATGATTGTTATAAAAATCTCTACACTAAAAGTCATAACAAAATTATCAGTGATGTTAAAATAGTAATGGCTAAATTGGGTTCTGATAAGACGAATGAATTATTAAAGATATTGAACGGAATATTAGTTCTGCTCTCTGATGACAAAGAATATGAATTGGTATTAAAGTATATTGACGAATTTAAAAATCAAGCAACAAATGAAATGAATAATCTCAAAATAGTTGTTGCAGAGGAATTGTTATTAAGCAAATATAAAGAAAATAAAATCGAAGACTGTATAAAATATGGATTAATTCTATCTGATGATAGAATAATTAAATATGTCCAAGATTCAACTTTAATTGTATCGCTGTATTGTTTCATCGATGTTGACCATAACAAAAATGCCGATATGTTATATGCTTATTTGCATAACAAACTTGGAGATGATATAAGGCTAGAATCTGCTTTGCTAAGAATACTTTTAAATAATAATGATAAAAGCAAAAAATGTTATCAACTTTGCTTAGGGGCACACAAATCCTTTGGACAATATGATATTAAATACCTTTTAAAAATATTTGATTTATTTAATGCGAAAATGCAAGAGGACAAGAAGGGGCAAGATATGCTCTTGCACTGCTTTAATTATATAAATATAAAAAAGATTGCAAATTCTGTAATAAATGTTGCATTATCAAAAAAAGATAGATTAGGCTTAGAAATGCTATCAGCATTTGAAAAAGCATATAAACTAATCAAGGATTTAACTGTATTAGAGAGGCTTGCTTTAGAATATTCGCTAATTGATAAACCAACTATCATTCAATATGAAACCATGTTTCTGTGTATTGATGTTAGTTTAAATGTTGACGATAGCATTATAGTTAAGGCTTGTAATTTTTTGTTGCAACAATATGAAATTGATTGTACAGAGATTAAATACTTGCTTAAGCTTATTAATAGATATAGTTTAATTGCAAATAAATTGAAAAGACCATTTTGTGAATATTGTACTTATTTAGGTATCATTTATAAAAAATATGGTTACTTTGAAAAGGCAGAGTTTTATATTGGAAGAGCTCTAATTGATAATGCTGATTTTATTTTGGCGGGCTATGAGGAAATAGATATTCTTTTAAATACGGCAAAATATAAAAAAGCAGATGAACTTATTGAATATTTTCTAGAACGAAATCTAAACGATGATAGGCTTTTGGTTTTTAAAGGTAAATACTATTATTATAACGGTGATATTCTCAATGCTGAAAACACATTTGAAAAAGCATTATCAGTTAATCCTCAGCAAATTGAAGCAAGAGATGGCATTGCACAATTAGGTAATATGACCGCTGAAAGACAAAAATCCATAGAGCAATATATAAACATATTACAAATAAATCAAAATGATATTAACGCTCATTTGAATATTGGCGTTTTATATCTTCATTCTGGGAATGATAAGGATTCAGAAAATCATTTCAAAAAAGCTATTTTCATTAATGCTGAAATGATTGAACCATATATTTATCTTGTTCAAATATACTTAAAAAGAGAGGATTTCCAAAAGGCGGAGTCATGCTTTGAAGAACTTAAAAGGTTAGAAATTAAGTTTAAAATAAATGATGAGAACATCAAAAGAAATATTGATTTAATTTCTGCTTTAATAGATCAGTTTAATAATAAATTTAAGGAAGCTAAAAATAAATATACGGCTATGTTAGCGTTATATGATTACGATTATAGATTATATAACAATCTTGCTGCTATATTATTTGAACAGAACAATTTGAAAGAATATATAGAGTTGTTAGAAAAGGCATACAAATTGGACAGTAATAATGGAATTGTTGAAGGTAATCTTAAAATACCATTATTATGCGAAGGGAAATTTAAGGATTTTATTGACTGGTTTGAAAATTCAGAAAGCAATATTGAAAGAGTAAAGCTTTATGCAGTTTCTTCATATATGGAATGTGGTTTTATTGATAAATCTATTGCAACTTTAAAAGATATTAATATTCATCTGCTTAATAAAAGTGATTATATATTGTATTTAATGCTTGAGACAATAGCTCTAGCAAAAGAAAAAACAATTACTCCTGAAAAAGTTTTTGATGTTCTGGAAACTCTATCACAGGATAACATTTCATCAGATATTTATAATTACTTAATAAATATGTCAAATGAATTAAGTTATGATTGTTGTCGCGAAAGTGATAAAATATATGACAATTATAAGGAGTTGTATTATGCGGATAAAAAATACGTGGACACTATTTATAACCGTTTAGCTGGAAGGATAAAAGTTACTTCAGATGCTAAATTTGAAGAACTTCCGGAGATTTACAAAGGGTTTGCAGCAACTAATCTTTTTGAAATTAACAAAATTAATATATTTAACATATTAGGTATAAAAGTATCCCCCATACTTGAAACCTCGGTAAATAGTTGTGGTGAATGGGATATTATAGGAAGCCGTATGGAGGGTGGTATGGCTTGTGTAACTAAAGTATTTAATAAGAAGAGAAATATTTTGGGAGCATTAAAAGAATTAAAGCCTAAATTGCTAAATAATAAGACCACTAGTGATAATTTCAAGAATGAGGCTTACTTTCTTTCGGACAGATTAAATCATAAGAATATTGTTAGGGTATTTTCAGATTCTATTGATGTATACAAATGTTCTTATGTAATGGAATATTTAGGTGGCGGTAACTTGCGTAAAATAATTACTGCTCGCAGGTTATCGAAAAATGAAATTTATACAGTATTAATTTCTGTTTTTGAGGCACTAAATTTCTTCCATAATCTTGGCGAGAGATATATTCATTTGGATGTAACTCCTGAAAATATAATGTTTAATGAAAAAGGTGAAGTGAAACTCACTGATTTCGGCATTTCTTATTTTAGAGCATCAACAGACATAAACTATACAGATGTAGAAGATGATACTGCTCTTGCTGGAAAGCTTCCGTATATGGCTCCTGAAATATTAAGTGGGGATATTAAAAGCCAAAAGGCTGACCAATACTCATTAGGCGTAATTGCGTATGAGCTTTTTGGAGGGAAATTACCATACGAGCCAGAAGATATAGAAGAAGCATCTGAATTTGCTTGGATATTATGTGCAAATGAGGGGGCTAAAACTAAATTGCAGGATTTGAATACTGACATCTCTGAAGAATTATCCAATGTTATTCATAAAATGATACACCCTGAACCTGTGGAGAGGTATCCGACTATCGCTTTAGCTTTAAGTGATTTCAAAAATTGTTTAGGCGACTCTTATTGTTTTGATAATACAATAAAAAATATTGAAATTACAAAAGCAGATAAAAATAAATCTATTGGGAAAACAGCAATTATAGAAAACATTGATAATCCATACTCATTTGAAAATTGGTTACCTTCTGGTTACAGAATAACTGGAGCAACTTGCTACATTTCCAAAGTGTTTAATGAAGCATTAAATTTGTATGGTGCCCTTAAAATTCTGAAATCGGAATATATAAATAATAATGCCCTGAAAAGCAAATTTTTAGACGAAGCATACTTCTTATCCAAAGTGGATAGCAAAGGATTTATAAAAGCATATAAAGATAGTATTGATGAACAAAAAGCCTGCTATGTAATGGAATGGATTGATGGGAAGACTTTAGATGAAATAGCATTAAACGATAGTGAAATGACGAGTTTATTTTTAAACATTTCGAAAGTTATGGCTGAATTTCATTTTATGGGTAAAAACTATGTTCACCTTGATATTTCACCACAAAATATTATGATTTCGAATGATGGACAAGTATATTTAATTGATTTTGGTTCAGGATTTTTTGGACAGCAATATGAAAAGATAAGTGGTAGGAAAGGAAAATATCCGTACATAGCCCCTGAAATCTACAAAAATAATGAAGTCTCACAAAAAGCAGATGTTTATTCTTTGGGAGTTGTTTTCTATAAAATGTTAACAGGTAAATTCCCTATCTCGCCAAAAATAGAAAATGCACCTGAGCATATCTGGGCAAATGCAATAATTAATGATGAAATCCCTAATATTACTTCAGTTAGCCCTAATCTAAATAAAAATTTAGGGGAAACAATAATGAAAATGCTTGACAAAGAACCTAAAGAAAGATTGAAAATAAGCGATGCTATCTTTGCGTTTGAGACTATAAATGAAGAGGGGGGTATAATATTATAATGGAATACTCAGTTGCTACAAGAACACATATAGGTAAAGTAAGACAAAAAAATGAAGATTCGATTTCTTATGATGAAGAATGCAATGTAATAATAGTTGCTGATGGCATTGGAGGTTATGAAGGTGGCGATGTCGCAAGTAAAATAGTTGCTGAAAATTTAAATTATTATTTTGGTGCTATAAAAGACAACATTAATAATTACAATGAATTTCTTTCGAATTATCTGAAACTATCAAATTTTAAAATAATTGAAAAACAAATGCAAGAACTTAGATATTGCAGAATGGGAACGACTGCAACTGCTATTCATATTAACAACGATAAGGTGCATTATGCACATATAGGTGATTGCAGGATATTACATATAAGGTATACTGAATGTAAGCAAATAACAGATGACCATAATGAAGCTGGTGAAATGATAAAACTCGGATTTGCAGATAAAGACAATTTGAATTTGCAAAATAAAACAAAACTTACTCGTTTTTTAGGGCAAGCTGAAGAAATAGAAATTGATGTGGGTGAAATAGCTATAAAGGAAAATGACATAATCATTGTAGCGACCGATGGGTTATTTGGGAAGATTAACTTAGCAGACATATATAACAATATTATTCAAACAAAGAATATTTCGAAAACAGTTGATGTAAATAAAATTGCCGATGAATTACTAAACTATTGTTTAAGTGAAGATGGTAGTGATAATATTACTTTTGCAATAATTTATTTTAACTAATGGAGGGTATAATTTATGATAATTGAATTTCTTTTATCAACCGCTGTTTTTACTTTTGCAAGGGGATTAACTAATTCAAATGTTGGGAAAAAAGTAATTGGTAGAATATCAGAAGGATTGGATGGTCTCTTTGGTTATTATAGCAAAGACAATAATCTTTCCATGAGTGATAATATTAAGCAAAGGGAATATATGTATCCCAGCGAAGAACAGTTTAGAAAAAACTATGAAGATGCAATTGAAGTTGAATATAAAGAAATAGTTTCAAATCATAATATTGAGCAAATAAATCATTTTGAAAAAGGTAATGAATATGCTAAGGACAACGAATATGCTAAGGCGATTGAAGAGTTTGAAAACCATATTAAGATTTTTCCAGAACAGGCAGGTGCATACATTCAGATTGCTTTTTGTTACAGATATTTGGGCAATATTGATAAAGCGATTGATTACATTCAAAAAGCTTTAGTGTTTAAAAGTGATATTTTAAACGGTTATTCAATGTTAGGGAAGTTTTATAATGAAAAAGGTGATTATACCAAAGCAATCGAGGCATTGATAAAAGGAGTAGAAAATAATCCTACTACCGCGGCTTATTATGAACTTGCGAAAGCGTACTTTAATAAAGGTAGTTGCTCTGAATTGACAATTAAATATTGCGATAAAAGTTTAGAACTTGATTCAAATGATTTTGAAGCATTGATTTTAAAAGCTACAGTTTACATTGAAGATGGAAAATTCGATATTGCCATAGAATTGATGAACTCTGCATTAGAAAATAATGGTATTGTTGAAAAAGTACAGTATTCCATTTTACTTGTTCTATGTTCAATTTATATTATAATAGGTGAATATGAAAAAGCGGTTAAAGAATGTGAAAAAGCATTAGCTATTGATTCAAAATCCCCTATGGCTTATATATACAGAAGTATTTGTCATATTGCCAAAGCTGAATACGAACTAGCTTCTAAAATAATTACTAAGTTAGATTTGAAAAATGAATTAACATATGTATGCAATGGATATATAAAAATAGGCACAGGCAATCCACAAGGTGCTATTGAAGATTTCAAAGAGGCTGAAAAGCTTAACGAAAGGAATGCTGAAATATATAATGGTCTCTATATTGCATACACTATGCTTAATCAAGCTGGTGCGGCGGAAATTAATTTAGAAAAGGCATTGCGATATAAAATTAAGGGGCAAAATTTCCTGCCTATTAAGGGTGTTGAGTTAAAAGATATTCCAAAAACTTACGCTGACAAATATAATATTGAGAAATATAGATATACAGCAGGCACTAAGTTTATACTACATACTGCAATAGATGATGAGGGTAAAAAAGTTGCTATAAAAGAATTGAATGATTATTTCGCCTCGCAACAACTATTTGTAACACTTTTTAAAAAGGAAATTGATATAATTAAAAATTTAAAACATAAAAACATTATTGATATTCTCGACTATGGCATTAACAGATATAACCAAAGATATTTTATTGTTATGCCTTTAATGAAATGCAATTTAAAGGAATACATCGAAAGGGTTACTATCACTGAAAAAGAAATAGTAGAAATAACTTTGCAAATTCTCGAAGGGCTTAAATATTGCCACAATTTCACTATGCCAGATGATAAGGGTGGGATTATTCACAGAGAATTAAAACCAACAGAAGTTTTATTGGATTATGATGGTACAGTAAAAATATCTGATTTTGCTAATGCGAAAGCTACCGCTACTTTCACAAGTCAAGCTGGAGCGAGTGTTAGTCGTGCTGATTCTGATGTTTTGTATTTTATTGCCCCGGAAAGATTACAAGGTACAAAAGCAGATATAAGAGCAGATATTTATTCGGTCGGCGCCTTAATGTATTATATGGCTACTGGTACTTATCCTTTTTATTCTGAACAAAAAGAAAATAACGCTCAAAGATTACTAAGAATAATGAAAGAACCAATAATAATTTCTGAGCAAAACAGCATATTAGAAAATCCTGAACTAATTAAAATTATAATTAAGGCAATGGATAAAAATCGAGAAAACCGCTATCAAACGGATGATGAAATGATAAATGAAATTAAAAAAATAAAAATATAAGGAAGAGGGTACTATTTATGCTATTTTTTGATAATGACCACGATGATTTTAATGACGATTTAATTCACGGTGACCATTTGCATATCTCGAAAGAAAGTCACGCAACTGACAGCGATGGTGATGGTTGGTCGGATGCAGTTGAAAGAGACCACAGTACAAATCATTTAGACCCATTAAGTCATCCTGGAGTTGATGGAAAATTACCTGATGATGTAAATATCTCAAATGATTTAAAAGGCATTGACTCTGATCACGATGGATTTTCTGATAATTTAGAAAAACAAATGGGAACAGACCCCTTTAATCCATCAAGTCACCCAGATGTTGTTATGCCTCATCATTTTGATAGTAAAAATGATAATGTGGATATACCGGATAACTTGGAAGGTTCATTTGATGTTAAAAAATAGGATTTGAGAAGGGAGACAAAGTTATGTTGCACTCATGTGAAAAATGCGGAAATGAGTTTGGTTTGTGGGAAGCAGAAACCGTAGGTGATAAAGTCTCGTACAATGGGGAATGTACAAAATGTGGACAAGACCATATGATTGATGTTGATAAAAATGGTAAAATTACAAATATCCGTTCATTTGAAAAAAACGTGATAATAGTTGAAGAAATAGATGAATCACTGCAATAACATTTCACAGCTGAAAATTTCAAGGGAAAAGAGATGATTTTATTGGATAGATTAAAGAAAGTATTAACAAAAATTGTCGAAGAAAATGGAAAAGAGATGTTATCAAATAATTTATTATTTGAATTAGTTTTCATGGATAATTGGAAATTTGACACACCGGAAGAGAAGTGGCAAGGCAATTTATTTATTCAGTTGATTAAAGGAGGCTTTTTCAAGCAAATAATAGAAAACGACTCATTTGCAGAAAAAGAAAAGCAAGAGTTACTTGATAAATTAGAAACTGAGCATTGTATTAGTAAAAATAAAGCGATTATTATTTTGAATGCAATTCAAAATACTTTATTTGGCGGTGTAGAGGAAAATGACACCTTACAAGACCTTTATAATGAAAACATTGAAGCGAACAATGATATAAACATAATTATTCAAAATCGAGGCTCTGATGTTGATGCGAATAATGAGAATTTGGAAAAAGAAAATATAGACTATGAAAATCTGTCGATTCCCGAATTGGAAAATCTCGCAAAACAAGGCGATGCAGATGCACAAAATTTACTTGGCATTTGTTATTGTAATGACGAAGGAGTTCCACAAAACTATTCCAAAGCCGCAGAATGGTATCAAAAAGCGGCAGAGCAGGGACATCCGATTGCTCAAAGGAATCTTGGGATTTGTTACTATAATGGTGATGGAGTTCCGCAAAACTATTCCAAAGCCGTAGAATGGTATCAAAAAGCAGCAGAGAAGGGTCTTGCGAACGCCCAATGTAGCATTGGGTATTGCTATTACAATGGAGAAGGCGTGCCACAAGATTTTGCCAAAGCAGTATACTGGTATCAAAAAGCAGCAGACCAAGGTGATTCTAATGCACAAAATTTGCTTGGCATTTGTTATAGTAAAGGCGATGGAGTTCCACAAAACTATTTCAAAGCCGCAGAATGGTGCCAAAAAGCAGCAGAGCAGGGAGATGAAGAAGCTCAAAATAATCTTGGTGTTTGTTATCATAACGGCTACGGAGTTCCGCAAAACTATTCCAAAGCCGTAGAATGGTATCAAAAAGCAGCAGAGAAGGGTCTTGCGAACGCTCAGTATGCGCTTGGTATTGCTTATTCTAATGGCTACGGAATTACGCAAAACTATTCCGAAGCCGTAGAATGGTTCCAAAAAGCAGCGGACCAAGGCGATGCAGATGCTCAATATTTTCTTGGTTGGGCTTATGCTGATGGTGAGGGAGTTCCGCAAAACTATCATAAAGCTGTAGAATGGTATCAAAAAGCAGCTGAGCAGGGACTTGCGAGTGCTCAAAGTATGCTTGGCAATTGTTACTATAATGGCGACGGAGTTCCACAAAACTATTCAAAAGCCGTAGAATGGTATCAAAAAGCAGCAGATCAAGGCGATGCAAATGCTCAAAATAATCTTGGAGATTGCTACTACAATGGCGAGGGAGTTCCACAAAACTATTTCAAAGCCGTAGAATGGTTCCAAAAAGCAGCAGAGCAAGGAAATGCCGATGCTCAAAATAATCTTGGTGTTTGTTATTACGGTGGGGATGGATTGCCAAAAGATTATAGTAATGCACTTCAGTGGTTTCATAAGGCGGCTGAACAGGGTAATTGTTTAGCACAAAGTTCCATCGGGTATTCTTATTATATGGGAGAAGGTGCGCCACAAAATTTTTCAAAAGCCGTAGAATGGTATCAAAAAGCAGCAGATCAGGGGCTTGCGAGTGCTCAATCAGTACTAGGTGATTGTTACTATAACGGCAATGGAGTTCCGCAAAACTATTCCCAGGCTGTATACTGGTATCAAAAAGCAGCTGAACAAGGGCATGAAATTGCACAGTCTAATCTTGAAATTGCAAGGAGTGCCGCTGAGCAATGACAAAGTGGTAGAGCAGTATAAAATGTCAACTGAGCAAGAGAATGTCAATGCTTAATTTATATTTGGTATTGCTTACTTCAAAAGCATATTTGGAAAGGATATTTAATTACAACTTTTGAATTAAGGCTTATACCTCACAATATTATTATATTTAAATAAATTAATAATCTTTTTGAAGATTAATTGTAGAGTAAATAATTTAAATAAAACGAACGGATGGTGTACAATGTGCAATTTGTATGATGATATCAAACGAATTTTTGAAAATCAACAATTATGGGACTATTATATCGATAAGAGACAGGATGAAATAGAATTCCCTTTAACCAATAAAGATGAGGCACTGCACTTTATTAATTATTATTTCCATACTGGTGGAAAAGAAGTTGTGTTTGATACGCACAAAATTTTTTCTGGGGATTCTGAAATAATCAATGACAGGAGTATGCATATAGTTTCAACTTTTTTTATTGGAATAATAATAAGCGATTTATTTCCAGATATTAAAAAAGAAAAACTCTTTTTATATAGATGGTTTCTTACTTGCCTTTTTCATGATTATGGATATATAATTGAAAATAATAAGGAAAAATATCCACCTAAAATTTATAATATGAGCAAAATACGCAAGGAGTTATCAATAACAAAAAGATTCCCTTACCAAAAATATGATCGTGATACGATTAATAAATATTTTAAATATATTAAAAAAAGTCGGCTTAGATTAGACCACGGTATTATAGGTGGACTTTTATTGTATGATAGATTAGTGAAAAATTTCGAAGCAAATTTTAAAAAAGCCAAAAAAGTCAAGACCGATATTTCCGAAATGGGATTTGAATATTTAGGGTTACAATGGAGTAAAAATGATTTTAAATTATATGCGCAATCAGCGGATTCGATTGTGGCTCATAATATTTGGTTAGCTAACAAAGAAAAGGATAAGACTTCGTATAGAGAATTTGGGGGTATTGATAAACTAATTATCAATAATCACACCGACAAACTTAGTATGAATGATGCATTTATTCTATTGTTAGCAATTGCAGATACAATTGAGCCAATCAAGTTTTTTAGCCAACATAAAGAAAAATGTATATTGCAAAAAATAAAAATATCTATTTCTGAAAATAAAATTAAAATTAAAATTTTAGATGAATGTATAAATTATACAAATTGGTTCGAAAAAATAAATGACTTAAAAAATTGGATGAACGTTAGTGTTTATTTAGAATCTAACGAGATTACTATTTCAATTATAGATTAATAAATAATACTACGCTGTTAGCTTCTCAAGATTAAGTATTTTATCATATGAGGATATTATTATGGCTATTTTAAAATATAACTGTTCTGAGGTACAAAAGGGCAGTATCATTTTATTATTGAAATAATCCAATATGTGTTTTAATGTGCAATCTGGGTTATAAACTACACCCTCAAATACGAACTTGAAAAAGAGTAGAATGCTAAAATTGTCTGGTGCAGGTAGCTTTTTAATAATCTAAGTATTGTGCTGGCAACTCCTATTGGAACTGGTAAACATATATTACTTGTGGCATAGGCAACATGGCATGAAGGCAAATATACACTGCGAAATATTATCACTTGCTGCCCCTAATCACTGATTTAGCACTTTCAATCCGCTATATGAAAAAACTAATGAACTGTAATTTGCTGACATTGGACGATTTCGGACTTTATTCGATAATAAGAGCTATGTAGGCAGAGAATTTCTAATATTATCGAAGATAGAGTCCAAAAGACTAAGTTATTATAGATAGACAACTACCCACTGAGACCTGGCACTCGCTTTTTGTAATCACTACAATTGCCTATGCTTGTGTCGACCATATTGTGCATAATGCAATTAAAGTTTAATTATCAAGTGATACTGTTAGAGAAATTATGTCGAAAATTGATAAATAAGCATTGTAATATTTTAAAAAAATGTCACAGTAGAAGCAATACGAAAATGTCGTTAGTCCGAGCCGGGAACAGTAAAATATTGGTTCGCTGGATAAATGTTGTCAAATAAAATACCTAACTGGAATTTCCGCTAATTTGTGCTTAAATTCTCTGGCTTTATCCTGCAAATTTATATACTCATCCCTTAATTTCCCAGCGTTTTCAGACCACATAAAAAAGTCGCTTTTTGTCATTTTACCATTCCTAACACGGGAATGGTATTTTTTGTATGCAGAGTTATACTCCTGATAAATAATATTTTCTTTTCTGCTTTCCTTGTAAATTTTGGTGGCTCCGATTTCATTGCAAGGTTTTGTTTCGCCGACGTTAATTCTGTTGCAATATTCAGTATCTGTTCTGCCTTTCGGAACAAAATAATGATTGCAGGATTTGCACTTTTTAACATTTACATCATTGCTAAAAACCTTAAAAAGCTCAAACTTTATTAAATCATCAAGGAAATAAATTTCATACATTTCAACAATATCAATTTCTTTTTCAAAAAGATAACTTTTAAGCTCATCAGTGTTTTTTATATTTTTAGGAACTGTTATATTTGGGCAGTATTTAGTGCGGAAAATAACATCCGTATAAAATGGTTGCTCCCCATTTGTTACTGTCAAGCAAAATTCCCTACTTTATGGCAAACAAAATTCCCTACTTTTTCTCCTAAATTATAGGTTAACGAATATATCCTTATGATTCGCCCTGCGGTAGCCATCGCCAGAAAGACCAA
>Ga0247840_10008152_pt1 | contig 14192 bp, 11 predicted proteins | sample LaCruzMarch2015__FD_192404 | JGI IMG/M metagenome (GOLD analysis project Ga0247840, IMG submission 192404) | Freshwater microbial communities from meromictic Lake La Cruz, Castile-La Mancha, Spain - LaCruzMarch2015_17m | ecosystem: Environmental > Aquatic > Freshwater > Lake | place: Spain...
CAGCATCGCCGCGATGGCGGGGTCCCGGCACCGGATCAGGCGCGCCGGTCCGGCATCGGCAAGCGCGCCGGCGCGCTCCCCGACGCTGTCCAGCAGGTGACGGACCTGCGGCGGCAGGGTCGCGTCCGCCGCGGACTCGATGAAATCCCGGATCCGGTCGCGCTCGGCCGGGTCGGCGCTGTTGGTCAGCACCGCGTCCGGGTCCAGGACCCAGAGGTCCGCCGACGACGGCTTGCCGACCCGCTCCAACAGCAGCCGTTCCCCGGGCTCCGGCGCGCGCAGCAGGGTCAGACCGAGGTCCGCACCGGCCGTGAACAGCGGGTGCCGCTCCTGCACTGCCGGCCGGTAATCCCCGGCCAGACCCAGGCAAAAGGCGCCGAGCGGATTGATACGGATGAATCGTAACCCGTCGTAGCGACTGAGGAACTGGAACTCGTCGGTGCCCCAGGCGCCGCTATAGTCGGCCCGCGCGAAATAGGGCAAGGTATAGGCCACGTCAATCATGCCGAGTGTGGCCAAATACTCGAACAGATAGGCTAGGCAATAGCGCGCCTGGAGGATCTTGAATCCCCCGTGACCGTCGTAACCCAGACTGCCGTACTGGGGATCGCAGAGATACAGACCCCAAGGGTTATGGGTCACCGCGAAGTCGTGGCCGTGCAACTGCATCTGCCGGAAGAACTCATCGATTGCGATCCACTCACCCACCGGACAGTCCTGCAGGGCATCGACAATCACCTGACGGCGTTCGGACACCGCACTCAGCCGCGCGCCCTTACTGGTCTGACCCTTGATCAGATCGACACGGCGCAGCTCGTCGGGGGCACCCTTGAGCTGCCAGCGCTCGAACAGGTGGGCGACGCTCTGCGCAAGCGGCTGCGACAGTGCCTTGTTACCCCGGGGGGTCAGGGTCAACTTGCCGCCCTCCTGCTTCGCCAGCCCCCCGGCCTGCAGCAACAGCGGCCAGGCGAAGGGGCGGATCGGACGGATGGACCCGCCGGCCCAGCGCTCGGCACCCTGATCGTCGCCCGCGGCATACCAGTCGCCGCCGAGCAGGACCGCCTCCAGTCGCGCCACCGCGGCACTGCCCGGCAGCCCGGTCTTGGCCCCGACCGCGACCGCACCCTGGCCGATCAGGCGCAGCACCGCCGGCAGGTCATGCCGCACCAGGTCCTCGGTATCGACGCGCCGCAGTGGTTCAGACCCATCCTCGGCCCCCGCCAGCGACGGGAGGGTCGCAGGCAACTGGGCATCGGTCAGGGTCGCGATGGGCCGGTCCGTCGGCGGCGCGGTGAGCGCGGCCAGGCGCGGACGCAGGTCCTCCGGGATCTCGCCTTGATAGAAGAAGAGCGGCAGGACGCTCGGCGGCCCCGCATCCCGGTCGGACCTGAGCGAAGACCAGGAGCGCGACTGGAAGTGGCCCGGCACCGCCCCGTACTTGGCTCCGAAGCGGACCGCGTCGAAGGACCCGCCCCAGCGATGGACCGCCTCCGCGATGGCCTGGACCTCCAACTCCGACAGCCGCCCCCAGACGAGACCGAGATCGCCGGACAACAGGAAGTCGGCGAGCGCGGCGACCAGGTCCCCCTTGCGCGCGGAGCGGTCGGTGATCGGGGTCAAGGTGCGCAGTTGCTTCAGGTCGTTCGCCGTCAGGACGTAGAGGATTTCATGCAGGTTCATGGTGCGTTCGGCCGGCTGGTCTTCGGGCTGGGGGCTATCTGGCAGCGGCGCGGCGGCGGCTTGGTCATCCGCTTGGCCGCCTGGCGTCGGCGGTGTCGGTCGACCTTCGGGCCGACCGGACGACCCCGCCCCGGACGAGCGGGCGAACGGCCTTGGCAGCCGGTCATTTTAACCCAACCCGACGGCCCTGCGGCTGGGGCCGGCAGGTTACGGTGCCATCCAAATCGATGTGGTCCCTCGCACGCCGTAGGATGGGCAGAGCGCAGCGATGCCCATCCGTCGAGACCGGTCCCGCGGGCGCGCGCACCCCGGCCGCGAAACCTCAATCGATCATGGTATCTGGTTCGTCGGCGTGCGATTCTATCAGTCGCCTTGAGTCCACCCCGCCCCGGTCCTGCAACACCATCCCGGAAGCAGCCACAGATGACCGCATCCCCGACCAAACTCCTCATCGGCCGCGACCGCGACTGCGACATCGCCCTGGCCCATGAGAGCGTCAGCGCCCGCCATGCGGAGTTGACCTTTCTGCCCGCGGGCAAGCTCCTGCTCACGGACTGCAAGAGCCGCAACGGCACCTTCCGACGACTGCCGGATGGGCGCGAGCAGCGCGTCCACCAGGAACTGGTTTCGCCCCTGGACCGGGTGCGAATGGGCGAGGTGGCCCTGACGGTGCGCGAGATCCTGGAGGCGGCGCGGCTCAAGTACCCGGGCTTCGGCTCGCCCCAGCCGGCGGCGACCCCCGCGCCGCCCACCCCGCCCGTCCAAGGCCGCCGCCTGGAGCGGTGCGACTGCGGCACGGTCAAGACGGTCGGCCAGCCCTGCCCGGAGTGTGGACGATGAAGGCCCTGTGGGAACTGCCCAAGCGACTGCCGATCCTCGGCCTCTCGCTCCTGGCCGGCATCCTCTTCATCGCCGTGCTGAGCTGGGCCCTGAAACCCGGCAGCGGCGCCGCGGTGGTGATCCTGGACCATAACAAGGTCATGGCCCCGAACTCACCCTTTGTCTATCCCTTCACGGTGCAGAACCTCATGCACCTGCTGTTCTTCATCGGTCTGGGGGAGGTCTACTGCCGCTGGCGCGTCGCCGAGCGCGAGCACGCCATCAATGGCGAGGCCCTGCTGCCGGAGGACTACCGCGTCATCCTCCAGGACCACGACCTGCCCGCCATCCGCGCCCGGGTCGCCGACCGTTACGACGCGGAACACGGCTTTCTGCCCAGCCTGATCGATCTCTGCATCCTCCAGTTTCGCGCCAGCCGCTCGGTGGATCAGACCGTCAGCGTCATGAACAGCAGCCTGGAGTTGATCGACCACCGGCTCGACCTGCGCTACGCCATGCTGCGCTATCTGGTCTGGGTCATCCCCACCATCGGCTTCATCGGCACCGTCATCGGCATCGCCCTCGCCATGGGCCTGATCGACCCCGTCGCCAAGGACCAGCCCTTAGGCGCGATCGCCCAGGCCCTGGGCATCGCCTTCAATACCACCCTGGTCGCCCTGGTCGAGAGCGCCATCCTGGTGCTGCTGATGAACCTGGTCCAGGCGCGGGAGGAATCCGCGTTGAACCGGGCCGGTCATTACACCCTCACCAACCTGATCAACCGGCTGTATGCGGGCGGGCGTTAGTCGCGGTCGTCGTTGTCGTTGTCGTTGTCGTAATCGGAAAAGCGATGCAAGAACCTCGATTACGACCACGACAACGACAACGACAACGGCGCCGGGGGCCTGTAGGGTGGACAAGCGCAGCGCAGTCCACCACTAACGCCCGACGCAGGTAGAATGCCCCCCGGACCTGAACCGAAAGAGAAACGGCAACATGGACCCGACCTCCGACGCACCCGGCTCCACGGCACCTACCGCATCGGCCGCGTGCTGGGCCACGGCGGCTTCGGCATCACCTATCTCGCCTGGGACGAGAACCTCGAACTCAAGCTCGCCATCAAGGAATACCTGCCCCTGCACCTGGCCGGCCGCGACGGCGACCGGGCCACCGTCAGCGTGCGCCCGGGCGAGGCGCGCGAACAGTTCGACCACGGCCTGACCGGCTTCCTCAACGAGGCCCGCGCACTCGCCCGCTTCGATCAGCACCCGGGCATCGTCGGCGTCAAGGGCTTCTTTCGCGCCCACGGCACCGGCTATATGGTCATGGAATATGTCCCGGGCATCACGCTCAAGACCTATCTGGAGCGCCGCGGCGGGCGCATCCCCTTCGCCGACGCCCTGGCACTCCTGATGCCGGTGATGGACGCCCTGCGCGCCGTCCACCAGGTGGACCTGCTGCACCGCGACATCGCCCCGGACAACATCTACATCACCACCGGCGGCCAGGTGAAGTTGCTCGACTTCGGCGCCGCCCGCCAGGCCCTGCGCGACCAGAGCCAGTCCTTGTCGATGATCTTCAAGCCCGGCTACGCCCCCTGGGAGCAGTGCCACAAGGGCGGCCGGCAGGGCCCCTGGACCGATTGTTACGCGCTCGCCGCCACGCTGTACCACGCCATTACCGGCCAGCGCCCGCCGGAATCGCCTGACCGCATGGAGCAGGACGAGTTGGTCGCCCCCTCCCGGCTCGGCATCGCCTTGCCGGCCGCCGCCGAGGCCGTGCTGATGCAGGCGCTCGCGGTCAAGGCCAAGGACCGCATCCAGGATATGGTGAGTTTGCAGAAGGGATTGCAGCAACCGGCGGCCGTGCCGCCGTCGGCAGTGCGGCCGACACCGGTGCCCCCCGCGCCGACGCCGACCAAGACCCTGGCGGCGCCCGATCCGGCCCCGGCGGAGGCACCAGGCCCAGTACACGCACTCAAGCGACACACCGGCGTCTGGGTCGCGCTGTCCATCGTCGTCGCGATCGGCGGGGTTGCGGCCTGGGCCACTCATCAGGAGGGTCAGGAGCGCGACCGCCGCGACCGTTCCGCCTTCGATCATGCCGCGGACCAAGAGACCGCCGCCGCCTATCAGCAGTATCTCGACCAATGCGCAGTCAACGGCTGCGGTTGGCGGGTCGAGGCCCAACGGCGGCTGGCGGAGCGGCTCACCGCCGAGGGGCAGGCCGAGCAGAACGCCCGGGCGGTCGCGGCGGCACAGGAAGCGGCGCGGGCGGCAGAGGCCGCCCGCCTGGCGGAGACGGCGCGCGCCGCCGCGGCCGTCCGGGCGGCCCAGGAGCGCGCCGCACAAGAGGCCGCGCGGCTGCCACCGTCGTATCTCCCGGCCCTGGTCGCCATCCCCATCGGCAGCTTCTCCATGGGCTGCCAACCGGGCGAGAAGGAATGCTTTGACCACGAGAAACCCGCCCATCGTGTCCAGGTCGCCGCCTTCGAGTTGGGCCAGACCGAGGTCACCTTCGACCAGTGGGACGCCTGTGTCACCGGCGGCGGCTGCACCCAGAAACCCGCCGACCAGGGTTGGGGCCGCGGTAAGCGCCCGGTGATCAACGTCTCCTGGGACGATGCCCAGCAGTATGTGACCTGGCTCGGGCGCAAGACCGGCCAGACCTGGCGTCTGCCCACCGAGGCCGAATGGGAGTATGCCGCTCGCGCCGGGACCAGCACTGCCTTCAGCACCGGCAACTGCATAACGACCGCGCAGGCCAACTATGACGGCAATTACGACTATGCCGACTGCGGCGCGAAGACGGGAAAGTCCCTCCAGAAGACCCAGCCCGTCGGCAGCTACCCCGCCAATCGCTGGGGCCTTTTCGATATGCACGGCAACGTCTGGGAATGGGTGCAGGACTGTTATCATGCCAGCTACACTGGCGCGCCGAAGGATGGGTCGGAGTGGCGCGGTTCTTGCGGTGACAGTGGGCGGCGCGTCCTGCGCGGCGGGTCTTGGAACGCCGACCCCTGGGGCCTGCGCTCGGCCTACCGCGACGGGAACGACCCCGGCGACCGGTTCAACGACCTCGGTTTCCGCGTGGCCAGGACGCTTACCCCTTGATCCTTTACTCCTTTACCTCTTAGGCGATTCAGGGCTCTTGGGGGCCAGGTGGCTCTGAGGGAGGCTGGGGGGTCCAGGGGGGCATAGCCCCCCTGGTCGCGATTTTTTTTGCAGGTCCCGCATGTCCGATAGCGTCCGTCATCTCGGCCCCGCCCTGGAGTCGCACCAGCGCTTCCTGACCTGGCTCATCCCCACCCTGGAGAAATTCCCGCGCGCCCAGCGGTTCCTGCTCGGCGACCGGATCGAGGGCACCGCGCTCGACGTGCTGGAGCGTCTGATCGAGGCGACCTATACCCCGGAGCGTGGTCCCCAGGCGGCGCCTTGATCATAGTTCCGGCCACTTCGAGGGCTACATCCGTCACGGCCGGCGGGCCGCCCTACGCCGTAGGAGCGGCCCCCCGGCCGCGACGGGTTGCCGCAAGGGCGCGTGGCCGGAGTTATGATCAAGGCCCCCACGCGGTATCGCGAGCGCGACGGTGACATGCGATGCTCAGCCTGGAAGGATTCTTGGCCGCCGGCAGACAGATGCCGCCGGCCCGCCCGGCAGCGGGGGTGGAAAGACTCTCCCCGGCACTCGGTGAACCGCAATTGTTCCATCGCTTCATGCGCGAGTTCGGCGGCGGGAACCAGGCCCTGTTCACCGACATCCTCGGCAACGCCCTGGAGATTGACCGCAACCTGTTCCTGAACCTCAAGGGCGAGTTGCGCTATTGGAGGTGGGAGCGGTAGAGGGGCCTCTCCACCGTCCGGGCTTGCGACTGGTGGCCCAGGTCCCGAGGTCGCCGCAAACCGTTACAGTCCAAGGATAGCCCATGCTGTCGGCAACCGACAAGAGAGGATTCCCGTAACCCACCGGGTCCGGCACCGCAGGTTGGAGTTACTGATCGAGAACGGGCAGATCCTGCCCATCAATGTCGGCGATCATGATGCGGTGTACTGATGTTGCTACAAGGCCCGCCGCAGTGCGGCAAGGTCATCGACACCGAGCCCGGTGATCGCGGCGATGGCCGCATCGTCCAGGCTGGTACCGCGGATCAGATTGATGGCCGTCAGGCGTAATGCCTCAGTTCGGCCTTCCTCCCGGCCAGCCTCCCGGCCGTCTTCCCAACCTTCCTCCCGCGCATCCTTCAGCAGACTGACCTCGTCGTGTAGCGCGCGCTCACGCACGAAGGCGAGGCGCCGCGCCTCGGCGTCCGCACTCAGGGTCCTGAGCTTGTCCAGCGCGGCGCGCACCGGTGGGTCTGCGATCCGGGACATGGTTTCCTCCTCCTGCCAGTGTTCAAAGAGCGTAATCCAGGCGCCGAGTGCGCCCCCTGTTTGTTGGAGCCGGTCGGCCTTGCGCAGTTCGATCAGGTTGAGCTGCAGTTCCTGACCCAGGGTTACCGCCGGACGCTCGGCATCGCGCATCTCGAAACACCAGCACGCCTGATCCTGATGCGCCGGCTCCTGAAACAGATCGAAGTCGAGCGATGTGCGTGATCGGCGCCGCGCGACGGCGCACGGCGTTGATCAGCGCCACCAGCAAGGCCGGGGCGTCGGCGAACAGGCGCTTGAACACATAGTCGTTCTTGGGGTCGAGCAGGTCGCTCATCGCAACGGGTTCCGGCGGCGTGGGTCAGCGGTCGAGCATAGCACCGGCGGGGCCTCTGAAGGAGTCCGGCACCGCCGTTGCCGTCGGTGGACTGCGCTGCGCTTGTCCACCCTACGACCGCCTCGCGACTCGCCGACCGCGGCTGGACCTGCGCTACAATCACCCGCGGACCTGAACCGAAAAGAGGAAGGCGCGATGGACCCGACCCCCGACGCACTCTGCCCCGGCTGTTTCACCGACCCTGGCGGCACGCACCCCTGCCCACACTGCGGCTACGACGAGCGGGCGGCGCGGCCCCCCTTGCTGCTGCCCCAGCGCACCCTGCTTCAGGGGCAATTCCTGGTGGGGCGGGTGCTCGGGCGGCCGGGCGGCTTCGGCATCACCTATCTGGGGTGGGACCGGCGCCTGGAGCGGCGGGTCGCGATCAAAGAGTTCCTGCCGCGGGACTTGGCGGGCCGGGGGGCGGATCAGGTTACCGTGGTGCCGCACTCGCCGGAAGACCGGGAGGTGTTCCACTACGGCCTGGAGCAGTTCCTGCGCGAGGCGCGCACCCTGGCGAAGCTCGACCATCCCAACATCGTGCGGGTGATGCAGGTCTGCGAGGCCAACGGCACCGCCTATCTTGTCATGGAGTTCTACCAGGGCCTGACGCTCGCCGAGCATCTGGAGCGCCAGGGCGGGCGCCTGGATGAGGACAGCGCACGTCAGTTGATCGGCCCGGTCCTGGACGGCCTGCGGGCGGTCCATGCCAAGGGCTTCCTGCACCGCGACATTAAGCCCCAGAACATCTATCTGGCGCGCACCGAGGGCGGCGGGGTGCGGCCCATCCTGCTCGACTTCGGCGCCGCCCGCCAGGCGGTGGGGGAGCGCAGTCAATCGGTCTCGGTGCTCGGTACCCCGGGTTATGCCCCCTTCGAGCAATATCACAGTCGCGGCCAGCAAGGCCCCTGGACCGATGTCTACGCCGTGGCGGCCGTGCTCTACCGAATGGTTACCGGCAGCACCCCGGTACCCGCCAACGAGCGCATGGCCGACGACGATCTCCCACCGGCGAGCGCCTTCGGCGTCTCGGCCGCCTTGAGCGCGACCCTGAGCCGCGCCCTCGCCCTGAAGCCGGACGGTCGTCCGCAAAGCGCCGCGGCGATGCAGGCGGCACTCGCGCCGCCCCCGGCCCCGCTCGGGGACCCCGTGCCGCCCCCGCCGCCGCCACCGGTGCGGGGTCCGTGGCCCTGGGCGCTCCTGGGTCTCTTGGTCATCGGGGCACTGGTGTACTGGCAGTTCGATGCGATGGAGGGGCGCCATCAGGACGACCTGGCCTTCGCCGCCGCCCAGCGTGAGGACACGGCCGCCGCCTATCGGACCTATCTCGCCGGCTGCGCCGCCAGCGGTTGTCCCCATCGGGCCGAGGCCCAGGCCGCCCTGGAGCGCCTGGCCCTGACCGCCGAGCGCGAGCGCACCGACGCCGCCCGCGCCGCGCTGATGAAGGAGACCGACCGCTACGAGTCCGTCCACCGTGAGGGGGACGCCGCGGCCGAGCAGGCGTGGGCGCAGCGCGTGCGGGGCGAGCGCGACGCCACCGCCTTCAACACGGCACGCGGCCTGGATGCCGAGGCCGCCTACCGCGCCTATCTCGATGCCTGCCACGAGAACGGCTGCGCCTACGCGGCGCCGGCCCGCCGGCGCCTGGGGGAACTGGAAAGCGCCCGGCGCGCCGAAGAAGCCCGCGCCGCCGCCGCCCGCCAGACCCAGGAGGCCCAGCAGGCCCCGGTCAAGGCCGTCGTCGCCTATTTCGACCACGCCCGTGCCGGGCGCGTGGACGCCGCCTTGGCCAGCCTGGAGAACCCCAAGCCGTCCTCCCGCAAGGTGCTGGAAAACCTGGTTTCGGTCGCCCTGAACGAGGTGCGGCTGGACACCATCGGCGCCGACTCCGCCCAGGTCCTGATCGACTGGACCGGCATCACCAAGGACCGTAAGACCGAACGCTACCGCGGCCTGGTGCCCATGGTGCTGCGCGACGGCACCTGGCGGATTGGCAGCTTCGGCGGATTGGTACGCCAATAGGGACCCTTTGATCATTATGCCTGCCCAACGCGCCCGAACCCTGACCCTGACCCTGCTGCTGGCCGCCCTGTGCGGGCTGGCCCTGGCGACGGATGACCCGAGCGTCGCGGCACTCACGCGCTTCTACGCTGCCGTGGAACACCGGCGCTGCGACGAGGCCATGGCGCTGCGCACCGGTTACACCCTGGAGGACTGCCTCAGCAGCATGACCGGCGCGCAGGTCAGCGCCGAACGGGTCGCCGGGTCGACCCGGCTCTCGGTCATCGCGTTGGACCTGGTCTATCCCCAGGGTCCCAGCGGCTTCGACTTCCACGGGCTGGTCAACCTCAAGGCGGTGGGCGACGCCTGGGTCATCGACGGGGGCTCCTACCGGGCCGGTGGCCGGATCGAGTCACTGAGCGACTACCAGGCGGTCGCGGGCCATGCGCCCGCCGCGGCTGATCAGCCGACCGTGCATCCCGCCCCGACCGACCCTGGGGCGCCCGCACCCGAGTCGGTCCCCGTCCTGCCCGCACCCGCGACGGCGGCTCCCCCGCTGGTCGAGGCCCCACCCCCGCGGCGCAAGCGCCCCCTCGACCTGAAGGTCCAGCCCGCCCCGCCATCGACCGCGGTGCCTGGGCCCGAGCCCTTGATTGAGCCCGCACCCGACCCGGTTCCGCCGCCCCTCGGGCAGGTCGCAGAACCCATCTCCGGCCCCGGCTCCGCGGCCATCCTCGCCGCCTGCTGGACGCCGGAGCAACTCAGCGGCCGCCCCGGCGAGCGCAAGATCAAACAGCGTCAGCCCGCCGACCACAGCCCCCCTGCCCGGCTCGCCCCGCACCATCCCGCCCCGCCCCTGGGAGACGCGTTCGCCCGCTCCCTGCGCTCGGTGACACCCCTCAACGGCCGCAAGCTCATCGCCCTCACCTTCGACCTGTGCGAACAGTCCAACGAGGTCACCGGCTATGACGGCGAGTTGGTCGACACCCTGCGCGCGGCCAACGCCAAGGCCACCTTCTACGCTGGCGGCAAGTGGATGCGCTCCCACCCCGAGCGCACCCGGCAATTGATGGCGGACCCCCTGTTCGAGCTCGGCAACCACGCCTGGACCCACGGCAACCTGCGCGTCCTCGCTGGCCGGGAAATGGAGGATCAGATCCACTGGACCCAGGCCCAATACGAACTGCTGCGCGAGGACCTGCTGGCGCGCCCCTGCGCCCAGCCCTATGCCGCCGCGGCGCACGACGAGATTCCCGTCCTGCCCCAAACCTTCCGCTACCCCTATGGCACCTGTAACGCCGTCTCACTCGCGGCCGTGGCCGCCGCCGGACTCTATCCGGTGCAGTGGAGCATCGTCACCGGCGACCCCGCCGCGGGCCAGTCCGCGGCGCAGATCGTCCGGGGGGTCCTGGCCAGTCTCAAGCCCGGGGCCATCGTCGTCGCCCACGGCAACGGCCGCGGCTGGCATACGGCGGAGGCCATGAAGACCCTGATCCCGGCGCTGCGCAAACGCGGTTACGACCTCGTCACCGTCAGCGAGCTGATCGCCGCCGGGACCCCGCACCTGGTCGAGGAGTGCTATGAGGTGAAACCCGGCGACAATCACCGCTATGACAAGCTTTTCGGCAAGGGGACCGAATGACCCGCCGGGCAGAGGAATCCGTCAGGGTGGTGGACTGCGCGGCGCTGGTCCACCCGACGGGGCTGCTCGGCAGCCTGTTCGCCTGCACCCTGCTGGCCGCGGGCCCGGTTGCCGCCGAAGGGCGCTCGGACATGGACGCCGCGACCGTGCGCGTGGTCTGCCTGGCCGCCGGCGGCGATACGGCCAAGAGCGGCAGCGGGTCGGGGTTCGTCGTCGGCAGCGGGGGCAGCGCCTATGTCGCGACCAATTGGCATGTGGTGGACTGCACCGCCACCAGCGGCCGGGTCGCCGTGCTGCTCGGCCAAGGTGCGGAGAATATCGTGGAGGCCCGGGTCCAGGCCCATGACGCCGACCGCGACCTGGCGGTGCTGGAGGCACAGCGTCCGCTCGGGCGCCCGGCGGTGCGCTTCGCCGCCGTCGCCACCGTGGCCAAGCTGGACCCGGTGCGCGCCTTCGGCTTTCCGGGTGCCGCCGACGACTCCGCGGGTGCCGACCCGTTCGACCCCAGCGCCAACCCGGGCGTGGTCACGCGGATCTATCCCAAACCGTCGGCGGCCGGCGTGGCCCAACTGATTCAGCACAGTGCCGGGATCAATCCGGGCAACTCCGGCGGCCCCCTGTTCGATGAGTACGGCCGCGTGATCGGCATCAACACCCAGAAATCGCTCGCGGCCGTGATGACCGTCGGTGCCGACGGCAAGCCTGAGATCGGCCGGGTCCCCTTGGGGGAGGGAATCGGCTGGGCGGTTGCGGCCGACGAGTTGTTCCCGCTGCTGGAGCGGCTCGGGGTCCCCTACCAGGCGAGTCGCGGCCGGGTGGGCACGCTGGGCGGCATCTGGCACCGTGAGCCGCTGTTGGTGTCCGCGCTGGTGCTCTTGCTGCTGCTGGCGGGCAGCGCGCTGGCGTTGGCGGCCAGCCCGCGCGGACGCGCGGTCGTGCGCGACGGTGTGACCCGGGCCCTGTCGCGCCCATTGCGCCCGGCCGCCGCGGCCCCAGGTGCGGCGCCACTGCCGGCCGCCGGTACACCACTGCTGCGCGGCCTCGCCGGCCCCTATGCCGGGGTCGAACTGCCCTTGGCCGATGGCCCCATCGCCATCGGCCGCGACCCGGCCCTGGCGCAGTTGGTGATCCCGGCCGCCCAGGGTCGGGTCAGCAAGCGCCACGCCCTCGTCGGCTACGACTGGACCCGCCGGGTCTTCACTCTGGAAGACTGCTGGTCCACCCACGGAACCTTCCTCAACGGCGCGCCCCTGCCCGCGGGAGGGAGCACGACGCTGAACCCCGGCGACCGCTTCCACCTGGCGACGTCCGAGGTCGCCTTCGAGGTCCGGATGACATGAGCCGATTGGCCCTGAGCACCGCCACCCTGAGCCGCGCTGGCGGCCGTGACGCCAACGAGGACGCCGCCGCCCACCGCGACGGCTGCTGGGTCCTGGCCGACGGGCTGGGCGGTCATGCGGGCGGCGCGGTGGCCGCGCGGATCGCCGTGGACCAGGTGCTGGGGGCGCTGGCCGGGGCGGCGCTGCCGAGCGGCGCAGCCCTGGCCCAGGCCATCGCGGACGCCCACCACGCCATCCAGGAGCACCAGGCGCGCGACCCGCGCCTGGAACGGATGCGCACCACCCTGGTCGTGCTCGTGAGCGACGGCGAGCAGGCGCTCTGGGCCCATGTGGGCGACAGCCGGCTGTATCACTTCCGGGGCGGTCGGCTGCGGTTCCAGACCGCCGACCACAGTGTGCCCCAGGCCCTGGCGCGCGCCGGTGAGATCCGCCCCGACGAGATCCGCTTCCACGAGGACCGCAACCGACTCCTGCGCACCCTGGGCAACGAGGGCGAGGCGCGCCCCACCGTGTCGGCGACGCCGGAGCCGCTGGCGCCCGGCGACGCCTTTCTGCTCTGCACCGACGGTTTCTGGGAGTACGTCACCGAGGGGGAGATGGAGGTGCTGCTGGCCAAGAGCGCGAGCGCGGACGACTGGCTGGCGGCCCTGGCCGCACGCCTGTTGGCGCGGGCCGCACCGGGCCACGACAACTACACGGCCACGGCCGTCTTCGTGGCCTGATTCGGACCAGGCCCCTGGGGTGGACAAGGCCCGTAGGGTGGACAAGCGCAGCGCAGTCCACCGATTCCCGCGCCGCCGCTGGTGGACTGCGCTACGCTTGTCCACCCTACGATGCCCGGTGGCCGGAATGATGACCAAGGCCCGACAACGGTTACGACAACGACAACCATGGTGTCGGTGTTTGGCCTGTTTTTGATTCGTTATTTTGGGTGGACTAGCACATGCGCCGCCGCAACCGCGAAATCAACATCTTCAGCCTGTCGATGCTCGACGTGATCTCCGGGGCTATGGCCGCCTTTTTGATCATCATGGTCGTGCTCATGCCCTATTACCGTAAAGAACACATCGACTATCAGGCCATCATTGCCGAGCTACAGGCGCAACTGGCGCAGGCGCAGCAACAGGCGCAGGCCGCCGAGGAGGCCGCCCGTGCGGCCCAGAGCGCCGCCGCGGACGCCGCCGAGCAGGTCCGCGCCGCCCAGGCCGCGGCGGCGGCGGCGAATGCCCAGGCGCAGCAACAGCGTGAGCGTGCCGAGGGCCTGGCGCGCGAACTGGCCAAGACCTTCCTGGTGCTCTACGTGCGCTGGAACACCCGCGATGACATCGATCTGCACGTCATCGACCCGAGCGGCGCCGAGTTCAATTTCCAGCGCAAGACCATCAGCGGTCGCCCGGGCGAGCTGAGCGAGGACACCACCAACGGCCCCGGCACCGAGGTCTGGGAGATCCGCGACGCGCCGCCCGGGGAATACCGCGTCTTCGCGCGCCTCTATGCGGTGAAAGACAGCGCCAAGCCGGTCACCATCCAAGGCCGGGTCTTTCACCGCGACGACAGCCATGCGCTCAACGCCGCGCAACTGCGCACCGCGGGGGAGACCGCATCGGTGGCGACCATCGTGGTGGATGCGCAGGGCCGCGTGTCGGTGCGCTGAGTGCGGGCCGACGGCGACTGTAGGGTGGACAAGCGATAGCGCAGTCCACCGAATCCCGCGGCGGGGCTGGTGGACCGCGCTACGCTTGTCCACCCTACAGAGGCGCCGCTCGCTTCCTTCCGCCCCCGCTATCCCCTAAAATCCCGCGAGAAACACGCACGGCACACAGGACACACGAGGGGCGACACCATGGGCATGAAATCCTGCGGCAAGGGACACTTCTACGACGAGCGCACCCACTCCACCTGCCCCTATTGCGGCGTCCCGATCGATCTCGGGGAGACCGTGGGCAAGTTCGACCCGTCGCCCGAGG
>Ga0247840_10008153_pt1 | contig 14192 bp, 10 predicted proteins | sample LaCruzMarch2015__FD_192404 | JGI IMG/M metagenome (GOLD analysis project Ga0247840, IMG submission 192404) | Freshwater microbial communities from meromictic Lake La Cruz, Castile-La Mancha, Spain - LaCruzMarch2015_17m | ecosystem: Environmental > Aquatic > Freshwater > Lake | place: Spain...
CGCAACTGAGTAATAATCCGCTCAGAATCTACTAACGCTTTAGGGCAACCTAAACTTACAAAACCAACCTTATGATTCATAGCACTCTATATGATAAAAAACTGGGCGAATTATACGTTTATTTTAGTGTGTTTGTCTAATCAAGGTTTCTTCATTCTAATGCTCGTTTTAAATGCGTATAAAATGTTTGATGATTTGATTCACCCACAAGACGTAGATTATCAAATTCATTTCCTTCTTTATCAATAAAGATAAAAGTAGGTGGGGCTACTACTTTGTATAGTTTTAGAAGTTTTTTTGATTCTGCATTATTTGCCGTAATATCAACTTTTATTGCAATAAAATTACTTAAAGTGCTACGTATTTCTGGCATTTGCAAAGTTGTGTGCTCAATTTCTACGCAAGATATGCACCAGTCAGCGTAATAATCAAGCATTATGGGTTTGCCTTTGGCGTTCGCAATTTCTTTTTGAAGTTCTGTGACATTTTTCACTATGATAGAGGTTTCTAAAGGGCCATATTGATTGATTTCTGACGTTGAAACTAGTGGCTTTAAAGGGTTGGAATTTCCTTTTGCACCACCAATTAGAATTAGGATGCCATAAGCTAGCAGCATTATACCTAAAGCTCGTTTAAACTTATCAAAATGATTCTCAGCCTTATTCAATGCACCTATATAAATACCAGAAAAAATCAGCAAACTTGCCCATAAGATCATAATTACTAATGTAGGTACTACTCTTGACAATAAATAGATAGCAACAGCTAAGAGCATAATACCGAAAAAGGCTTTTACAGCATTCATCCAAAGGCCTGCCTTTGGCAATAATTTTCCTGCTGAAATTCCTATCAGTAAAAGAGGCGTCCCCATGCCTAGACCTAGAAAGAATAGTGCAAGACCGCCTAAAGTTACATTGCCTGATTGAGCAATATAAGTTAGTGCGCCAATTAGCGGGGCAGTTACGCATGGAGATAAAATTAAAGTTGATAAACAGCCCATTATAGCTGCAGATAAATAATGCCCACTGCTTTGGCTGCGGGTAATGGATGCTAATTTAGCCTGCCAAGATACTGGTAATTTAAGTTCATAAAAACCAAACATCGAGAAGGCGAGCATTATAAAAATTAGACAAAAAAGGCTAACTGTCACAGGTGATTGCATAGAAATCTGTAAGTTTTCACCTAATATTGCAACTACAGCACCTACTAAAGCATAGGTTAATGACATACTAAAAACATAGCTTAATGATAGTAAAAAAGCTTTTTTTGTAGATATATCTTTGCCATGTCCTACAATAATTCCAGATAAAACTGGAACCATGGGTAATACACAGGGGGTAAATGATAATAATAAACCGAAGCCAAAAAAGCTTAAAATAATAATCGCCCAATTTTTAGAGGCAAAAAGATTTGCTAATTTATCAGTTTGGTTTGGTGTTTCAAGATTTTTTGGTGATTCTATTGCTAATTCTTCAATGTTAACATCAGTTAAAGCTAAGTTATTATCAATAGTTAATTTAATTGTTTTAGTTTGTGGTGGATAACAAAAGCCAGCATTAGAACATCCTTGGTAATTAACTCTAATTAAACTTTCACCCGCAATCTCACCAAGAATTGCGACAGGTAGAGTTAAATTATTGCGATAAATTAAATAGTTATTGCCAGACTGGTTAATTTTTTTAAGAGCTTTTGGTAAAGAAAATCTTCCTAAATTAAAATTATTTTCATCTTCTTTTTTTAAATTAATCCGATCTTTATATAAAAAGAACCCGTCTTTAATGTCCCAATTAAGCGAAAAAGAATTAGGATCAGTCAATTTTACGGAAAGCTTAAATACATCTTCAGCGGGAGGTGGATTTGCAAATCCTAATGTGGAGAATAAAAATATGATTAAAAATAGGTGGCGTTTATTCATTATAACCTTAAAAAGTTTAAACCTTGAACATATGTTAGCTATTGTAGATTGATAATAACTAAAAACAAAATATTTTTTAATTTTACCCTTGAAATTAGTATTGTGAACCCCACATGCCTGTTATCAGTGTTTCTTTATTATGTTGGAGAGCACTAATAAGTTCTAAAGAGTAACTTTAGAAAATTAATTAGAATATAACTAAACCAGGAGAAAACGATAATGAAGATTCGTCCTTTACACGATCGTGTTGTTGTTCGTCGTATGGAAGAAGAGCGTACCACAGCTGGTGGTATTTTGATTCCTGACTCTGCGGCAGAAAAGCCAATGCGTGGAGAGATAATTGCAGTTGGCCTAGGTAAAGCTTTAGATAACGGTGATGTACGTGCATTAGCAGTAAAAGTTGGTGACGTAGTACTTTTCGGTAAGTATTCAGGCACTGAAGTAAAAGTTGATGGTCAAGAATTAGTCGTCATGCGCGAAGACGATATCATGGGTATTGTTGAGAAGTAATTTTATCTACTAAGGAGATAACTACAATGGCTAAAGAACTACGTTTTGGCGACGATGCTCGCCAACAAATGCTAGCTGGTGTTAACGCATTAGCAAATGCAGTACAAGTTACAATGGGTCCACGTGGACGTAACGTTGTATTAGAAAAATCATATGGTGCGCCAACTGTAACTAAAGACGGTGTATCTGTTGCAAAAGAAATTGAATTTGAAGATCGCTTTAAAAATATGGGCGCACAAATGGTTAAAGAAGTTGCTTCTAAAACTTCTGATACTGCAGGTGACGGTACAACTACAGCAACCGTATTAGCTCGTTCTATTTTAGTTGAAGGTCATAAAGCTGTAGCTGCTGGCATGAATCCTATGGATTTAAAACGCGGTATTGATAAAGCAGTTGTTGCAGTTACTAAATATTTACAAACATTGTCAAAGCCTTGCAAAGATGGTAAAGCGATTGCACAAGTAGGTACTATTTCTGCAAACTCTGATGAAGCTGTTGGCTCAATCATTGCTGAAGCTATGGAAAAAGTTGGTAAAGAAGGCGTTATCACTGTTGAAGATGGTAATGGTTTAGAGAATGAATTATCAGTGGTTGAAGGTATGCAATTTGACCGTGGATATATTTCTCCATACTTTATTAATAACCAACAAAATATGACTACAGAGCTTGAGCATCCTTTCATTCTCTTAGTTGATAAGAAAATTTCTAGCATTCGTGACATGTTATCAGTACTTGAAGGCGTTGCTAAAGCAGGTCGTCCATTATTGATTATTGCTGAAGATGTTGAAGGCGAAGCATTAGCTACTTTAGTTGTTAATAACATGCGTGGCATTGTTAAAGTATGTGCTGTTAAGGCTCCAGGATTTGGCGATCGTCGTAAAGCTATGTTGCAAGATATTGCTACATTGACAGGCAGCCAAGTTATTTCTGAAGAGGTTGGTAAGAGCTTAGAAGCTGCATCTTTAGAAGATTTAGGTACTGCTAAGCGTATCGTTGTTACTAAAGAAAACACTACTATTATTGATGGTGATGGTAAAGCGACTGAAATCAAAGAGCGTATTACTCAAATTCGTGCGCAAATGGCAGAAACTACTTCTGATTATGACCGTGAGAAATTGCAAGAGCGTGTTGCTAAATTAGCAGGCGGTGTTGCGGTAATTAAAGTTGGTGCGGCGACTGAAGTTGAAATGAAAGAGAAAAAAGCTCGTGTAGAAGATGCTTTACATGCTACTCGTGCAGCAGTTGAAGAGGGTATTGTTGCAGGTGGTGGTGTTGCATTTATTCGTGCACAAGTAGCTCTTGATGGCTTGAAAGGTGATAATGCTGATCAAACTGTTGGTATTGATATTTTACGTCGTGCGATTGAATCTCCATTACGTCAAATCGTTTCAAACGCAGGATATGAATCATCTGTTATCGTTAACAAAATTGCTGAAAACAAAGGTAACTTTGGTTTTAACGCAGCAACTGGTGAGTACGGTGACATGGTTGATTTAGGAATTTTAGATCCAACTAAAGTAACTCGTACAGCATTACAAAATGCAGCTTCTGTTGCAAGTTTAATGCTAACTACTGAGTGCATGGTAGCTGATTTACCAAAGAAAGATGAAGGTGCTGCAGGTGGCGACATGGGCGGCATGGGTGGCATGGGCGGTATGGGCGGCATGGGCGGTATGATGTAAGCCTTAGCTCAAAAAGCTCTCAAAAAACCCGCCAATTGGCGGGTTTTTTGTTGTCTGGTAGTCCACAAATTAAACATGTGTAGCCTGGATGAAGCGTAGCTTAATCCAGGAAAAGTTTTTTAGTAAAGACCTTAAACCCGAATTACGTTAAGCTCCAGGCTAAATGGTTAATGTTAAACCTAGATTTTCTTCCCATTGTTTAAGTGGTGATAGTTCAGGATTTTTCATAGCTTTCACCGGCAAATAAAAAGTTTGTTCTAAAAGATATTGTCCGCTTAAGGCCGCATGCGATACTTGGTCTGTAAATACTATCCAGGTGCTTTGTGGCGGGAAATCTATACGTTTTTTAGCGACTTTTTCTTGATAATTTAAATCTAACTTCATATTGTCATGTAGGTTAATCATATAATGATCATAAGCAGAACGGAGCGTTTTGGTTTTTTTTATTATATTAAGAAATTTAGCATGAAATTTAGAATATGGTGGGATATCTTTAGCAAATTTACTAATAAGATTTGTAAAAGGCTCACCAACATGCCAAACGCGTGGTTCGCCATTTGGGTTAATATTTGCAAAAATACGTATAATTCTTAAGCCATTAACAGGAGATGCTGAAAATGAGTCAACGTGTAATTTAGTATCATCCTTTCGTTTTGATGTTTTTCTTCCTTTAATTTCCGCAGGTCTATAACTCGTTCTTCCCCAAATAATAGATTCGCTATATTGTGGGAGTATTTCATCAATTAATTCTTTGGCATAATCTGCAAAGCGATTCATGAATTGATTGGCTAAAGTTTTAAGTTCAGCTTTGTCATTGGCGATTCCTGTTAAATGGTTTTTAGCATAATCATAAGAAATATTTTTTTCTTTTGGGGCAAGTATAGCTTCCGATAAAAGGGATAATTCATTTGGTTTTAGATTAAATGCGTATTTAGGAAAAAAAACGATCTTACCTGATTCTAATTCATCGACTAATAATTTTTTCTGGGAAGGATCTATTAAGGATAAATTACTATCATTAATCGTGTAAAGCTCATTTAACATTTTCTCTCCTTAATATTTTTTGCGCATTTTTAGCCTTGATTACGCTATGTTACATCAAGGTTACGTGTACTACTCTTTATTCATTTTTCGCTAAAAAACTATCATAAATTGCATAAGGCTGATTCTTCATAAAAGCCCAATATTTATCACCGTATGACCAATGCCAATATTCAGTAGGGTAATTTACAAAACCTTGTTGGATTAATGCATCTGACATAATCTTTCTATTTTTCTTAGCAGTTATTGAAATAGATAATGAGTCAGTTAAAGATAAAGAGTCATCTTTATCTTCCATCCAATCTTTAGGATGAATACCTAAGTCTAATGGTTCACCTTTATCATTTATTAAATATACATCAATAGCACCACCTGTAGAATGAGGAGGAATGTTACTCGTTCCATCTAGATTTATAACAGGTGAAATTAATTTAGTTGTTTCTTTAAAAACATCAGATAATGGCCAGTCTTTATGCCTTAACTTATTTGCATTATATTGCGTTTCAAAAAGTATTTTTTGTAATTCAAGACTTCTATAACCTTCATATAAACAAAAATGTATACCATCAGGCAATGATTTTTCGGCATTTAATAATTTTTCATATACAGTTTTACGCATAAAAGTATAATTTTTATTATTAGGAATTTCAGGCGAAGGGCCTAAGTAAATTTCCTTTTGCTTAGTCAAATCAACTAAGTTTTCATGATTTTCTTTAACAGGTATGTTTAATACTTTAGGATCAGTAATCAACGTAATATTCGAAGGCGTTGCATATGATGTTGACACTATTACTCCAGATAAAAGAATAAATGATAATTTTATGAGTTTCATAAAAGTCCAAAATAATTTACCCTATTGATTAGTTACTATTATATTTGTATGATAATGTAAATCACAAGGAGTTTTATATGAGTGAAGTTATTAATAAATTGTCCGTTCTTTTAGCCGATACCTACGCGCTTTATTTAAAAACTCAGAATTTTCATTGGCATGTTAAGGGAGCGCAGTTTAAGGCTCTACATGAATTATTTGAAGTTCAATATAAAGATCTTGCATTAGCGGTTGATGAAATTGCTGAGCGACTGTTAATTATGGGTTCTAATGCTCCTGCAACTTTTAAAGAATATGATAAATTAAAGACAATTAAAGATGGTGATTCTAGCTTAAAAGCAAACCAAATGGTCGCTGAATTAGCTCATGATAATGGAGCGTTAGTAAATGATTTAAATCAATCAATGGCATTAGCACAAAAGATGAAAGATGAGGGAACAGTTAATCTTTTAGCTAATCGTATTTCAGCTCATGAGAAAGCAAGGTGGATGTTAAGATCATCTATTGAGATCTAAGCTAATTTTATTAAGTTAGCCTTAGTCTTGATGCAGCGAAGCGAAATCAAGGTTTACATTGCTTAAATCTAAATAAAAACCTTGATGTTGCTTTGCTGTATCAAGGATATAGTCTTTTCTGAGTTGATTTTATGTATTTATTTCTTTTCCCCTTAAGTTTATTTTTAAGTGCTTCTTTGTTATTTATTATCCAGCCTATGGTCGCAAAGGTTTTATTACCATCCTACGGCGGAACTCCCGCATTATGGACTGTGTGCATGCTTTTTTTTCAGGCACTTTTATTATTTGGTTATTCTTATGCTTGGCTTTTATCTAAGATTAAAGGTGAATATAGTTGGCGGATTATCCATCTTGTTGTTTGCTTATTAAGTCTTTGTACGATACCAATGGTTCTTTTACCAAACACCCACTTTGGTATTCCTGAATTTGATATATTTAGTAGTTTATTATTTCAACTTGGATTGCCATTATTAGTCGTTGCTTCATCCGCACCATTATTACAATATGCTTATAGTAAAACTACATCTAAGCGCGCAGATGATCCATATTTCTTATATGTAGCTTCTAATAGTGGTAGTTTAATCGCACTTTTAAGTTACCCATGGCTTATTGAGCGATTTTCAGGAATAAATCAACAATTTCATTGGTGGAATTATATATATGTAGTTTATTTAGTTTTGTTAGCATATCTTTTTTTAATTGTACGCTATAAACCAAATACTAATATTCTTCCTAAAGAAAATGCTATCACTTGGCAAAATAAAGTAAATTGGGTGTTTTTAAGCTTTATTCCATGTAGTTTAATGCTGGGGGTTACTTTTTATATCTCTACTGATGTAGCGTCCACCCCTTTATTTTGGGTTATACCATTGGCTTTGTATTTGCTTTCATTCATATTAACTTTTGCAAAAAAACCGATTATTTCAATTGAGTGGATAGGGCGTAATACGCTTGTTTTTGCGGTGTTTCCAATCATTGGTTTTATATTTGGTATTAATATAGTCAATGCAATTCAATTAATTACTTTTAATTTACTTGGATTTTTTATGTTGGCTTTATTAAGCCATGGCAAGATGGTTCTTTCGCGACCGAAAAGTTCGCAATTAACCACCTTTTATTTTTGCCTAAGTTTTGGTGGAGTGCTTGCTGGTATTTTTAATGGGTTTTTAGCACCAAGGATATTTTCTCATGCTTATGAGTATCCATTAGTATTACTGCTTTCTTTATTAATTATTCCTATGCCTAAAAATATCACTAATTTATCAGCGGTTACGCAAAAAATTTGGGTGATTCCGTTTATTGTATTTATTTTATTATTAATTAATTATTATATTCCTAATATTGGAATATTTAGAATATTAACTAAATGGCATATAATAGAAATATTAGCATTATTAGTTATTGTGGTTTTTTCTAATTCTACTAAAATATTATTTCTATCTATGGTTATATTATTTTTTTATATATTTTGTCCTCTATTTAATAAAACAGAAGTTTTAAGTCAACAGCGTAATTTTTATGGCGTTAAACAAGTTTTCAAATCTAATGGCGCACATTTTTTATTAAGCCAGTCTACAGTTCATGGATTTCAAGTAGAATTAGGAAAAAATCCGAAAGATGGTGCTCAAGCATACTATGGTGCAGTATTGCCAGTGGTGCAAGAGTTACAAAAAGAATATAAACCATTGCACGCCATGGTTCTTGGTTTAGGAACAGGCATCATGTCTTGTCAATTTAACGAGAAAGATAAACTTAAGATAGTTGAAATCGATGAGCAGGTTATTAATATTGCTAAGAATAATGATCTATTTACTTATTTACGCGACTGTCCACCACAAACTTCTATAATTAAGGATGATGGGCTAATTGCAGCAAGCCATCTACCTAAATATTCACAAGAGATTATAGTAATGGATGCATTTAATTCAGATGCAATACCAGTTCATTTATTAACTCTAGAGGCATTTTCTATATATAAACAAAAAATTAATTCTAAAGGTGTAATTTTAGTTAATATGTCCAATCGGCATTTGAATATCTTGCCTGTAATTACAGGTGCTGGACGCGCGTTGGATCTGATTGTTTTACATAAATCTCAACCTGCTAATAATTCATTAGGACAATTTCAAGCAGAATGGGCTCTATTGACCTCAAACGAACGTTTGGCAGGGAAATTAATGAGCTCTTTAGGTTGGCAATTTGTAGCGTCTAATGATACTAAATTATGGACAAATGATTATTCTAATCTAATACCATTATTGAAATTATAAATTAATAATCAATACTTAGATTTTAATCATATTTTTTCTAAGCCACAATAATTTTATCATCCTTAATATTACCTTAATGTGTTCATAATATAATTTATTTGAGTAATTATTTTACCGGTGGCGTGTTGTGGTGTCTTTAATTGAAAAAATAAAAGATATATCTAATTACGTAAATAACGTAAATAAAATTTTCATCACTAAAGATGTTATTGATTTAGATAAAATATTTTTCGAATATCAAAATAATCTTGCTAAATTTAACCATGATTTCCGTGTTAAAGCTATTAATTCTGATGAGAAGATAATAAAAGCTATTAATGATTTATTATTTAATTTAGGTATTCCTGAAACTCAATGGACTAGGTATACAAATTCACCTTTAAGTTTTTATGATTTATTAATCGAACTACGTGATCATTATAAAAATAATGAAGAAGTAAAATTAATTATTAACGGAATTGATAATCAGCATAAAAAAAAATGTGGTGAACTTGTCGTATTAGGGTTGGAAGGAATATTAACAACGGCACTTTTTTATCAAAAACTGATTGATTTATGGCGTCTAACAAAAATCCAGGAGATTCTGGCAGGGGCTTTATTTGCACCTATTGTAAGTATAGTATTTACGGTTGGTATTGGTTTATATTCGCTTTATCAATCTGTTAAAAATAAAGATCAATCATATACGGAAAAATTAAGTGATAATTTATTTTTATTGTTAGGTTGTTTTTTAAATATTACGTCATATAGTTTATCATTAAGTGCGGCAGTTTTTGCTTCGACTGTTACGCCAATTTTATTTGTGGTTGCATCAGTTTTTTCTATCATCAAAGAGACTATAAATTTAGTTATAAATAATTATGAAATAAATAAATTAAACAAAATATCCACAAACCTTAATTTAAGTGACGCGCACCTTTTAATAAGACTTAAAAATGAGAAGTTAAAACATATAAAATCTATAAAGATTAATTTTGTACATGCTATAGCAATTACTGGCATTATAGCTGCTTGGTGTTTTGTACCAGGTGGCTTGCTTGTAACTGGCGTATGTGTTTTAGCGATGATTTTAGCTTATACACTTAAAATTCAATATTCTAAAAAAAATGAATCTTTATTTAGGGTGCATTTAGGTGATGAATTTGAAGATTATGAGAAAAAATCTTCTGAATCTTCTAATAATTTAAGTTTAGTTGATAATTTAGAAAGTAGATTATCACTTGATGATTTGCCAAATAACTCAAAGAGAACTGTTGAAATATCATCAAAAGCTACTAGTGCTCATATTAAAACCAGTGCATTCGGTTTTTTTAGTTATGTAGGAAGTAAAAGAAAACAGGATATTAAATCGGAAGAGTTAGAGTTTACTTCTTCAGAAGATAGTATATCTTTTAGTACTTAAACCTTAATCGAGTAATAGGTAAATCCCATATAAATTTTTACCAACCAGATATATTACATAATCAAATTATATTGAAGCTAAATTTCCCTTAGATTCTATCCATACTTTTCGATCTCCTGCTCTTTTTTTAGCAAGCATCATATCCATTATTTCATTTGTTTTTGGCTCGTCATCAAGTGTTAGTTGAATCAAACGGCGGGTGTTTGGATCCATGGTGGTTTCGCGTAGTTGTATAGGATTCATTTCACCAAGACCTTTAAATCGTTGTACATTTATTTTGACCTTCGATTTTTTAGAAAGCATCTCTATAATTTTATCTTTTTCATATTCATCTAATGCATAATGTATATCTTTGCCAGCATCTATACGAAATAGGGGAGGCATGGCGATAAATATGCGTCCTGCTTTAACTAATGGTTTAAAATGACGTAAGAATAAAGCACAAATAAGCGTTGCTATGTGCGCACCATCTGAATCCGCATCTGCAAGAATACATATTTTCCCATAACGAAGACCAGAAAGATCGTCAGATGCAGGATCAATGCCAATGGCAACTGAAATATCATGTATTTCCTGAGATGCCAGTACTTGAGTTGATTCTACTTCCCAAGAGTTTAAAATTTTTCCTCTTAATGGCAAAATAGCTTGAAAGTCTTTATTTCTGGCTTGTTTAGCAGAGCCCCCCGCAGAATCACCTTCAACTAAAAATAATTCTGCTTGGCTTAAATCTTGTTGTAAACAATCAGCTAATTTACCAGGAAGAGCAGGGCCTTGATTAACCCTTTTACGAGCCACTTGCTTTGCTTGACGTAATCTTTTTTGCGCGCGTTCAATGGCTAAATTTGCAATAAGCTCACCTTGACTTCGATGTTGGTTCAGCCAAAGAGCAAAGCTATCTTTAATAACGTTAGCAACAAATGCAGCAGATTGTCTGGAGCTTAGTCTCTCTTTAGTTTGCCCCGCAAATTGTGGCTCTTTCATTTTTAGAGATAATACGTATTGGCATGGCTCCCAAAGATCATCAGCTGTTAATTTAACCCCGCGTGGGGTTAAGTTACGTAATTCACAAAATTCAGATAAAGCTTCAAATAGACCAGAACGTAAGCCGTTTACGTGAGTTCCACCTTGAATTGTTGGAATTAAATTTACATAACTTTCATTTAAAAGACCTGTTGATGAGTTTGAAAATGCAAGAGCCCAATCAAGAGTTGCATCAGTAGATTTATATTCTCCAGTAAAAGGTTCCTCAGGAAAATAATCGGTGGGTAAAGATTGTAATAAATAATCAGACAAACCTTTTTCAAAGCACCAAGTTGTCTCTTCATGAGAAATATTATTAATAAAAGTCATCTTCAATCCTTTGCAAAGGACTGCTTTAGCACGAAGTACATGACTTAATTGTTTAATTGAGATGCGGGACGTATCAAAATACTTAGCATTTGGCCAAAATCTAAGAGTGGTTCCAGTTTCACGTTTTTTGGCAACGCCTATTTCTTTTAGTTCAACGGTTTTTTCACCATTGGCAAAAGACATTGTGTAAATAATGCAATCACGCTTTATGGTGATATCTACACGCTCTGATAAAGCATTAACAACAGATACCCCAACACCATGTAAGCCACCAGAAAAATTATAGCTTTTATCAGAAAATTTAGCCCCTGCATGTAGGCGCGTCATAATAACTTCAACACCAGATAAGCCTAACTGTGGATGCAAATCAACTGGCATTCCACGACCATTATCGGTTACTTCAACCGAATTATCTTCATGTAAAATTACTGTAATTTCAGAAGCAAAGCCTGCAATCACTTCATCAACAGAGTTATCAATAACTTCTTGAGCTAAGTGATTAGGGCGCGATGTATCAGTATACATTCCAGGCCGGCGTTGAACAGGCTCAAGCCCAGACAATACCTCAATCGCCTCCGCCATATAATTTTCAGACATTTTTATCACTCAGTATATTATGTTAATTTATTTTGAAAAACTGCGACTGAATCTGAGCCGTGACCGTAAGGGAGCGGAGCAGTTAATTAGCAACTATTTAACTTTTCCACGCCCATAATTTCCACTCCCTAACCGTCGCGGCTCAGTTAGCTCTTATATTAAGTTTACCATATATCATTCAACTACAATTTCCGGAAATTTACCAGCATAATTTAGAGGCCTCTTACTAAGCTCCAAGGCTCCAGTTAGTGCTGCTTTTATAAATGGCAATGCAAGCTCATTAGATTTAATCGTCGCGGTTGGTATCCCTTCATCACAATTTTTACTAATTTGTTTATCTAAAGGTAGCCTTCCAAGTAATTTACAATTATATCTATTACATAGTTGCAAAGCACCATCCCCCGAAAAAATTTCTTCTTGATTGCCACAATGACTGCACTGATGTAATGACATATTTTCAATAATACCTAAGACATCTATATTAGTTTTAGCAAACATCTTTAATGCCTTTTCAGCATCTAATGTTGCAACATTTTGTGGCGTTGTGACAATAACCGCCGCGGCCAAAGGAATTTTTTGGACAAGACTTAGTTGAATATCACCAGTTCCAGGTGGTAAATCGATTATCAGGTAGTCAAGTTCATCCCAGAGCGTAATATTTACCATTTCTATCATTGATTTAGCTAACATAGGGCCACGCCAGATTAGGGCAGGCTCGCCATCTGTTAAATAACCAATAGACATAGCATGTATACCGTGAGCATAAGCTGGTAAATAATTATCCCCACTAATTTGTATAGGATCTACTTTACCTAACATTAACGGAATACTCGGGCCATAAATATCGGCATCTAAAATACCTACTTTTGCACCATTTTGTGCAAGGGATGCCGCAAAATTTACAGCAACAGTTGATTTACCAACGCCACCTTTTCCAGAAGCTATGGCAATAGTGTTTTTAACCCCTCGTAAGCCTTTACCAATTAGTTGAGTCCTATGCGCTTTGATAAAATGATCAATAGTTACATGAACTTTATATTCACTAAATTCTTCATCTAAAGCTAAAGTTAGCTGTGGTAATAATGATTCATTTAAAAAACCAGATGGAAATCCTGCACATAAATTTATATCAAGATTTTTACCATCAATCGATATTACTGGCTTTAGATTTAAGTCAATGGCTTTAATCGATAATAGTGAATCAGTTGTATTCGCTAATACTTTCTGGATGGACTCTTCTATGTTCTTCATTTTCATACTCCCAAGCAACCCAATGGTTAGATTCTAGATAATATAAACCACATTTTATTGCATCTTTTTCATGAGATTTAGCAAAAATTTCTGCATATGCGTTTACTTGTTTACGATATATTTCGTTTGAATTTTTATCTTGACTACCTGTTTTAAAATCAATAATCCATCTTAAACCCTCGTCATAAAAGGTTCTATCTATTATTTTTGTTGCAATAAAGCCATTTGTATTTACCAAAATCTCATATTCATTTTTCTCATTTTGATGAGATTTCATAATCCATTGGCCAATAGGGCAGGTAAAAAAACCTATTATTTGCTTTTTAATTATAGAGATCGCAGAATTAAATTCTTCGCGATCAAAGCCTAGGCTTTGTAATTGATAATTCGCAATCTCCCACGGTATTTCATCAATCGAACTTGGATGATTTTCACAAATCCATTGAAGAAGTTCATGAGCCACAATACCTAAAAGCCTCGGGCGGTGATTACCTAGACTTTGCGGGGTGATTATTTCACCATTAGCAATTATAGTTTTAGATTCCTGATAATATTCAATTGGTAGATGATAAGAATTGGTGAATTCTAAATTAGATTCGTGAAGATTAGAATCTTTAATTTCTTCTTTAAATTCTTGGTTTTTTAATAAATGACGAAATGAGCCATCATTAATTCGTTCGCCACTATCAAAAAGATATAAGCGTTTTTTAGCGCGTGTTACGGCTACATAAAGAAGACGCTGTAATTCATAATTAGATTTTTCTTTATCTAATTTACCTAAGTAGTCATAGAGTAGGCAATTATCTTGCTCTGATGCTTTAATCGGT
>Ga0247840_10008159_pt1 | contig 14187 bp, 11 predicted proteins | sample LaCruzMarch2015__FD_192404 | JGI IMG/M metagenome (GOLD analysis project Ga0247840, IMG submission 192404) | Freshwater microbial communities from meromictic Lake La Cruz, Castile-La Mancha, Spain - LaCruzMarch2015_17m | ecosystem: Environmental > Aquatic > Freshwater > Lake | place: Spain...
TGTTCCTGCGCACGCATTCCGAAGGTTGGCTCCCAGCCTCCTTCCGCCATCATGAAAAGGCCGTCATCGGGCCGAATCGAAAAATCCAAGCCATGATAGGCCAGGACTCCCAATCGATCCGTGGCCTGATAAATGCCGTAGGCACCATACGCTTCCTTCGTCGGGCTCCACTTGACCGCGGTCCCCCACGTCGCGTTGGGCGAACTCGTGAATTTTGAGTTCAGGTAGAGGCTCGTCGGATTGCCATCGATGCCTCCCTGTACCTGCATGCCAAATGCCGGCAGCGACGCGAACCAGTCGGAGGGCGACATCCGGCCGATCCGGAATTCCACCGTCTCGTCGAACAATTGCTGCGCGTAGTAGGCTTCATAAAAGAGGATCGTCGGCACCACATACGCCTGCGAGGCATTGAAAACGTTCCCCATCGCCTGCGATAGGTTCGTGCCGGCGTTCACCGAGCCCGAAACCTGCAATTGGGCACCCTTCCATGCCACCAGCTTGTCCATGTCGAGTTTCACCCCGAACAGCGTCTCGTGCGCATAAGCGCTGCTCTGACTCAACCCTCCCACCGGGTTTGCCTGCCAGGTCGCCCAGTAATTGAAAAAGGGCGTCACGCCATGGTCGCCGGCCTTTTCAAATTCTCCCTCGATCCAATCGGAAAAACCGAGAGTCCTGGACACGGCATCTTCCTCGCAATACGCCGGGAACGTGACACCGGTCAGTGCCATCAAGACCGGCACCACCGGCCCACCCCACGCCCTCCAAAGGAGCCGCTTGAGCATAAGTTTTTCTTATATTTTTCAGTTCGTAGTGGCAAGGATTATATTATTTTTCCATGCGGGAGGCGAAGAAAGGATAGAGTGGGACGCTGGCAAAGAGGATGATCATGGCATTGCGGGCGAGGTCGGCCTGGGAGCCGGCGACGACCCAGAGGCAGTAGATGCTGACGATCCCGACGATGGCGACGAGGAGGTAGTGATGCCAGAGAGCACGGCCCTGACCCTGACAAATTTTCAGAAGGGCCACCCCGGAATACATGTAAGGGAGGATCGTGAGAATGATCGCCATGTCGATGATCTCGCTGAATTGTTTGCTAAGCGAAGGAGAGATGGTCACGAGCACGACTCCCGTCATCAAGAGCCCTGTGATGAGAAGATTCGGAGTGGCAATGCCGCGGGAGTCCAAGCGGCCGAAGATCGAGGGGAAGAGTCCATCTTTTCCGGCCGCCTGGGCCGATTGGCAAATGGTGAGGGTCCACCCCACAAGGGAGGAACCCGCCTTGAGCACCGCGCAGAGTGCGATGATGACTCCCCCGACCGGGCCGACGGCTTTGGCGGCAGCGATGGCGAAAGGCGCGGAGGAGGCCGCCAGTTCATTGGCGGGGATGATGCCCATGAGAACCGTGCAGGTGGAAACATAGAGGACCGTGGCAATGGCCAGGCCGATCATCGTGGCCAGCGGGATGTTGCGTTTCGGGTTTTCGATGACGTCGGATGCCACCGAGGCACTTTCGACGCCCATGAATGCCCAGAGAGCAAAGGCGGCACTGGTCGAGATGGCATCCCAGGAGGAATCTCCGTGGGGGTTCCAACTGCTGAGAAAGATTTCCGGGCGGAACCAGAACCATCCCGCGACGGCGATAAGAATGAGCGGGACCATGGCAATAACGGTTCCCCAGCCGGTGAAGAAACCCACCCAGCGCGGCCCGGCGATATTCACCGCCGTCGCGACCCAGATGATTGCGATTGTGGTGAGGGTCTGGTTGAGGGTGCCCTGCAGGAAGGGGACCAGGTCACTCAGGTAGCCGGTCACGGTGGTGGCGACCGCGATGTTGCCGATCAGGTTGGCCGACCAATAGATGTAGTTGGTTTGGAAGCCGAGGTAAGGGCCGAGCGAATCGCGAGCATAAGCATACGGGCCGCCGGCTTCCGGTTTGACCGAACCGAGGATCGCAAACATGAGCCCGATGGCCGCCGCTCCGACAGCGGCGACAACCCAGCCCAGAATCGAGATGCTGCCGACCGAGGCCATGCTCACCGGGAGGAGAAAAATCCCCGTGCCCACCATGTTGACGAGAACCAACACAGTGGCCATGAACAGGCCCATTTTCTTTTTTCCGGGTGTCATTTCGTGCTCAGGCCGGGGACCCCACCGGCAGGTTCCGTGGCTGCGAAACGAGTTTATGGCGGTTCTTCAGGACCGGGGCAAGCCACATAAGAGTGTGTCCTCGACGGACACTCATTTTTTCCTCCAGGAAAGGCGCGATCCCGGACTCCGCGAAACAACTTGCCGAAATGGGTGCGCCGGTAGCCAATGGAGGAGACCCACAAAATCACACCATGCCACTCTCCACTCCTCCCCTCCCAGTCAATCCCAACGACGACGTCTTTGCATCCGACGACCTGGGGAGCGTGCTCCCCAAAAAGCATTTCCCGATGCATGAGCACGATGCAAAGCGGATTTATCAGGCGGTTCACGACGAACTCCTCCTTGACGGCAACTCGCGGCAGAACCTCGCAACATTTTGCCAGACGTGGGTGGAGCCCGAGGTTCACCAACTGCTCGACGAGTGCATCGACAAGAACATGATCGACAAGGACGAATATCCGCAGACCGCCGAGATCGAGAACCGCTGCGTCGCCATGCTTGCGGACCTTTGGAATGCGCCGGACATTGGAAATGCCATCGGATGCTCCACAACCGGATCGAGCGAAGCGGCCATGCTGGGCGGGATGGCCATGAAATGGCGCTGGCGGGCACGGCGGCGGGCAATGGGCAAGCCGTCCGACAAGCCAAATATGATCTGCGGCCCCGTGCAGGTTTGCTGGCACAAGTTCGCGCGCTACTGGGACATCGAGCTAAGGGAAATCCCGATGGAAAGAGACCGTCTCCTCATGAGCCCGGACGAAGTGATCAAGCGCTGCGACGAGAACACCATCGGAGTCGTGCCCACCCTGGGAGTCACTTTCAACGGCTGCTACGAACCGGTGAAAGCCGTCTCCGATGCACTCGACAAACTCCAGAAGGAGAATGGCCTGGACATTCCGATCCACGTGGATGGTGCCAGCGGCGGATTCCTCGCGCCGTTCTGCGCCCCATCGCTCGAATGGGATTTCCGCCTGCCGCGGGTGAAGTCGATCAATTCCTCCGGCCATAAATTCGGGCTGGCCCCGCTGGGCTGCGGGTGGGTTGTCTGGCGTGAGAAAACCGATTTGCCGGAGGACCTCATCTTCAACGTGAACTACCTCGGGGGCAACATGCCGACCCTCGCGCTCAATTTCTCGCGGCCGGGCGGCCAGGTTATTGCCCAATATTTCAATTTCCTGCGCCTGGGCCGCGAGGGCTACACGAAGGTTCATTCGGCATGCTACGCAACGGCCCGGTTCCTTGCCGGGGAAATCGCCGCGCTCGGCCCCTTCGACATGCTTTTCAGCGGGGATCCTGCAGAGGGAATTCCCGCACTCTGCTGGTCGATCAAACCGGGAAAAGATCCCGGCTACTCGCTCTACGACCTTGCCGACCGCCTGCGTGTCCGGGGCTGGCAGGTGCCCGCGTATTCGATGCCCGCGAACCGCGGGGATCTTGTCGTTCAGCGGATCCTTGTACGCCTCGGGGTCAGCCGTGACCTGGCCAGCCTCCTCATCGGCGATATCAAAGCCGCGATCCAATACCTAAGTCGCATGGAAGTCACGGTTGCCGCAACGCCCAGGGACGGCACGGCCTTTCACCACTAAGCTGAAAGCCGTCCCCCGGACTCACCGGGCAGCTTTCACCAGGGCTGTCGTCATCGACAAACAAGTTCTTTCTCCTGCGGGCAATGGCATGATCCCGGAGCCTGATCGCCAACCTTCCAAGCGTGTTATTTTGTAGCGGGGATCTCAGGACTCATTTTGTCATAAAGCTCCCTGAGAGCGTTTCGCAGGTTGCCCCGGTGTCGATGCCAGAGAAGCCGGCATTCGGGTCCGGACGGGTGAAGTTCTTCCACTAATTCTTGAAGAAGCGCGGGCGAGGTGCGGCAGAGATAGACGGTGGCGAAGCGTCCGGGACGATGGGTCGTGACAACCACGCTGCGGGCACGGCGGGTCAGTGCGACAAATTCTCTCCAGCCTGTCCAGCCCAGTTGTTCCGCGCTATCAGCGAAAACCGCAACGGCACCGGCAATGCGACGTTTCTGGGCAGCATCCAGCCGTCGTTGACCACGCCCAACCCGCAGGTGGACGGCCTCCCTGCCCGCAGCCTGACTCCTCGCATGCCACTCCAAAAGCAGCGTTGTCTTGCCGTGCCCTTCGGGTCCGACGATGGCACCCCGCCCACCGGCCGCTGCGAGGGATGCTTCGAGGCCAGACCAGGAGAATCCCGGATTGCGGAACGCCAGACCCTCCACCCGCTCGCTGCGGAAGGGGTTGTCCCTCGCCCTCATGATCCAAAGCGCAGGCGGCCGGCTCCGGCAGATGGATCGGCCGCTTCCAGCCATTCGGGATTGTCGAGCGGAATTTCCCTTCCTCCGGGTGCGATGACGATATCGCGGTGAACAGACCCACCCGGAACGAGAACCAACTCGACCCCCCAGACCAGCGAGATCAATTGGCCCGAGAAACTTGGTGGAGCAGGGGGTGCCGTGAAGGAGAACGCCCGCTCATCGGTCGGGCGCGGGTTGGCAAAAGTTTCGGTGGCCGCGACCGCGACGTCGGTGGTTCCCTTGCCCCGTGTCTGCCAAAAAAGCCTCACCTCCGCCATAAGCACGTCTTCCGAACTGTGCCAGGAGACATTTCCGTTGATCATTTCCCCGGGCGCGAATTCGGTTTTGGAGACAGTGATTTCGGCATTCATGGTCATTGACCGGTTGCAACACTGACTTCGAATTCCTCGCAAAGGTCCGGCCAGAATGCAATCGAACCGTGGATCCGCAGCGACCAGAGAATCTTGTTATTTTCGGCGACGAAGCCTGGAGGCACGCACGGCGGCAGGTTTCTTCGCGCCGATCCCTGCGCGATTTCAAGCGGGTTGTCCACCCCGGCAACGACAAACCGGGCGAAGACATGTCTGTCGGTGCTGGTGTCCGTGCCGCGTCGGTAAGTGGCTTCCTCCCTCCCCTCGAGAAAAACATTCAGATTCTTCAGCCGGCCCGCCGAACCCCGGAGCGTCCATTCGACTTCAAAGGAACAACCGGGAGTGAGAACACCCGGTGTCAAACGCACCACGGGCCGCGGATTCGCAAGAGCCAAAAGAGAGTAAATAACCCCAATAAGAATCGCAAGACCGACAAGGACAAAGGGGACAAGAAACAGGGTGAGCATCCAGGGTTGGTGTCCCTGCCGCCATTCGCCTGCCACCTGAAAAAGGAACACCGAGACAATCCCGTTCCAGAAGACGGCGGCAAATACCAATACGCCGAAACGGCCAAAAGGGGACACCCGGGGCTTCAGCTCCCGCGACCCGCCCGCGAAAAGGTCGGGCGGCCCGTTGACAACCAGGGTGGCGACCGGTCCCTTCCGTGAGCAGCCGCTCAGGAACACCCCAAGCCCGACCCCGATGAATGCCAGCGGTAGCAGACCAAACGCCGCCTCCCAACCCAACCCGCGTACCAACACCGCATTCCGCGGTGCTGCGGGGTCAACAAAACACAACGCCTGAGATCCGGGCCTGTATTGATCCACCACCGCCTCCTTGCTGGAACGCCCTCCGGAGGAGCCCCGGAAGCTCTTGTAGCGGTTTGAGCGATACCCGACTCCGGCAAATTCATAGCGGTAAAGAATGTCGACCCGATACGTCTTCCCATCGTCCGAATCCACCTCGACCACCCGGCTGGACTCAATCGTGCAGGGAGTCTCCACCCAGGAAAGGGAAACCAAACCCGTCACAACAGCAGGCAGATACCAGATCAACAACACCGCAAGGCCAACCACGACAAAGAGCAACCCGAACCAGTGCGCTTTCCCGCCACGCTTGTTCCCATCGGAGAGTGGCCCCGCTTTGCTCTCCTTGCCCGCAGCCCAACAACCGTAAATCCCGCCAGCTCCGACCAGCACAAAGATCGCAGGAATCAGGGCAAACAAGCCGATCCAGAGTTCTCCATGACACAGGACCGCCTCGGGCCTTTTCGGATTCACGAAACATTCGGTCTCGCAACCCGCGGGGTAAAGCGCAACAAGCCCGGCGGCCCGACTGAAATCAGAGAAGCGCTGACGAGACCGCTGAAGCTGATCCGAGACCTGCCCGGAACCATTCCACGTGTAGCGATATTGCACACCCACCGAATACGGATTCTCCTCATCCGGATCGTCCACCACCTCGCTGGATAAAATCACCGCCGGTGCCTTCGGCCACCAATACGTCTCCAGGGTGCGAAGAGCTTCCCGCCCGATCAGCCAAAGGAACACCAACCCCGCAAGGAGAAACACGCCGAAGAACAGCGTTCCGACGAGCCGGCCCACAAGACCCGCCTGTCCTGCGCTGCGATCCCGACGCTGGAATGTCAACCCCATGGCTGACAGATCCAAACCAATCGCAGCACGCTTTGAAAGGAAACAAAAGAGCCTGCCACCGGCAAAGCGGAATTACTCGCGATCTTATGACGGCCCACCCGCCTTCCGCATGATCATCCCAGACCTGACTTAAGCACTCCGTCCCAACGGGAAAACTGCGGTCACCGGCTCCCGCCGGATGAGGCTTTGACTATGAGTTGGCCTTGTTTGGGTTGTCCCGCTCGTACAGTCCTTGTGTCAAAAACTGCTCGGTGGCATTGATCCCCATGCGATCGAGGAATTTATGCAGGGTATTGGTGACAAAAAGCCTTGCGACCAGGCCGAAGTCCTCGTTGCTTGTCTCAAAGACTCCGAGCCGGTGAATAAGAATGGAACGGAGATGCATCACCTCACGCAACATCTCGGGCAGTTCGAATCCCTGCTTCCAGCGGGCGGAACCGTGTTCCTCGCCGTCCCTTTCGGACTGATCTGCAACCGCGTCGCTGCCATATCGGCTCAGGGTTTGGGTCAGATCATCGAAAAGCTGCGGAAGATGGTCCCGCACCTGCTCCAAAGTCAAAGAATCGGTCGGAATGGCCGGGTCATTCCGCACTCGATCGAGCCATTCGTTGATAATATCGTCCCGTTGTGCCTCAAGGGTCTTGGCCAGACGTCCATTGACGCTGTCAGGATGGGCCTTCGGTTTAGATTCTGCCGACTGGGACGTGTGCATATGAAACGTGCACCCTGATCACCAGAGGCTGCAGAGTCTATGGGTTGAAACCCGACTTAAGTGAACTTAGCAGCGGTGTTGGCCGGGTAGGAACGACAGGCCAATCCCCCCCGGCAGGAGCACGGCGGCGGCTGGCGCATTCATCCGGAGAGAGGGGAGGCCCTTGACGTAAGTTTCCTCATCCGATACACGGTCAGATCATCGTTCGTGTCTAAACCAACCATCTTTGTCGCGGGTGCCGGTTATATGGGGCACGGGATCGCGCAGACCGCGGCGGGTGCCGGCCACCCCGTTGTCCTCTACGACCTGAAAATGGAACTGGCGGTTAAAGGAATCGAACGCATCCGCTGGTCCCTGGAAAAGTTCAAGGCAAAAGCGCCGGAAACGGCATCTGACCCTCAAACCGTATTGGCGCTAATACACCCGACCGAGGATTTGAATGCCGCTGCCGGTGCGGACATCGTTATCGAGGCAATCGCCGAAATTGCCAGTCTCAAAGAGGAGCTTTTTGGCCGTCTTGACGCTCTTTGTCGGAAAGATGCAGTTTTCTGCAGCAATACCTCGGCCATCCCGATCAGCCGCCTGGCGGCGGGCACCAAGCGCCCGGACCGGTTTTGCGGAATGCACTTTTTCTCGCCCGTCCCGCTGATGAAGCTGGTTGAGGTGATCCGCGGACTTGAGACGAGCGACGAGACGATCGCCCGGGTCATGACTCTTGCACGGGAAATGGGAAAGGAACCGGTGGAGGTCAAGCGCGATATTGCCGGCTTCATCGTCAATCGAATCCTCATTGCCTCGACTCTGGAAGCTGTCCGGGTCCTTGAAGCGGGCGTTGCCGATGCCGGGACAATCGATTTGGCGATGCGAATCGGCTGCGGTTACAAAATGGGGCCTCTGGAGCTTGGCGACATGGCAGGCCTTGATGTTTTTTATCATGCGGCCAACGCCATTTACGAAGATACCGGCGACCCCAAGTACAAGCCGCCGGCCCTGCTCGCACGCATGGTTGCGGCTGGACATTTGGGCCAGAAGAGCGGGCGCGGATTTTACGACCATTCAAAAAAGGAAACCAAATGATCGAAATCGATTTGGCCGGAAAGGTGGCGTTGATCACCGGCGCAAGCCAGGGCATAGGGGCGAAAATCGCCCAAACGCTGCACCGGGCGGGGGCTTCGGTGGCAATCAATTATTTTCCGGACGATGCCGGATTAAATGCTGAAAATGCCGCGCACCTGGCCAAAGGCCTCGGGGAGCGTGCGGCGGTTTTTCCGGGCGATGTGAGGGACCCAAAATCCACAGAGGTTTTGTGCGCGGATGTTCATGGCCGGTTCGGCTCCTTGGACCTGCTGATCAATAATGCCGGCATCGCGCGGGACCGGACGATGGCAAAAATGAGCGACGACGAATGGCACTCTGTGATCGACACCAACCTGACGGGCGTCTTCAACGTCTGCCGTGCGGCCGGACCGCTGCTCCCGGAAGGTGGTCGTATCGTGAATATCTCGTCTCTGTCGGGAGTGATCGGGCTGTTCGGACAGGCGAACTATGCTGCCGCCAAGGCCGGAGTCATCGGCCTTACCAAAACGCTAAGTCGCGAACTTGCCAGGCGGGCAATAACCGTTAATGCCGTGGCTCCCGGCCTGGTTTTAACCGAGCTGGGGAAAACCGTTCCCGCCGCCATTCAGGAACAGTGGCTATCCCAAATTCCACTCGCCCGCTTTGGAAAACCGGAGGAAATCAGCAATGCCATCCTTTTTCTTTGCAGCGATCTCGCATCCTACATCACCGGACAGACGCTTCACGTCAATGGAGGCCACTATGTCTAGCGAGGCACCGCCTCAGGCCTGGCGAGTGACGCTTTGAATTCTGAGACCTTCTTGTCAATCCGCATCTCCTCCCAGTGCCTCGCTGATGACTTTTCGCTGCGAAAAGTCCTTTAGATTCCTTGGGGGAGAAAGAGCCTGTGCAGAGATCGCGGGATCCCCGCGGAGGAAAGCAGATCGGGCTAAAAAATTTTCGCCTCGCAGGACGAGCACAGTTGCGTTTCCGGGAAAGTGGATGTAGGAACACCTCTGTGAAATGTCCGCGCGATGGAGAGGAAATCATCACAAAACTCTATGAAGGCCAAGGGCGGTTCCATGTGGAAATCTGCCCGAAATGCCACGGGATTTGGTTTGATCAGGGCGAACTCAACCGCGTTCTCCCCGAGTTGACGATTCGAATCGAGGGGATGAAGTGGAAACCCGCGCCAGCGAGCCATCATGTCGTGATCTCGCCGAAGTCATCAAAGCCCTGCGAGGCACTTCAACTCGATGTGGCCGATGGTTTAATTGTGGATCGCGACCCCGAGACCGGAGGATTCTGGGTGGATGGCGACGAGGTCGAGCATCTCAAGCAATTTGCCACGACGGCCTGCCAGGACACCCGGGACCATGTGGATTATATCGCCCAGCAGATGATGGAGATGGGCTACCACCACTGACCCCGGCCGCAAAATAGAGTTCGTTCCCGGGCATCAGATTCCGGAATCGCAAATAGCCGAAATGGCCATTGGCCGAACCTGCTTTGATTCCGGCTTGATCGAGCCCAAGCCTGGAGTGAGGCCTGTTCCCTCCATTTAGCGGAGCAAAATATTTCTAATCCGGCGGCGGCTTGTATCTGGGCGGACCGGTGTTCGGCGGGAGTGCGCTTGGTTTAATTTTTGTGATTGCCCTGATCGTTTATTTCATGGGCGGATTTCGCGGACGGGCCTGAGGGCGGGCTATACCCCATGTTATGCGATCGCACCAATGGGTAAAAAACGAATTCTAGAGAGCTGCACCAATCCAACGAACAAACAGAAACCTCAATACTATGAGCACAGACGCCCATCCCGAGCCAATCAGGAATCAACTATCGGAAACCGCCAGGGAAATCGCCCGTCGAGCCGCTGAAACAGCAAAGGAGAACGCCAACAGAACCGCCGCTGCCGCCAGGAAAGCAGCCAGCGCAATCGGCGACACTGCAGGGGACACACTCACGACTTCTCAAGAGTATGTGCGTCGGAATCCGGTTCCCGTTGTCCTCGGAGCCATTGCCTTCGGCGCGGCCATCGGCTACTTGCTGATGACGGCCCGGAGAAAGCCAACGATCGGCGAACGCTGTGCGGGTGAGCCTATGGTCGCCGTGCGGGAGGCGATCCTCGCGGCATTTGCGCCTGTGGCGCAACGAGTCCATGGCGGATACGATTCCGTCCGGGATGGGGCGGGAAAGGTAATGGATAGTGCCCCGGGACGCAACGGCCGCTCCCTCGCCCATCAGATTGGGCGAATCGGCAACAATCTCAAATTCTGGTAGGCCATGAATGAAGTATCGAACCATCCGGCCGCTCCCCTGTCCATGGAGGAAGGGGTCGGTGCTTTACTGAACAACACACGACAGGGCATCCGTGACCGCTACCAGAGGTGCCAGAACCAGATCAGAAAGTCCCCGACGTCAGCGGTTCTCATGGCTGTCGCTCTCGGATATCTTCTCCATCGCTTTCCTGTGAGGGCACTGCTTATTACCCAAGTCCGCGTGCTTGCAGCACTCACCCCTCCGGCCCTTTTTCTGCTCGGGGCGGCAAAGATTTACGGGTTTCTACAAAAGCAGGTGCTGGCAAAGCAAAAGTGATTGATTTTCCCGTGTGCAAAATCACGGGCCGGGTCCCGGGGAGACACCCCGCCACTTAGTCATCTCCACCCCGCGCTGCCTGTAAATCCGGTTCCGCGTTCCCCACCGGGGAAATGGTCAGCCTCCAGAATCGAGGACTTGTCGCAGCAGTCTTGCGGCATCCGCAGACGACCCGCAAGACTGGACCCACATTGCAAGCCTCCGGGGATCCAGACGACGGGCGAATTCGGCGAGTGCTGACGGGCTGCCTGCGCCGGTATTCGAGATAGGCATCGGGTTGATTAAGCAGGCCGAACGCCTTGCCGGAATCAACAGAGGGATTCCGGCTCAAGGCCGAAGCTTTGCGAGCAGGTCCTGCCCATCGACGATATCGCCGACGGCAACGAGAAGCTCGCCGATCACTCCATCGCGTGGCGCATAGACGGTGGTCTGCATTTTCATCGCCTCGAGCACAAGCAACTTGTCTCCCTTCGCAACTTTGGCACCACTGCCCGGCCCCGTCCATGTCACCATGCCGGGGATCGGGGCGCCGATTTCGTCGGTGTTGGCGGCGTCGGCCTTGGCGCGCGAAACGGCTTTGGTTGCGAGTGATCTGTCGATGACAGCAGTTTCGCGTGGCATGCCATTGAGTTCGAACGAGACGATCTGGCGTCCATCCTTGTCGGCACTGCCGATGTTGATAAGTTTGATGAAGAGGGTCTTGCCCTGTTCGATTTCAACGGAGATTTCCTCACCGGGTCGCAAGCCGTAAAAGAAGGCCGGGGTTGGCAACACGCTCACATCCCCGAATTCCCTGCGGAACTTCGCAAACTCCGCAAAGACGTCGGGATACATGAGGTGGCTGAACAACTCGGTCTCTGTCGGCGCGTGCTTGAATTTTGCAGCGAGCGTGGCCCGCACTTCGGGCAGACTGACAGCGGCAGCCCGCGCCTTGGGATGACGGCCCCTGCCGAGAACGACATCGACCACCGGCTTCGGCCACCCTCCCAGCGGTTGGCCCAGCCCGCCTGCGAGCATGTCTTTGACCGACTCCGGGAACGATGTTCCGGGCTCAAGGTTGACCACATCCGCAGGACGGATCCCCCGGGTGAAGAGGAAGAGAGCCATGTCGCCGACCACTTTGCTGGAAGGTGTCACCTTCACGATATCGCCGAAGAGCTGGTTGACCTCTGCATAGCATCGGGCGATTTCCGGCCAGCGATGCGCAAGACCCATGCTCGCCGCTTGTTCTTTCAAGTTGGTGAACTGACCACCGGGCATTTCGTGGAGGTAGACCTCCGCGCTGCCCGTGACCGGAGAGGTATCGAACGGGCGGTAGTAGGTCCGGACAGTCTCCCAGTAATCGGAAAATTCATTCAGACTGGCAAGATCGAGGCCCGTGGCGCGCGGCGTATTCTGCAGCGCGGCAACAAGGCTGTTGAGGTTTGGCTGGGACGTCGAACCCGACATGGCCGCCACCGCCGCATCCACCACATCGACTCCAGCCTCCGAAGCAAGCAGGACGGAGGCGGCATTCACGCCGCTGGTATCGTGGGTGTGAAAATGAACAGGCAGTCCGATTTCGGATCGGAGGGCCTTGACCAACACCCGCGCCGCAAACGGACGGCAGAGGCCGGCCATGTCCTTCACGGCAAGGATATGAGCGCCCATCGCTTCGAGTTGCCTGGCCAGCCCGATGTAATATTTCAACGAATACTTTGTCCGTGATGGATCCAGAATGTCTCCGGTGTAGCAGACCGCCGCCTCACAGACCGCTCCAGACTTCCCGACCGCCTCGATTGCAACCTTCATGTTGCCGAGATCGTTGAGGGAATCGAAAACCCGGAAAATGTCCATGCCCGCTTCAGCCGAGCGCCTCACAAACCCCTCGACCACATTGCGGGGATAGTTGGAATACCCGACCGCATTGGAACCTCTCAGCAACATCTGAAAGCAAATGTTCGGGATCTTCCCGCGAAGACCGGCGAGGCGTTCCCACGGGTCTTCTTTGAGAAACCGCATTGCCGCATCGAAGGTGGCACCGCCCCACATCTCGAGGCTGAAGAGTTGCGGTGTCCGCCGGGCCACAGCATCGGCCACAGCAAGCATGTCATAGGAGCGCACCCGCGTGGCCAGCAACGACTGGTGCGCATCCCGAAAGGTCGTGTCTGTGACAAGCAAGCGCTTCTGAGCCCGGGTCCATGCGGCAAATTTCTCCGGCCCCAGCCTGAGCAATTGCTGCCGGGTTCCCTCCGGGGGATCGATGCGGTGGTCGTAGCCCGGCCGCGGGGCCGTGGCGAGAGCCGCCCCCGGCTTGTGACCCTTGGCCTGTGGATTTCCGTTCACCGTGACATCGGCGAGGAAGGCGAGCAGCTTGGTCGCACGGTCCCTGCGCAGCCGGAAATTGAAGAGGGCCGGCGTGCTGTCGATGAAGGTCGTCGTAGCGCCCCCGGACCGGAACTCCGGATGTGCGATCACATTGTCCAGAAAGGGAATGTTGGTCTTGACCCCGCGGATGCGAAACTCATGCAGGCAGCGCGTCATGCGCTGCAACGCGTCTTCGAACCCGGTCCCCCACGTCGTCACCTTGGTCAGCAGGGAGTCATAAAATGGCGTGACCACGCTGCCCGTCGTCCCCATGCCGGAATCGAGCCGGACACCAAACCCTGCCGCACTGCGATAAGTGATCAACTTGCCGTAGTTCGGAGTGAACCCGTTGGCAGGGTCCTCGGTTGTGATCCGGCACTGGATGGCAAACCCGTTGCGGGGAACCGCCGACTGAACCGGCAGGTTCAGCCCCGGCCCGTGCAGCGTTGCCCCGGCAGCCACAAGAATCTGCGACCGCACGATGTCGATGCCCGTGATCTGCTCGGTCACCGTATGCTCGACCTGAATCCGCGGGTTCATCTCAATGAAGAACCAGTCGCGGGAATCCACGTCGTAGAGGAACTCCACCGTGCCCGCATTGTCGTATCCCACCGAACGCGCAATCCGCGCCGCCGCATCACAAAGCTCCGCCCGCACCGTTTCGTCCAGATGGACCGACGGTGCAATCTCGACCACTTTCTGGTGCCGCCGCTGCACCGAACAATCCCGCTCGTGCAGGTGGAGCACATTGCCATGACGGTCCCCGAGGATCTGGACCTCGATGTGCTTGGCCCGCAGGATGTATTTTTCCAGGAACACGGCCGGGTTTCCAAACGCCCGCCCTGCTTCACCCCGCGCCTCGTCCAACCGCGCCTCCAACTCGCTCTCAACCCGCACCACCCGCATGCCACGCCCTCCACCACCGAAGGCCGCCTTGATGATCAACGGGAAACCGACTTTTCTTGCTTCGGCGAGGGCCTCACGCCGCCCCTC
>Ga0247840_10008163_pt1 | contig 14184 bp, 10 predicted proteins | sample LaCruzMarch2015__FD_192404 | JGI IMG/M metagenome (GOLD analysis project Ga0247840, IMG submission 192404) | Freshwater microbial communities from meromictic Lake La Cruz, Castile-La Mancha, Spain - LaCruzMarch2015_17m | ecosystem: Environmental > Aquatic > Freshwater > Lake | place: Spain...
TTTTACATTGTAAATTTTGCCTTCGGACTGCAATTTAACCAAATATACACCAGATTTAAACGCAGTTGATAAAATGGTTGTCGAACTTTGAACACTCTGTTGCATCAATTTCTGACCCGCTGCATTGTAAACTGCAATTGTAGCATTTTTCAAAACCTCGCTATCGCAATTCACAACAATCTGATTGCTTTCATTCTTCTGAATCCGAATTTTGTTTTCGAAAGTGCTGTAGCAACAACCACCCGTTGTAGAACCTTTTGCTCTAAAAACCAAACTAAATCGATTGGTCGTATTAACTGCTGTTGAATTGAATGAATATTCAGAGCCTTCGTTCAACACAGTTTCGGTTGTACTGCCATTTCTATCTATCAACACCAACTCTGTTTCAGTCCCAAAGTTCTGTAGTTGAGAAGCTTTTAATTTGAAATTGACATTCGCATCGGTATTGCCTGTGCGGAAGCCTACCGGAATTTCGGTATCTAACTGAATTGAATTAAATCCGTTAATAACAAGATTTTTATTATCACTAAATGTGTAAAGTTCTGGAGCTCCAGCTGTTTCGTTAAACATTTTTTGCGAATCGTAATCGTCGAAAGTATTTAAAGCGCCGTCGTTAAAATAAACCACTGTTTCATCCTTATCTTCTCCATTCGCCACTTCTAATCGCAGTAATTTTTGACTGCTACTTGCGGGTGCTTTAAGTCGTTTAGTTGCATCAGTTTGAGCCTGATACAATCGCAGTGTAATTGTAAAGCCAAATGTGTTTGTAGCGCTTGTAGTTTTAATCCAAAAACTTTGCATAGGAGGAATAATGGTAGTACCATCGTTAACTCCTGTTCCTCCTGTAACATTATATGTGTGGAATTTATATACTTCTGTAGATTTGCTTCTATACCAAATTGAATTTGCAACATTTGTTTTTGTAGCATTAGTAAAGTCAACATACGAAGCGTAAGGATTTCCAACTAAATTAAAACCAGCTGGCAGGTTAATAACGGATTGATTTCCTGTGTTTAACGAACCTCCCGTAAATTGAATGGTTTTATTTCCGTCAGGCGAAACAGCAATATAACCTTTCATTACAGCCATTGTTGCTTCTGCATTTGCCCAAGGTGTTGTTCCATCGTAATACACCAAATCATTTCCGGTGGCTGTTGTTATAGTGCTACTTGTTGCAGCCGAAAGTGGACTCGAAATATACCAATTTCGACCCGTTGAGCCCTTTGCTGCACTCGAAATAAATTGCTCTACTGTTGTTGTGCCAGAACCTCCTACAGTACCTGTAGTAATTATAGTAGCTGTACCAATATTTTCGGCCGATTTCAATATAAGTGAGCCATTATTTGTTAATGCAGTATTTACAGATAGATGTTTTGCGGCACTTAATTCCAAAGTGGCACCGCTTGAAATTATCAAATCACCTGTTGCATCTCTATTTTCATTTACTCTTACTTTTCCCGAAGATACAGTAATATTATTAGGAATTACTGATGCAGACCAAGTCTTATCTCCCGGATTTACATCGTAAATAGCTGGTGCTCCTTGATTAAATTTCAAAATTGAGCCTGTTCCATAAAAACCTTCTGGAGGAATTGTAGAAATATATCCACCAGCACCAATTTCTAAGGTTCCGGTTAAAGATGAATTTGCACCAAACGAAGCCCCAACATTGGAACTTCCACCTGTTTTATTTACTGTTAGGTTCTGAAATACAATGGTTCCCGAAATTGCATGTACAGCATTACCACTACTTGGATTACCCGTAAAAACTACTGTTGAAGCTCCTGAACCATTTGCCCAAGTTCCGTTATTGGTTAATGTAGAATTTGTTCCAGCTGTTGAATTGTCGATTGTTAACGTTCGTGCTATTGCATCGCTGGCAGTAAAAGTACCTCCCGTATTAATTGTTAATCCCGAAACAGAAACATTGGCATCGAGGGTAATATTGTGTCCATCTAAGATTGTTATTGCCGTTGCCGAACTTCCAGGAACTAAAGTTGCAGTTATCCAATTTGAACTTCCATTAGTTGATGACTCCCATGAACTTGCAGTATTCCAGTTACCAGTCGCTTTTGAACGGAAATAATCGGAAGCAGCAGAAACTGCTGTTGTAGTAGCTGTTGCAGTTGAGCCAGTGCTATAGTAACTGTAATTTTCGGAATAAAGCATGTAAGTGTATCCTGTGCCTGGCGTCAATCCAGTATCATTAAAACTAATTCCAGCACCATTATAAACTACCGTTCCAGTTCCAAGTGTATTTCCTACTGAATAGGCTGTACCTTGAGTTGGGGCATTGGAAGCACTGGCCGAAGTTAATCGTCTTACAACCATTACATTTTTGCTATTCCATTTTTCCCAACTAAGATTGATTTGAGTGTTTGAGGATGCTGTTGCACTTTGAGAAGTAGGGTCGGAAAGGGCTGAAACTGTAATAGTTAAATCTGAAGTAGGAGTACCATACATGCTATGCCAATTTGAATTGTTTCGGCAATACCAAGCCGTAGTACCTCCTGCATCGGTATATTCTACTTGCATACCCCAGTACCAAGTCCCTGTTGTAGTAAAACGAGGTGAAGAACCTTGTTTATGTTGAACATTTGAGTAACTTGACCACGAGCCGTAAGTTCCATTATGAATATCAGCACCTGAGTGAATGACAACTCTCCATTTAGGCCAATGTGAATTTAAATTTGACCATGAATCATGTCCAAAAGTGCCTTGGTCGCCAAGATAAATAGTAGAGGGTTGCTCTGGAGTACTTCCATTGTAATTTCTTGCAGATGGCCAATCCCATGCAAATGCACCTTGAATTGTAATAGTTAAAATAGCTATTAATAAAGTAATTTTCTTCATACCAAACATAATTTTTAAGGATTATAAAATAGAATTATTGAAAAACAACTGACAAAATTAGATAAATATATTTCGATATAACATGTTGATTGCTAAAAAGTTTACAAATTAACAGCAAACGATTGCATAAAAGCTATATGTAGTTGGATTGTTCGAAATTCTATTGCATTTTATTTTAAATTGTTTGTTCGGAGGCATTAAATGTGATATTTCAAAAGCAAATGTGCGGTTTAGATGTTGATTTTCATAAATTGCTTTCTGTAACCCGAACTAAGAACAGTTTTCTTTTTTCATTCCCGAAAATATCCGTACTTTTGCAAACTTAAAAAAACTGCTGAACATGAAATTCACAAAAATGCAAGGAACCGGAAACGATTATATATACGTAAACGGTTTTACAGAAACAATCGAAAATCCGGTGGAATTTGCTATAAAATACAGCGACCGCCACAAAGGAATTGGTTCGGATGGATTAGTAATGATAATGCCATCGGAAACCTGCGATTTCCGTATGCGCATGTTCAATGCCGATGGTTCCGAATCGGAAATGTGCGGGAATGCTTCGCGCTGCATTGGCAAATTTGTGTACGACAAAGGCTTAACAAACAAAACTTCGGTAACGCTCGAAACCCTTGCGGGTGTAAAAGTGTTGGAATTATTTGTAGATGAAGATAATAAAGTGGAAAAAGTAACTGTGGATATGGGAGAGCCTATTTTAAACGGGCTTAGCATTCCAACTATTTACGATGAAACTCAGGTTGTAAATAAAGAACTAAAATACAACGACGATTTAACGTACAACATAACGGCAGTTTCGATGGGAAATCCGCATGCTGTGATATTTACAAACGGAATTTCCGAATTAGATTTACCCCGAATTGGTCCGATAGTCGAAAACGTTAGGGCTTTTCCACGACGCACCAATACCGAATTTATTGAGGTAGTAGATAAATCGCATGTCAAAATGCGCGTTTGGGAACGAGGCTCAGGCGAAACATTAGCTTGTGGCACAGGCGCTTGCGCGGCAGTAGTTGCAGGTGTACTCAATGGACTTAGCGAACGCAAAACAAAAGTAGAACTCATTGGTGGTGAATTGACTATCGAATGGAAAGCGGAAGATAATCATGTGTATCTGACAGGTGGAGCTACAACGGTTTTTGAAGGAGAGATATAGTCGACCCCAAACCCCTAAAGGGGATTTAAGAAAAAGAATACTAACTACTCTTATTCCCCTTTAGGGGTTAGGGGCAAATATATATATATGGCACAAATTAACGACAATTTTATTAAAATACCGGCAACATACTTGTTTTCGGAAATTGCAAAGCGCGTAGCACAGCACAAAGAAGCGAATCCAGAAGCGTCTATTATTCGTATGGGAATTGGCGATGTGAGTTTGCCTCTGCCCGATGCGTCGGTGGATGCTATGATTAAAGCAGCTGAAGAACAACGACATGCCGAAACTTTCCGCGGCTATGGACCGGAACAGGGTTATGCTTTTTTACGCGACGCTATTGTGGCAAATGATTTTACAGCAAAAGGTTTGGATATTGAAGCTGATGAAATTTTTGTAAGCGATGGCGCAAAAAGCGATACCGGAAATATCGGTGATATTTTCAGCGTGAATAATCGTGTGGCTATTACCGACCCAAGTTACCCTGTGTATGTGGATACAAACGCTATGGGTGGCCGTGCGGGTGAACCGAACGAACAAAATGTGTGGAGTAATTTGGTGTATCTGCCTTGTAATGTGGCCAATAACTTTGTGCCGCAATTGCCAACCGAAAAAGTAGATTTGATTTATCTTTGTTACCCAAATAATCCTACCGGAACAACGCTAACACATGCTCAACTCAAAGTTTGGGTTGATTATGCGAAAGCAAACAACGCAATTATTCTTTTTGATGCTGCTTACGAGGCATTTATAACCGAAGAGAATGTGCCGCATAGCATTTACGAAATTGAAGGTGCTCGCGAAGTGGCTTTGGAATTTCGTAGTTTTTCGAAAACAGCCGGATTTACAGGTACTCGTTGTGCGTATACGGTAGTTCCAAAAACAGTAATGGCATTTTCGGAAAATGGAGAAAAAGTGGCGTTGAATAAATTGTGGAATCGCCGTCATAGCACTAAGTTCAATGGAACTTCGTATGTTGTACAGCGTGCTGCCGAAGCTACTTTCAGCCCCGAAGGTAAAAAGCAGGTAAAAGCGTTGATAGCATTTTATACCGAAAATGCCCGCATCATTCGCGAAGGTTTGGAAAAAGCCGGTTACACCATTTACGGAGGCAAAAACGCACCTTATGTATGGGCTAAAGCACCCGAAGGCATGGGAAGCTGGGAATATTTCGATTATTTACTGAAAGAAAAAAATATCGTTACCACACCCGGAGCCGGTTTTGGTCTAAGTGGCGAAGGATTTGTGCGCTTTTCGGCATTTGGTAGTCGCGAAGCAACTATCGAAGCGATGAAACGGTTGGAGAAATAATTTTTATTAAGAACGCAAATTACGCAAATAAGCGCAAATTCAGGTAAATTATATAATTGAAATTCAATGGGCAATATAATATCACTTACCAAGATTTGTGAAAATTTGCGTAATTTGCGTTCAAAAAAACTCTTTTGATTTTAGCTTTTTGCAATTTGCTTTAACTCATTAATTTGATGTTCGAGTCCGAAAACCAGCAGCTTATCACCCAATTCTATTTTGTTATCGGCCTTGGGGTTTACCTGCAACTCGTCTAACAGCGAATAATACCCAATGACCACTAATTGAGTGCGTTGCGGTAAATTGGCTTCGCGATAGGTTTTGCCAACCAAATCGCTGCCTTCGGCAATTTGTATCAACCCAAATTTATATTCGTGAAGTTCCTCTTTACTCTCGGCAAATTCCATAAAGCTAAAAAAATCAGTGCCTGAAGTGGCTATGGATACTATTCGCTCCGAAGCAATTTCGATAGGCGAAATAATATAATCGGCGCCTGCCTTTTTGAATTTTCCTGTTGAGTTTGTTTCTTCAATACGGGTAATAACTTTAATGTTTTTATTAAAATCTTTCGCACTAAGTGTTACAAAGAGGTTTTCGGCATCGGTTGTAAGTACTGCTATTAGGTATTTTGCTTTCTCAATGCCTGCATGTAGCAAAATCTCATCATGGGTTGCATCGCCCACAATATGTATCAAATTTTCGTTATACAAATCCTTTAGTTTTTCATTTCGTTCGGCATTGCTCTCAATAAGTACAACTTTTTTGTTTTTTGCCAACAAATCTTCCACCACTTTCCGGCCCGTTTTACCATAACCACAAACAATGTAGTGGTTGTGCATTTCTTTAAGCGATTTATTCATTTTTCTTATTTTTATTAATTTTGCCAATTCACCATCTATCACAAACTCCGAAATTTTACCAATAAGGTAAAAACCCACCGAAAATCCGGTAATTATTAGAAATATCGTAAAAATTCGACCCTCTTCCGATAAATTATGTATTTCGCCATAACCAATTGTAGCAAAGGTAATTACGAGCATGTAAATTGATTCCACAGGCGTAAAACCTTCGATATAAATATAGCCAAAAAAACCACCTGTAAGTATAGCGATTAAAATAATCAGCGGTAAAATTAGCTTTTTGTAAAGCGATGTTTTGATTTTTGAAGGCGAAAGCTTTCGTTCCATATCTTACAATTTTATGGCAAATTTCTTCAAACGAGCGTCGAGCATGTGTTGTGGGATAATTTGTTTTACTGAGTTTGCCACTGCGTTCATTAGACCTTCGCGTACATAATCGTGCCGTATAACCAACGATATTTCGCGTGTGGCTTCGGGCATTACTATTTTGCGAACATTCAGTTTCTGCGTTTCGGTTAATAAGTTGTAGTGAAGTTCGGGAATTACTGTGTAACCTCCGTTGATATCCACAATTTTTACCAAGGTATCAATGCTGCCAGCTTCGTAAGTGGAGGCATGTTGTCGGTTTTTGCAAAAATTAAACACCTGATTTCGAAGACAATGTCCTTCTTCCAATACCCACAATTTATCGTCCGACATTTCGGAAGTTGTAACCTCTTCTTTTTTAAACAATTCTTCGTTAGGCGAAATATAAGCCTGAAACTTTTCGTAATATAGCGGCACTTCCAGTATTTTAGGGTCGTCGAGAGGCGTAGCTAAAATGGCCATATCAATTTCGGCAGTTTGCAACTTACGAATAATCGACTCGGTTCGCATTTCGGTAACTCGCAAAATAATATCGGGATAATTCTGTTTGAAATTTGCGATAAAACCCGGCAATAAATAGGGCGCTACAGTTGGTATCATGGCCAACGTAAACGAACCTGTTAATGCGCCTTTTATGTCTGAAAGGCTCTCTTTCAGCATGTTAACGCTATGCAATACATTTTGCGCATTTTTGATAACCATTTCGCCGGCTTGCGTGGGCACAATGGGATGCGACGAACGGTCGAAAATGCGGCAGTCTAATTCATCTTCGAGTTTTTGAACCATAGCGCTCAAAGTAGGCTGTGTTACGCCACACATTTCGGCTGCGCGTACAAAATGGCGGGTTTTGTCGAGTGCAAGTACGTACTCAAGTTGTTGTAATGTCATAATTCGTAATTGATTATTTTTTTGCAAAGATAAATATTTATTGATAAAATTAATAACTCATGCGTAGTTATTTTATCAACAGCAACAAAAAAAGCTAAACTTGACTAAAAAGCAGAAAAATGAAACTTCAAATACAGGTAAACGCGTGAAAAACAACTATTTTTGTTATTCTAAAAAAAAATATTCGCTTAAAAATGAGAAATCTACTTCTTTTGTTTTTATTCATTGTTGGCGGAAATGCCTATTCGCAGCTATTTTGGCAGGTGAGTAGCAAAAGTACCAAAACGAAATCCTATATTTTAGGAACACATTCCTTACTTCCGGCAAAGGCATTGGATAGCATTCCGGGCGTGTATCGGGCATTCAATAAGTGTAATGTGGTTATTAGCACTTACGATTCGTATTCGGTAGATGCCGAGGCGCAACTAAAAAAAGCGGCGCTTTTGCCTTTCAAAAAAACCATCAAAGATTATTTATCAGATTCTACCTACCGTATTGTGGATAGTGAATTGAAGAAATCGCTTAAAATTGGGCTGAAAGAATTGGCACTTTTGCATCCGGCAATGATTCGGCAGTTGTATGTGGCTGAGCTATTTAAGCAGGCTACAAATATTGCCGACGATGCTCAAACCGATTCGTATTTTCAACGCGTAGCGGCTCTTAAAGGGATTAAAGTGATAGGAATTGAAAACTACAGCTTTTATATTGCTTCGCTCTTCGATGGTGGCAAAATTCAATTTTATGCCGATAAACTCACAGATGATATTTCGAAAGCCGAATTCTACAAGGCAGATTTCAAAAGGCTACTTCAATACTATCAATCGAATGATTTAGCTAAAACATTGGAAGTTTTAAATGAAATTGAAAAAAAGCAAGATAGCAGTAGTTCTCCAAAACAATTAACTGACAATCAATTCGTTAAGCTTACCGATTTGTTAAATACAACTGCTTGTTTTTACACGCTTGATGCAAGGCAATTGACGGGCGAAAATGGATTAATTGAGCAATTGCAAAAAGCAGGATATGATGTCAAGCCCTATCCAAGTTCAAAACATAAAAAATAAAATTGCTATTTCACAGACCACTTTTGTTTACTTTTGTGTTCTAATGTGGTTTAAATATCTATATGAAACTAATTTCAGAAAACGAATTAACAGAAGCAGCCGATTGTCTTCGAAACGGTGGACTGGTTGCTTTTCCTACCGAAACGGTGTACGGATTGGGCGCCAACGCCCTTAATCCTATTGCTGTGGCCGGAATTTTCAGTGCTAAAAAACGTCCCAATTTCGACCCACTTATTGTTCATATCAGCGATTTAAGTCAGATAGAGCAACTTTACGAGCAGCCTATTAATGCGGCTGTTTATAAATTGGCTGCACAATTTTGGCCGGGGCCGCTTACCATTGTGCATCGCAAATCGGCTATTGTGCCTTCCATTGTAACTTCCGATTTAGAGGCTGTAGCTGTTCGAATGCCGTCGCACCCAATAGCTCAAAAACTGATTCACGAGGCCGGAGTGCCTATTGCTGCTCCAAGTGCAAATCGGTTTGGACAGTTAAGCCCTACAAGTTACAAGCATGTGGCTAAGCAAAATATGGAAATAGATTTTTTGATAAAAGGGGATAGTGTAACAAAAGCTGTTGGCATTGAATCGACTGTGGTGGCTATCGAAAACAAAACATGTACTGTACTGCGCCCGGGAGTAATTACTGCCGACGAAATTCAGAATTGCATACTTGATTATGAGGTGCTTACGCCTGATAAAAACACCAGGTTAGTGTCGCCAGGCTTACTTCAAAGTCATTATTCGCCTCTTAAACCCTTGTTTTATATCGACAATAACACTCTAATCCCAGCCAATGCAGGGGTAATATTACATACAAAAGAAAAGGTCGAAAATTATAGTGCCAAAACAATATTCACTTCCGAAACGGGGAATTTATTGGAAGTGGCAGCGAACTTATTTTCGTCGCTGCATCGTATGGAAGAGGATGCCGATGTGAAGGAAATTTATATTGCCCGAACTTCCGAAGATGGTATTGGCAAAGCCATTATGGACAGACTAAACAAAGCTACGTTTCAGTACCGACAAAACTCTTGAACGCAAATTTCGCAAATAAAATCAGATTGTTTTCACATACAAATATATGTGATTAAATATGATTTGCGAAAATTTGCGCAATTGGCGTTCTATTCTACATCATCATCCATAATTTCGTGCGAAGCTTCGATTTCGAAAACCGAAAGTTGACGATGGAAAACTTCATCGAGCGAAATTTGGAATGTTTCGGTATGTGCAATGCCTTTTATTGGAGTCATTTTTTCCAAAATTATCTGCAATAAATGTCGGTTATCTTTGGCATATATTTTCACAAACATAGAGTACTTGCCAGTAGCATAATGACATTCTACAATTTCAGGAATTTTTTTGAGTTCTTCCACTACCAATGGAAATGATTTTACATCGTTTAATGTAATTCCGATATAGGCACATGTCTGAAATCCAACTTTATAGGTGTCGATTACAAACTCAGAGCCTTTTATTATTCCGGTGTTTCGCAGTTTCTGAATGCGTTGATGGATAGCTGCGCCCGAAACATTACACTCGCGAGCCACTTCGAGAAACGGGATGCGTGCATCCTGCGAAATAAGTTGTAGAATTTTTTTGTCTAAACGGTCGATTTGATGTGCTCCCATGCTAAATTATAATTGACTGTTGTTGGTATGTTGAATTGTCTGAAACGATATATTTTGCAAATGTATTAATAATTTTCGTATTTCAAACACTATAACAAACAAATTGTAAGCAAAATGAGATATTATTCATTTTTATCGGTATTTTCCACTGTCGCAATCGCTAAGCATACTGATATAACTCTGGTAACGCGAGGTGCTTATCTGCTGATTATCAACGGCTGCCAAAACTGCACATCCCGGCTCATTCTGGTGCTTACAATTTGAAAATCGGCATGCTTTACTCTTGGCAAAAATATCCACAAAATAATGACTTATTTCGGTTGCTTCCATGTCCACAACTCCAAAACCTTTAATGCCCGGCGTGTCAATTACCTGTCCTCCCTGCTTTAACTGAAACATTTCCGAAAACGTGGTGGTGTGCATCCCCTTGTTGTGATATTCGGATATTTTTCCCGTTTTTGCCAACGAGTCGGGTGCAATTGCGTTTATCAATGTCGATTTCCCGACGCCCGAATTGCCCGAAATTAATGTCGTTTTCGATTTTAAAAAGTCGTTAAGTTCGGCTATCGAATTTTCGTGCAATGCCGAAAGTCGAAATACTTTGTAACCCAAACTTTCGTACAGATGTTCTACTGCATCTAAGTATTCTATTTCAGAGGGCGTATACAAATCTATTTTGTTAAAAACAATACTTGCAGGTACTCTGTAAGCCTCAGCCGAAGCCAAAAAGCGGTCGATAAAAACAAGTGAAGTTACCGGATAATTGATAGTAGCCACTAAAAGTACCAAATCAAGATTCGATGCCAAAATATGTGACTGCTTCGAAAGGTTCGACGACCGACGCACAATGTAGTTGCGACGGTCGCAAATTTGACTGATAACACCTGTGCCATCAGCGTTTTTTTCGTAATGCACATAGTCGCCTACGGCAATAGGATTGGTGCTCCTGATGTCCTGCAATCGCAAATTCCCCTTCATCTTACATTCCGTGAGCGTGTTATTATCGGCAATTACTTGGTACCAACTGCCCGTGTTTTTCACTACTAATCCTATCATGCTGCTTTTGTTTTTTTTGTATTTGTAGTGTAGAGGTGTGCCCCTTTCTACAGCTATACAAAAGTATAAAAAAAAGAGACAATTCCGTGAGGAAGTTATCTCTTTTATTTTTTTTAGGGGCAAAGCCTAATTCTTATTTTTCCGAAAGGTAGCTTGCAATACCTTCTTGGGTAGCTGTAAGTGCTTTATCACCTTTTTTCCAGTTGGCAGGACAAACTTCGCCAAACTCTTCGGTAAACTGCAATGCATCAATTAAGCGCAATACTTCGTCTACATTACGGCCAAGTGGAAGGTCGTTTATCAATTGATGACGAACAACACCCGCTTTGTCGATAAGGAACAAACCGCGATAGGCTTTAGGCTCACCAACGAATGCTACGTCGCCTTCTTCGGTATACTCGTCGCTACCAATTAATACATCGTAGTTTTTCGAAATCTGCAAACTCTGATCTACTACCAATGGATAGGTTACACCCTGAATACCACCTTGATTTTGTGGAGTTTGCAACCATTTCCAATGCGAAAATTCTGAATCGGTCGAAGCACCAACCACTACGGTGTTGCGAGCAGCAAACTCAGCTGCTTTTTCTTCGAATGCAATTAACTCTGTTGGACAAACAAAGGTAAAATCGGCTGGATAGAAGAAAAATACCACGTATTTTTCACCTTCGTACTGACTCAATGAGAAATTTTCGATAATTTCACCACCATTTACTACCGCTTTTGCATCAAAAGCCGGTGCTTTTTTTCCTACTAATACTGACATAATTTTAATTTTTTTAGATTGATAATATTTTTGATTTTTGTATTGTTCGATTTAATTCCTGACCCCCAAACCCCCTATTGGGGCATAGCCGTCAATCTAATTTTACGTTTCGACCCCCAACCCCTAAAGGGGGCTTCAGACGCAGTATCTTTAAATTCTCCTATCTTTTGTAGAGAATATGTCTTAGCCCCCGCAGTATATCCCGATATAATCGGGAGGGGTTGGGGGTCAAAAAACCACTAAATAACAATTCCTTTTCTTTTCAATTTTAACATTGCAAAGATAATTATTTTAATTTTATAATCATTATATTTTAAGATAGAATATATTTATAATTAAATAGATAGGAGCGATTGATTATGTAGAGACGTGGCATGCCGCGTCTCTTATAGATAAAAAAAAGAGAACCTCACTTTCGTAAGTTTCTCTTTTTTTATAATTATTTATTGCTATTTAATTCTACTAACCATTAATCGTTAACCATTAATTAGGCATTTAGCGGATTGTTTTTGTTGAAAAATTCAGGTGCAAGTTTGTTTTGACCAAAAGAAGGCAAACTTTCACCAGGGCCCCATGGTGGCTCGTCCGAATTTAATTCTAATGATATTTTATTGTCTAATTCGGTACAATTCAGCTTTGGTGAAGTGTATTTTCGTTTAATTTGTTCTGTAATTTTCATAATTTTTTAATTTTTCTTATAGTATGCAATTCACATAAAGCGCTTAATACATCGAAAAGTATGCAAATGTAGTAAAAGTTTTTTATTCACAATCATTCTTGTAAAAAAAAATGCTACTTTTTTGTGAAATTTATTATTTTAATTTCCAATTTTTAATTTTCAATTTTCAATTTTCAATTATCAATTAACCACAATTTTGCGCGTTACCACTTCTCCATTGTTACTAATTTTTACCGTGTATACACCGGCTATGCGAGCGCTGCTTACAACTGCCTTGCCTGATTCAAATCCCTGCAAGCTAATAAGCTGGCCTACGGCATTGTATACTGCTACACGAGCATCAGCATTCAGCGCAATAGCAGTTTTCACTATTAACTCACCATTTGTATTAACAAACACATTGGTACTATTGTTCAGCATCGTATTATCCAAACCATTAGACGAACCCGAAGTGCGGAAAATGATGCTAAAACGATTGGCATCATTCACTACTGCCGAATTAAATTCATACGCATTTCCGCTTGTTAAATCAAACTCAGTAGATTGCTGCTTGTCTTTCAGTACTATTTGCGTTTCGGAATCGAAGTTTTTAAGTTCGGTGGCCGAAATGCTAAATGCATTGGCAGTACCGGTAGCAAACCAAAGCGGAACTTCCATGGTATTAGTAAGCTCTTTAAAGCTGTTAATCACCAATTTATCTTTGCCAATAACTGTATAAAGCTCAGGGATAACAGCACTATTATTACTCATTTTATACGTATCGTAATCGTCAACTGCATTTTCAGCATCGGGATGGATACAAATCATCGCTTCATCGGCGAAGCTACTATTCGTAACTTTCAACCTCAACAAACTAAATTGCGTGTTATTTAGCGGTGCTTTTAAACTATTTGTGTTTGCACCATCTTCGCGATGTACTCGCATGGCATTGTTAAAAGTTATAGACCCTCCGGCTGTGGTTTTAACCCTTACCCAAAATGCTTGAAATGGTGGAATTCTGTTGGTTACCGCTTTTGCTCCTAAGCTTGTGGCAGTATTAAGTTTACCATTGTATGAATCGAAAATATACGATGTGCCACCTGTAGTTTTGGTACGATACCATACACTCGAAGTAAGATTTCCTCCAATAGTATCAACCAATTGCCAGTTAATATACGAAGGATATGGATTACCTACTAAGTTAAATCCTTGATTACTACCTGTGGCAGTGCGGGTTAAACCGTTTACTGTAATGTCTCCGGAATTTGTAGTACCAGTAAAGTCTATAACTCCTGTTGTGCCCTTTGATGACGAAGCCGCACTTATATAACCTACACCCGGAATAAGCTGATCAGTATTTTTGAGTTTTATCCATTTCTTTTGAGTTTCATCAAATCTGACAACACTATCGCCACCATTAACCAAGGTCGAAAATCCTTCTTCGGATAATGGCGAACTCATATACCAGTTACGGCCGGAAGTTACATGTTGCTGTACTGTAGCTGTAATTGTAGGTTCGGTATAACTATCGATAAGGGTTGCAGTTCCATTTTCA
>Ga0247840_10008166_pt1 | contig 14175 bp, 12 predicted proteins | sample LaCruzMarch2015__FD_192404 | JGI IMG/M metagenome (GOLD analysis project Ga0247840, IMG submission 192404) | Freshwater microbial communities from meromictic Lake La Cruz, Castile-La Mancha, Spain - LaCruzMarch2015_17m | ecosystem: Environmental > Aquatic > Freshwater > Lake | place: Spain...
CTGGACCCCAGCTTGACCGATCCTGCCTTGATGTTGCGGCCGGCCGATGTGGCCTCGGCGATTGTCTGGGCGCTCAAGGCCTCAAAGCATGTGGCCTCGCTGCAGGTGGTTCTGGAACCCCTGGGCTGACACTAAAAAATTATAAAGGAGTGTGAATCGATGCATCCAAAAGCCAAATACCTGTTTATCGCCAATATGGATGTCGACCCCGACAAGGAAGCGATATTCAACGAGATCTATGATACCGAGCATGTCCCCATGCTCCTGCAAGTGCCGGGTGTGCTGTCGGCGACGCGCGCCACGACCGAACCGTTGGCCGTAATGATTGGCGGCAAGCGGCACGTTGCCGCTGTCGAAGGCGAACCCAAGTACAGCGCGGTCTTCGAACTGGAGAACGCCGAAGTTCTGGTGAGCGAGGCGTGGGCGAAGGCAGTCGAACAGGGACGATGGGCGACCGAGGTGCGGCAGTACACACGCAATCGCAAGCACTTCCTGAAGAAGATTATGGGTCGCTAACGGCCCCGCATCCCGTGCACATCCTCATGGCCGCCCCTCTTTCGATTCGAGAGAGGGGTGTCTCTTTTTCCAGGGGGTATGGAGTTCATACACATGGGCTACCTTCAGCGCCGTCTCCTCGGAAAAAGGTTTTGACGCAATCTGGAGCCCAATGGGCATTCCCGAAGATGAGAAGCCGCAGCAAACAGAGAGACAGGGGATGCCGACCAGATTATAGATTCGGGTAAGGCGCGTTAACGCCGAGGGAACCGGCTCCGCCGTTTTCCCGAAGGAGACGGTTTCCTGGCCGATAAGGGGGGCGGTGATCGGAAGTTGGGGGGTCACGATGACATCGACCTTCCGGAAAGCTGCGGCAAAATCCTCCTGAATGATCCTGCGGAATCGTTGTGCCTTGAGATACAGGGTAGCCGGGATCGCCGCTCCATGATTCAACCGGGCGCGGACATCGTCTCCCAGGTCGGCGGAGCGGGTGACGCGCCACTTCTCCAAAGAGGACGCCATCTCGGCAAAAATGATAACAGAAGTCGCTATGGCGGCCTCTTTCAGATGGGGGATGGCGATGCCCTGCACCTTCGCCCCCAGTTGTTCAAGATCATCGATCGCCTTCTTGACGCTTGCCCGGACCTCCTCATCCAGACCGTCGAAGTAATAGCCGGTGGGCACGCCTACGCGGATCCGTTCAAGGCCACCCCGGAGCGCCCGAACGTAATCGGGAACGGGCGCCGGTGAAGTTCCGGGATCTCGATGATCGTAACCGGCCAGGACATTCATGGCCAGGGCGATATCCGCGGCGGTTTTGGCCATCGGCCCTGGATGGTCCAGAGACCAAGCGAGGGGATATGCGCCGTACCGGCTGATGCGGCCATAGGTCGGCTTGAGGCCGGTGCAGCCGCACAGGGCGGCAGGTATTCGGATGGAACCCCCGGTATCTGTGCCGAGGGTAAGCAGCGCAAAAGAGGCGGCCAGGGCGGCGGCTGACCCGCCGCTGGAGCCGCCGCTCATTCTCCGGGTATCCCAAGGGTTGCACACCGGGCCGTAGTGAGGGTTGACGGAAGTCGGCCCGTTGGCGAATTCATGCATGTTCAGCTTGCCCAGAAGGATGGCTCCGGCGGAGAAAAGCCTCTCGATTACGGCAGCGTCATATTTTGGGGTAAAGTCAGTGAGGATTTTGGAGCCGCAGGTGTTGCGGATTCCCTTCACGAAGAAGAGATCCTTGGCGGCGAAGGGAATACCATGCAAAGGGCCAATGTAGCGCCCGCGAAGAATCTCTTTCTCCGCCCGGCGAGCGCTTTTCAGTGCCTGCTCGGGCAAGACGGTGATGAAGGCGTTGATCCGCTTGTCGTAAGCTTCTATCCGTTCCAGGCAGGCCCGGACGACTTCGACGGGAGAGATTTCTTTTTTGGCGATCGCCTTTGCCACGGTTGAGATCGTCCACTCGGCAGGTTCAAACGGAGTCATCGGTTTTCCTCCCCGGCAAAGAAGATGGTTGCCGGCTCGGCGTCCAGAGGGTCGAGAAGACCGAGCTGCTCATTTTGTTCGCTCAAGACTTTCAGCGCAGCCTGAAGCGCCTCCTGCTCCTTTGCGTTCAGGGTGATCTCATGCATTTTCAGGATGAATCTCTCTGTCTCCGGTTCCGCTATTTTTTTCATTCACTTTGCTCCAGTTTCCATTTATTTGCCGCTAACTTCCGGCTTCTTATTCAAGGCTTCGGTGACGGCGGCTTTTTATTGCGCCATCGCCCGAAATTCTCCACCCTTTTTAGAGGGCAAAACTTTTAGAGTTCCGAGTATTCATAAATAATATCAAAAGTTTGTGAGTGGATGTGCACCACCACTCCCTTTAAAAAATGGGCGCCACCGCTGACCTCTGGTTTTCAAAATCCGGTAAAAATCGCCATTTATAGTGAGATATCCCTGCCCAATCCAGCGCCCCATTCTTGTGTCCCCAATATTTCGAGAAATCACATCCCCCAGATGATAATCATCTTTCCATTTTGGTTTGCCTCCCGGCGGAAGATCTTCTCCTCCCAGGGTTTATCCGGGTTGCGGTCAAAGATCACGAGGTGTCCATCCGCCGTCCCGGTGCGGTCCATGTAGGCGGCCGTCTGTACCATGCCGTCGGCGATCGTTTTCTCCAGGGATTTGTGAAGGATCTTCAGTTCGATGACAACTTTCTGCGTCGCGGCAGCCGACATCGTCTGCCCGGGCGCCGGTTGCGCCGGCCAGACAATCAGCAGATCCGTCCGCATCCGTCCCAAACCGTATTCTCGCTCAATCCGCCCGCCGCCGTTGACAATGCGCTGGAGGAACGCCTGCAGCAACAACTGCGGCCCCGCCTCCTTGTAGTCATACCGCTCGATCCAGTGCTCTGAATGTTCGCGGAAGAACTCCTGAAAGGATAGCATCAGCTTCTCCATGTCGATCCTGCCGTCCGGGGCAATGTACCAGACGTCGTGAAACCGTGCTTTCAGGTTTTCAGTCGTAATGGTGGACAACTGGCGGGGAATCACCTCCCGATAAATTGGGTTGGCGATCTCCGGTCCCTGCGGACCTTGCCGGATCAATCCCAAATCAAGGACATATTGCAAGTCGTCATCGGTAATCAGGCTTTCCAGATCCACACCCTGCAACATCGGTTCGATCACCCGCCGCACCCGGTCCTCCTGGAGTTTGTCGGCCAACTGATCCAGATGGGTCTCGCGGCGCTGGATCAGATTTTCTTTCGCCTGCTGGATCATTTCCACCGTAATCGGAATGGATCTGTCCCGGTTTTCCTTTATCCGGTAGGTAACTTCGTAGCCCAGGGCGTTCACCAGCCAGGGCTGGCCATGAGTCAATTCCCAGACCAGAGCGTAAACACCTTCCCCGAAGGTCTGCCCGGTTTCTTCCGTATGCTGAGAGTAGAGCGTTTCGATATCCATCTTCTCAAAATCTCCCAGACGCAAGGATTCCGACTTGATATTAAAGGCGCTCCCTCCGGTGATAATGGTCTTTTCCCTGGAAGAATGAATCCGGTAATCGCGGATATCCCGCAGGCCGCAAAGAATTACGCTCTGGGGGAAACTGCCGGGACGTTTGGTGTACCCCGCTCGCAACTGCCGCAGCACAGAAATCAGGGTGTCTCCGATGAGGGCGTCGATCTCGTCGATGAAAAGCACCACCGGTTTATCGCTCACCTCTACCCAGCGGGTCAGCACCTCCTCCAAAGCCCCGCCGTCGCCGGCTACCCGGAAGATCTCCGGCCACGTCTGTCTGAGCGAGGCATCGCCAAGATATGTCCATACGTTCGAGGCCAGCCCTGTCAATATCGCCCGCATGGCCCGATCCGTATCTTCCCGCATGGCCTGCCCCGCTTCAACATTGACATAGAGGCATTTATACTTGCCCCCTTCATTGAGATATTTCATCAAGGTCAGCAGGCAGGTCGTCTTCCCTGTCTGCCGGGGGGCGTGGAGGATAAAATATCGCTCGCTATCGATAAGATTGATGATCTCGGATAGATCGATCCGCTCCAAAGGGGATAGACAGTAGTGCTTCTGCGGGTCCGACGGTCCGGCGGTGTTGAAAAAACGTTCCATGATGAAATCCTCGCTTAATGTTAAATAAAAACAAATTCTTGTTCTCGTATTCCCATTGGCCATCAAGATGCCAAGGTCGAAACCCTCTTAAATTGACTTTACTTCCGTTCCGGGGACAGCCACATTCTCAAAGATTGCATGATAATCCTTTGTACTTAGCACGGTGTCGTAAAGGCCGATGTCTTCGCCTTCATGCTTGTTGATGCCGGTATAGCTCAAACTGGCATCTTCATACCGTTTGAACTTAAAGACTGCATCGTTCATCAATGCGCTGTTAAAGACTCCGAGGCTGACGAGCAGTTCAAATTCTTTCACGGTTAAACCGCTTACTTTTCTGAATAGCCCCGGCTCCAATTGAGTGATGACATCCTTGAGGCACCGCTCCCGGTAGTCGGTCAAATACATGAAGACCGGCACGCGTGTGGCAAACTTGATGAGCTTTTCCTGAATCTGCTTCCGCTTGCTCTTGTACTCTTTTTCTTCTTCCGTGAGTTTCTTCTTCTCCTTGCCGGAAAGCTCTTCGTCATTGGCTTCTTTTTTCGCCTTCTTCACCGCCTCCGACTTGTTGATAATTGTTTCAATCTCCTGATTCAGATTACGGAAACCTTCAATGTTCATCAGCGCATCCATGGCTTCCTTGTTGTTCATCAGGCGCTGCAATGTGCTGTTATCCACATTGACCAGCAATGCGCTTTCCCAGCGACGCGCCAGCATGGTTGCGGTCGTCCCACTCATGGCCATATCCAGAATCCCGGCGGCGTCAATCTGCTTCATCGAACTGCCGTCATAGGCAAGCACGGGCAGGAAGCTGATGAACTCCTCCACCTTCTTCTCCGGATTGGACTCATTGACATTCAAGCGGCAACTGTAATCGGCGATCTGCCGCAAAGCCCTGTTTGGCGCGAAGTCAAAAATATAGCATTCCTCTTTGATGATCTGCTCCTGATTCGGTGCGGTGCTGTCGGGATTCCTGATCGTCCACGGGGATTGCACGCGGAATGCAGCCTGGAAATAGGTTTCAGGGGTGGACGAATTACGCAGCATGAGTATGCCCGTCCACGGTCTCACCGTAACACCGGTGGTCAGTTTCCCGCAGGAAAGGGTGATCGTCTTCGTGTTCAGGGGATCAACCATCGCCTCCTGAACCGGCGGCAGCGCCGCCACACCAATTCCAGCGGCAATTCCCGCCGCCACGATCACTTTATAATCGTGATAAAACCGATTTTGCCTTTTTGCAAGAAGGTTGCGCATGGCCTGACATGATGCGACGGTGGGCAGGAACCAGAAGGTATGAGACAAGACATTCAGCAGGCGGGCGTCCGAGAACGGCATTGGCGGCTTCTGTGCACCTAACTTCAGGTTGTCAACGGTGGCTTCCATAAACGAGCCACGGATCAAATCCAGCCATTTCTGAACCTCGTTCTGGTAGGTGAACTTGGCGCCATCACCAACACCCGCTGCAGAAAAGAAAATATTCAGATCAAACTCATCAAACTCCCCTTGCATGGCGATTTCACGGATCGAATCGGGCAGTTGATAGGTCAGCAGCACCATACGGGGCAGTGCGGCGTAAGGATTGTCCGCGCCTGCCCAGTCCTGTTTGGCCCGCTGTTCATCCGAATAGGTCCAGTTGAATATCTGCTCCTCGATGAACTCACCGGATGCGATGGCCCGAAATGGCGTGCCGGACAGATAGAGATAGCCATCCGTGGTGATCGGCATGATGTCTCCAATCTCTTCGTCCCGGTCCTTCAGAAATTCTGCGGCCTGCCCTTCGCCGAACTCGACCTCCTTCTTGTCTTCCGCCTCAAAAAGCTCCTTGGCGTTTTCGCGCCATGCGCCGTAGTGATATTCGTCGAGAATCACGCAATCCCAATTGGTTGTATGAACCCCTTCATTCTTGGTCTTAATCCCGCCCGTACTCTTGTTCTTACCCAGATAATCCTGAAAAGATCCGAAGCAGACGAAGGGCTTTTTCTTGTCCGCCTCCTCGTAGGACATTCCGCCCGGCGAGATAAACTGCCATCCCTTAAAATCAATATGGCACTTCAAATCGTCTTCCCAGGCGCTCTGTACCGCAGGTTTGAAGGTCAGCACCAGCACCTTGCGCCATCTCATTTTTTTGGCAAGCTGATAGGCGGCAAAGGTCTTGCCGAATCGCATTTTTGCGTTCCACAGGAAATGCGAAGGCTTGCCCGAGTTTTCGTCGCCGATACTCTTGAAATAGGCGATGGTCTTTTCCACCGCCGCAGCCTGTTCCGGTCGCATCTTGAACTCAAGCGAACGGTTTTCCTCGTTTATCTCTCCTGTCTTGAGAGCGATGATGGCCGCCTTGACCTGTGCCACCGAACACTTGAACCATTCCCCCTCGGGATTCTTGACGCCTACGGTTCGTAAATGGCGGTGAACATCATGATCGATGAAAGTCGTGCCGTCATTGCGCATTGCGGACTCTTCCAGTACGATCCGATAAGGCGGTTTACCGGGACGAAGCGTCGGGTATTGCTGCGCCACACGGCTCTTCGCATCCACCGTGGTATAGCCGATTTTCAGCAAGCCCCGATATTGAGGATTCGAATCCTCATAGGCGTAGATGGTTGGCTTGGAATTGTGACGTTGGGGGAAGAATTTATCCGCGCTCATCAAATTGCCCTTGGTTGAAATGAGTTTCCCACTCCTCTAAAATCCGCAATATCTCCGCAAATGCGGGGCGCTCGGCAAAAAACATTTCCCGCATCTTGTCGTAATCCTCTTCAAGCTGCCGAATACGTCCGCGATGCGGGGTCAACCGGATGTTTCCCCGAATTGCCTCGTCGTAATGCGCCCAACCGCTGGGGAAGAACACCTTTTTGTGTTCCACCACGCGTTGTAGCAATCCGGGATGGCCGGTGATCTTTTCACCAATCCCGGACAAGATCAGCCGGGACGTATCGTAGTAATGGCGCGACAATCGGAGGGGAATTTCTTTCTCCGGTGGACGATGATATTCTGCGTGGAGCAATGTCGCCTTTTCCCAGAACGTCCGTTCCGCGGCAAGCACCTTAACGACAAAGCCCGTTGTTTCAAAGGCTGCCGGAAACCGTTCGGCCACATAGGGCGTGATTCGGACTTGGTCACTGGGCCAATGATCGGAGCGCGCCCCCAATTCAATCTTCACGGCGGGTCTGATATATGCGCCGGTAGTTTCCGGTAGGCTCGACGGATAAGCATAAAGAAGGGTTTGACGGTCAAGGTCATCTTCATCAACCGTCAGTGACCAGCCCTGCACATCTCCAAGAGCGGCCTCGATGGTTTTGATCATTGTCGGCCTCAATTCATCGGCGATCTTACGTTTGCAGGCTTCTTTAAGCCGCTCGATCCGACGTCTTCTCTCCTTGCCGCTGATGATCGCCTCCGGATCGGAGGCATCGTCGCCAAAACCGAGACCGTCCCGATCCATCGATACGTCAACATCCTCTGAAAAGCGCTCTATCAACCGGTATGCCTTGGACAGTGAGGTTCCTCCCTTGAAAATGAGCATGCTCCTGATGTCCGGCAGGGCAAACAGCTCGCGCAGCATCCAGCATACCCAGAAATCCTTCTCGATGATCTGCGGACTGAGTCGCATCCGCTCTGCCGTTTGCACAAAGTAGCGATGACGCTCATCGTTGGAAAGCCGAACAAACCGATCCATGATTCATGCCTCTCCCCGAGCAATCTCGCGCAGATGCTTGCCCACCCACGCGGGTGCATAAGCCATGTCCTTCATCAGTCGTTTCTTGTCTTGATCACTAAGTTTGTGTTGCAGGGTTAGGATCACGGCATCATCCACATTCTTTTGGCCCAGGTGCCGCAGCGCCTGAATGACCAAACCGCTGGTGCGACCGGCCGGTCCCATACTCCGCGGCGTTGTCCGCTGGAGGCGAATCTCCTGATTTCCCACCCGCACCGTGCGGGAGGGTCCATCGGTCAGATAGACAATCCTGGCGGGCACCTGTGTGGACAAACCCAGCCGGTTGGCCGCATACGCCCCGGAGGGTTGGAGGCGGATACCTTGTTTACCGGCCAGAGCCCCGGCAATCGCATCTGGGCGCGGCGCCAAAATGCCCATAATTGGATGATGCTCCGGATAATCGTAGAGGCCACGGGCCAGCCGGCGGATGGCGCCTTTCTGGACCAGGCGCGACAACACTTTGTCAACGGCATCGCGGCTGCCAAGGTCCAGAAAACGGCCTGGGGTGAAGACAGCACCCCTACCAGACCCATAAATCCTGCTAAGTATTTTTGAATCAATGCTTTGCATGTTATATAACCATTTAATTTTGTCAGGAATATAAATCAGCTTTTCTGACAAAAGGCAAACCATTTTTCTACCGGTTTACCGCAAATCCCATTTTCTTCCGGATTGATCCGCCTGCCGATCTGCCAGTAAATATCGTCATCGTGGCGTTGACCGTCACAGCGACCTGCTGGCGGCTTTGTTCGATCAGCGTTTTGATTTCGCCGACCAGGCGCTCAAGCGGCCTCAATGCGGGCTTACTCACTTCTTACCTCCATCGGGCGGACCACGGACTCGATGAAAGCGATCTCGTCCTTGTTTAGTCCGTAGCGTTTATAAAGGTCCTCGTCGGTCCACTCGCAGTTAAGGAGGATGTCGGGAACGAATGCGTACACATTGCGGTTCGCGTGTTGAGTGGCCTTGCGCAGCGAGACGAGAAACCTTACGAACCTTGTCCGCAGGTATGCTGCGTAGCGCTGTGCCGCCTTTTCACTATCGAAGCGCCCGGCGACAAGATACGTTTCTGTGCAAGCCTCGCCTGGCCCGGCGATGATGGGGTTGCTCAGGAACTTGGTCTCGACTGCGGCGCTGGTTCCTTGCACGGCTGTCAGCAGGACCTTCCAGTCATCGATCCACTCCTGGTTTTGCTGAATGTCAGAACGACTTACCCAGGAGATGCGCTGTGACCCGTACAACTTGACCGGGTTGCTCAACTCTTCGAACGATTTCGTGCCGTGGAAGTTTGTGGGAAGGCCAAAGGGCTTTCTGCTGGACACCCGCTTGTCCAGTGTAGGTTCGGGCTGGCCACCGACGCGGTAGGCGCGGACTTTATCGAGAATTGAGACCGCTTCGTTCCAACGGACCAGAACGTCGTAGGAGTCCAAACGTCGTTTCATCGGTGGGCCGAGCGGTTCGCCGTCCCACATCGTCTGCACAGAGCACGGCCCTTTGTAGTCGTGCTCCCACAGGAAGTACGAGACGCCACCTCGGATTTTCACGCCAGGGAATCCGTCGTAGAGCTTCGGGTAGTCCACGAGGTGGGATATGCGGTGGTCATGGAGCATCGCATCACGGAAATCGTCCAGCCCTTTTCCACCAGCAAACCATCGGGAAGGGATGATCATGGTCATGTAGCGAGGGTTTAGTTTTTTTGCCTGTTCAACGAATTGATGATAGATGGGGCGTGCGCTTTCTCCAAACCCCCCATCGCTCAACTGATACGGTGGATTGCCAACGATCACATCGAATTTCATGTTGAAAATCTCCTCTGGTTTGTCGGTATGAATGAAGGCATAGGCATGGCTTTCCAGTTCGCCACCACGCTCGTAATTTCCCTCGTTGGCTCCGCAGTACACGCAATGGCCATTCGCCCAGGTGTGTTCCATGCGCCCGAAGCGGATGTTGCCGTCAGGGTTGTCGAAGGATTCGCAAACGGAATACTTCCCGTTGGCTGTCTTGGAGCAGTACACGGACCGGCGCGAAAGCAGGGCGGTCAACTCCGTGATGGTGAGCCCATAGAGCTGGTTCTTGAAGATGTGGTTCATCCGCTTCTGGCGGTCGGGGATTTGCTTCTCCAACCCTTTGTCGAGGCGTTTGGCGATCTCGCGCAGGAACACACCGGACTTGCAGCCGGGATCGAGAAAAGTAGCCCTCTTGTCGCTCCAGAGTTCCTGCGGCAGCAGATCAAGAATCCGGTTCACCAGTTGCGGCGGCGTGAACACCTCGTCGTTGCTCAGATTGGCCAGGCAAGTCAGCACATCGGGGTTGTAATTATGGCTGTTCAGCATCGGCAACCTCCAGAAAGTGCGTTAGCGGATACTCTTTCAGGGGCGTAGGAATAAAGACATCCTCCCCGAGATCGGAAAAGAGCGGCATTTCTTTCATCGCCGCATGATCGAGCAACCCATGAAAGGTAAAATCCCGCCGCTTGAGCATGCTGCCATTGACCGGCGACCATTCGGAAAACACAATCGGTTGCGGATTGTCGCCCACCATCTTCAGCGTAAGAGCATCACCCCGGATGATGTTGCGCTCGAGGATATATTTGACGGAATTCCGACATTCGTCCTTTGCCGCCGCCTTGAAAATGCCGGTGTATTTATGATCGAAGATGTCAAAAAGCCGCTTGCGGCACTCCAAAATATTATCCTTCAGAATATCAATTCCGTAGATGGAAGACACGGCGAGAACCGCATTCCGCTCATACTCCAGTTGACTCTTGCCGTACCGTAATTCAACGACGCGCAGTTTCCGCTCCAGTATTTCCGTCAGAAAATTCCCCGTCCCGCAGGCAGGTTCAAGGAACCGGGATTCGATCCTCTCCGTTTCCTGTTTCACCAGATCAAGCATGGCGTTGACCTCCCGCTTTCCGGTCAAAACCTCGCCATGATCGGCGACCCTCTTTTTTGAGACAACTTGCGTTTCTAAGCCCATATTCACACTATTTGTCATCAATAAATAAAACCCGTAGTCTCTTTTTCTTCTTTGCCCGCGGACGGCGGGCATCTTGGTACTGGTTTCTTTTCAAAGGGGCTAATGCAGAAATCAGCCGGAGCGATTCTGCGGTCGGCTGGATTAAATGGTTACGCAAGTGGTTTTCCAATGCAGTTCTCCACAGCCTTCGATAAACCAGCATAAGTGATGGCTTCAGAGCATAGATTTTCCAATGATCTCAATGTAATAGAGTGTTGGCTGCGGGTCCTTTCGTCTAAGGTGGCTGTCGGCAACACATAGAAGCGCCACTGATCGAGGTTCAAGGGGTCAATAGTTGTTTTATCGGTGTGCGCCAATAGTGCAAAGACATAGATGTCGGCTTGCCGTTTGGATTCATGGGACTGTCTGTTGGTGTCAGCGTCCCATGCCCTCGTCTTTGGGGTCATAAATGTGATCGAAGAGAGTTGTTTCTGATGCCAACTTTGGACGTAGGCGGCAGATTTTACCTCAATCTTAATGCCAGACGGTGTTTCCAGATCAAAAGTTGCCCACCCATTACGCACACCCCTTTCAGCCAAGCCCAACCCGCGAGCAACAATGTATTCTGCGACGATTCCTCGCGTGACGTTACTTATCAAATCCGATGAAGTCCACTGCCAGAAACTTAAAAGGTCGAAGTCGAGCTTATTGCCGTTGATATGGAATCGCTCTTTTCCTACCTTTCGCGCGATGGACAATCGTTGTAGTTTAGTCATTCTCTGTTCTTCTATCCACGTGTAACGGAAAACTCCCCGGGGCGCGGTTTATTGCGTAGCCGATGCAGCCGTCACCCGCCGCTGTCCCCTTCAGGTTCATTAGGTAACCGATGTTTATCACATGCGATTCCCACCACCGACATGCAGCACTTGTCCCGTGATCCATGCAGCTTGATCTGATGCAAAAAAGATAACCGCTTTAGCTATGTCTTCCGGCTGTCCGATTCGCCGGAGTGGATATGTGGCGGCAATCTCTTTTCCCAATTCGGCTGGAATCCATCCGGTTTGCACGGCACCCGGTGAAATAACATTAACTGTTATCCCATAAGGGCCTAGTTCGGTTGCGGCTGAACGCGTATAGCTTTCAATTGCGAATTTACTGGCGCCATAAGAAACGTTAGACGGATGACACCGAGCGCCATCCGTCGTGATATTGATAATCCGGCCCCACTGAGCATGACGCTCGATATGGCGTTTTGCATATTCCGCCATCATAAGCGCAACTGCTCTGCTATTAACGTGAAAATGCGCATCATGTGTCTGGGCGGACAATGGTTTGAGAAAATATTCCTCGGAAAAAACGGGATCCTTGTCTAAAACAGGTTGGGGCAGAAAGGTATCAGGGGCAGCGAATGCGGCATTGTTCACAATGACATCAACCGCCCCCCATCTTTTCTCCGCCTGGTCAAACAGTTTAGAAATCATGTCAGGATCAGACAAATCCGCTTCCCATGTTATGCATTCGCCACCCAAAGCCTGTATCTCTTTCGCTACCATATCTGCGGATTGTCCGATCTCACGGCAATAATATGCCCTCCCCGGGGTTACTGCGCTCTCCACATTCGCCTGGGTTTCTCCATACAGCTCGGGTGATTGTCGTAAAAAGGTAATTAAGACCCTGGCCCCTTCCCGGGCAAAGGCGATGGCTACAGCAGCACCAATCCCATGATTGGCACCGGTCACGATTACCGTTTTCCCCTTAAGTCCTGTATCAATCATAAGTACTGTCCTTTATCCGAGATATTTCTGATCATGATTCGATCTTTTTCGCATAACAATAATTAGATAACACCCGCCGATTGAGTACATGGTTACACAACCACGGCACGCTTCATATGTCAATGATTTCAAAAACTCTTTGTAATCCTGGGACATCCTTGCTTGGTTGCTGTCGGCGTGACATCAATCCCGTGTTCGACCAAAACCCCGGCGGCAGCCCCGGGTTTTAAAATCAATGCCGGCGCGCCGGCATTCGGAATGATGCGATCTCATTAACGAATTAGCGACGCTCCAAAAGTTTTGCCCTCTGAAAAAGGAGGAAAATCAAGAGAATAAAGTAGGGACACTTTCCGTATTAAATCAATAAATTGTTCTGGGAAGTGTCCCTACTTCCGTTCAGCAGTGTTCATACCATGCCTCCTTGATACTGTCTCTGTTCTTTAGGATTATCTCCCGTATGATATTGAGCTCTTTCGAAAAATGAGTGGCTGTCCCCAATTCCTTCTGCTGACCTCTTTTTCGGTTCTTACCCGGACATTACGTCCGGATAAATGTCCGCATAGCCGATATGGCCCGCCACGGTGATACCTATCCGGACATTCTGTCCGGGGCTATGTCCGCCTATGCATTATTTCACCTCGTACTGCTGGGAAGGGCCGGATCCCGTCTTTTTCACAAGCCCAAGTTTCTCAAAGTGCCCCAAGTGACGCCGCGCAGTTCTTGCCTCAACACCCATGGCCTCGGCATATTCGCCAGATTTTGCCTTGCCGCGGGCGGCAAGCCATTGCCAGCCTTTCCGCTCCGATCTGCTCAGGGTCTTGAGGGTGTCCTCGCCGAGAGCCTTTGTCACACCCTTCGATGACCGGTACAGCGTAAGAACAATATATGGCTCCTCCCAAGTGTATCGCGGCCGGGGAAGACCGAGTTCCTTTGCCCGATCGCGAAGCGAGGCTAGACCGAGGCCCTGTTCTTCCGCCATGCCCATACGCGAGAACACGAAGTGGAGCTCGGGGTTCCGGCTCAGCATAGGAGCACTAAAGTCTTGAAGCTGCTGCAAGGTGATCGGCTACGGTGGTTTTCCGGGGCTCTGAACCGCAATAGTGTCCTCGGTCACTACGATCTGGCACTTAGCACCTTCTATACTGTAGTCGCGATGGATGAGTGCGTTGGCTACTGCCTCGCGAACCATCTCGAATGGCAGAGCCAGGCGTTCCTGCCGGTGCGCTTGGTCCCGGTTAAATACATTGGGAAGCTTATCCTTGAGCCATTTCTCTACCTGGTCGGGGATCATTACTGCGGGCTCATCGAACTCGCGGCGCTCCGATTTACCATTGGGGTAACGGATAAGACCAAGTAAACCGGCTTGCCGCATAAGCGTCCGGGGCTCTCTGTCGAGCAGAAGGAATCCGAATCCCGTCGGAACCAGAACGCCACCTTCTTCCTTCAGAAGGCCTTGCCGAAGAAGACGCCGATTGAATGCATCAGAACCAACAGCATCCACGATCTTTGCTCTCTGACGGTACGCTTCGAGAGCGTCAGAAGAGAAGTCCACAAGTTCTGCCGTCGGCAGCCTGTTTTCTAAGGGAGAAAGAGCGACTTTAGCCGGTTCCTCTTCAATCTCAGCAGCCCGTTCCGTC
>Ga0247840_10008168_pt1 | contig 14173 bp, 16 predicted proteins | sample LaCruzMarch2015__FD_192404 | JGI IMG/M metagenome (GOLD analysis project Ga0247840, IMG submission 192404) | Freshwater microbial communities from meromictic Lake La Cruz, Castile-La Mancha, Spain - LaCruzMarch2015_17m | ecosystem: Environmental > Aquatic > Freshwater > Lake | place: Spain...
CGCTATCACGCTGGTTTTCAGGAAGTTTTGTCGAGCGCATGAGGCCGTAAATGAGGGTGCCGGTTTCTGATGCGAGATCTTTTGAGAGATTCGATACAGTCGCGCGGAGCGAGTTTGTTGTCCAGGATGACGTAGGTCAGCGAGCGGACTTCACCAGCCGATCCCTTGGCGATATTGTAAAGGTGCCACTTCTGTTGTTTGCCTTGTCTTTCAAATCCCTTCCCTCCGGCGGGTAGCATCTCAATGTTGCAACCATTTATTTCGACGACCTCTCGATTTTTTGAGTTGCCATTCAAAGAATCGGGCACCTTCGCGAGTCGGAAAATCTTCCATTTTGAGCAAGTGCCAAGGCCTGTCTGCCCTCGTTGAGATGACATGTCCTCCGTTGTGCTCAGAAAGACGGCGTTCAAAATCATCTGTTTGGCCGACATACACCCCGACCGCACTGTGATTGAATCGCATATACAGAGTAGTTCACCGTCCTACGGGGCGGAGCGCGACTTTGTTCATTGAAGAGACCGCAGCATGCTGGATTTGATCGCGCAAACCGAAATCAGTCGCGAGCGGCTTGTTCTGACAGAGCCGATACACTGCGTTCGTCAACTCCCTCGCGCGCTGCCAAGCCTGTAAATCTTCAAATCTCATTATTCTTCCTCAATCCTGAATCCCATATCCTGAAGCCTCCCGGCGGCGCATCTTCCTCCTGAATCCCGTATCCTTCCTTCTCTCTTCCCGTATCCTCAATCCTTCCTCCTGTTCTCCTTGCCTTCAAAGATGGGGTTGAACAGCGGGCGCAAAAACATTGCCCCGGCGGGGGAAAGATGGCCTTGGTCGAAGTAAAGAGCTTTGCCGCCAGAATCAGTCACACGGCATAAATTATTTTGCCCCACAAAGAGACGGGTCGGATCCAGGACCTTCACATTGGGAAACATTGTTTCAAGCCCTTGAAAGATCGGATCTCGCCGATTGGATTGGCTGCAAAATTCCGCTAGCGACAGACCAATTTTTTGGGGATCACGGCCCCTCCAAATAGCTTGTCCCAGAGCATCGGGAATGCTAAAATTATACCTTGGAACCGTTCTCACGACCCAGATCCTGACGCCGGCGTCCTGAAGTGCGCCAATCGTGGCAAGTAGGCCGCTGCGAATTCGGTCGGTGCCATTGTCTATATCTATGTATTTATTCCAGTTAGCGACGAGCACCACGTCGCGCACATGCCTGCTGAGGATGAAATCCGCGATCGCCTTGTTGTAAGAAATACTGTCTGCTCCCAAGGTGGGTTGCCACACTGTTTCATAGCCGAGCAATGGAGGCGTGCTTGCATGGGTGGCAATCACACCACGGACGGAGTGTTGTCGGCAAAGGGTATCAAAGACAGGCATGAGGGCCGCTGCATGGCTGTCTCCCCAAACAAGAATTTCAACAGGCCGGGTTTTGTCCCCACCTCCCAGTTCGGGAAAATTCCCAGTCAATGCATCCTTCAACCCCCACTTGTCGCTATTGCACAGATCGATGAGAAATGCTGTCTGCTCGTTTGCCGAGTCCACATATTTTAAAGCCTCTGCCGGGACTCGGGATGGCACACCGTTCATCTTGAAAATAGCCACCCCCGCGAGCAGAAGCACGGCGGTGATGATGCCTGCGAATGAAAAAATCATCGCCCGACTTTTGAATAATGTGCGCTTGCGGAACGGTGCCTCGACGAACCTCCAGGACAAGACGGCAAGGACCATGCTTCCGAGCAAAATCAGGATGCGTTGGAACCATGGGATCGGTTCAAGCGCCATATACTTGGCGAAGACGAGGAGGGGCCAATGCCAGAGGTAGAGAGAGTAGGATATGAGACCGACAAAAACAACAGGACGCAGTGCGAGGAATCGCCCGACAGATGTGGAAGCATGGTTGTTCGTCCAAAGGATCATAGCCGTGCCGAAACATGGCAGACTTGCTGCGAACCCCGGGAATTTGGTTTCGCGATCAAAGAAGTAAACGGCACACAGGATTGCGAGAAGCCCGGACCAACTGAGCACTTCCGCCAGCCACCGCTCGCATTTGCGCTGCGCGGGAACCGTCGCAAGGAATGCGCCGATCAAAAGCTCCCAGGCACGGGTGGGGAGTAGGAAAAAACCAGCCGGGGCATGCGTGTAGCTCCAATAAACGCTCAGGCTGAACGAGAGGAACCAAAGCAGGATGATCGTTCGGACAAGGGATTGGCGTGAAAATCGATATATTACCACCAACAGAAACGGAAAGAGCAGGTAGAACTGCTCCTCCACGGCCAGTGACCATGTGTGGAGCAGAGGCTTCATCTCGGCGGCTTGCGCGAAATACCCCGACTCTTTCCAAAAATAGACGTTGGACACCAGCAGCGCCTGCGCGATCACGGACTTCCCGAGTTCCTTGAATTCGAGGGGAAAATACAGGAACCAGCCCGCGACGAGGCAGGCCAAAACGACAACGGAAAGCGCCGGTAAAATCCGGCGGATTCTGCGCTCCCAAAACTCGGTGATTTTGAAATGCCCGCCGTTGAGGTCCTTGAGGATCAACCCGGTGATCAGGTAGCCGGAAATGACGAAGAAAACGTCAACCCCGACATACCCTCCACCAAGCCCCAGGTCGGCGTGAAACAACAGCACCGCCATAACGGCAACCGCCCTGAGGCCATCAATATGAGCACGATATTTGAGATGCGCTGACATGAGTGGAACTAATTTATAGATGTTTTCTGATGCGGGCCGACCGTTCTGGGTTCTTTTTTGCCTGGGAAAACCAGACGGTATGTTTGCACTATTTCCGCCTTAACTTAATGCCATTCAGGACTGACATCGTAAATTCAGAATCAGTGGTTTCTGCAGTAGCGATGCCATCACCAGACGGTCCTGCCTCCCTCCATCGGAATAATCGATCCTGTCATATAGGCCGAAGCGTTAGATACCAAAAACACAACGGCAGCCGCATATTCGTCAGCGCTGGCCATACGGCCCATGGGAATGAGGTTCGTCAGTTTTTCGACGAAGGCAGGATCTTGGTTTGTGTAAACTCCACCCGGACAGAGAGCATTGCAGCGGATTCCCTGCCTTGCCCAGTATGTGGCGGTATAGCGGGTTAGACCGATCAATCCGCTTTTCACCACACTGTAAGTGACAGGCTTGGCGGGTTGCATCTCTTCGGAAAGCCCTTCTTGGCGGTAGATGCGCTGGTCGGGGCCAATCAATCCCAAATCCGAGGCAATGTTCAGAATCACACCACCGCCATTCAACGCCATGTGGGTTCCGAAAACTTGTGTGCAGAGAAAAGCGCCAGTGAGACCCACCGCGACATCCGCATTCCAGCTTGCCAGAGGGAAGTGCTCCAACCGTCCAGTGGACTCTAACCCGCCACCGCCAACCTTCGGGTCATTGGCTGCGTTATTGATGAGAATATTGAGGCTCCCGAGAGCTGCGAGGATTTTTTCCAGGGTTTGCCGGATGCTGTCCGGCGAGGTAATATCGCATCGAAGCCCGATCACAGCGCCTGCACGTTCAACCTTGAGTTCTTGGACGACCTCGGCAAGACGTTCTTCCGAAATATCCAATAATGCGACATGGCCTCCTGCATCAAGAATGGCCTTGGCATGCTGACGCCCCAACAGCCCGGCCCCGCCAGTGATCGCGGCGGTTTTTCCATGCAAATCAAATTTTGAAAGAGTGGACATGAATAAGCGGACCTATTGAGTGGCAAGAAGCAAATCTTCGACCACCTCCAGAATGGCGTGGCCCGCCGTTATGTGAACTTCCTGAATCCGGCCTGTTTCATCGGAGGGAACAACAAGCGCTTCATCGCAAAGAATCAACGCGGGTCCTCCCCCGCAACCGAGAAAACCAATCGTCTTCAACCCCATCTCTCTTGCCTTTGCGAACGCTTTGCAGACATTTGTAGATTTTCCTGAAGTCGTAATTCCGAGCAGAACGTCACCGGGTCTGCCAAGCCCTTCGACCATGCGGGCATAGAAAACCTCGAAGGAGTAATCATTTCCGCAGGCAGTCATGCTTGAGGGATCCATCGCCAGCGCGATTGCAGGGATCGGAGGGCGGTTGACGTGCGGGCGCAATCGCACGAGCAGTTCGGCCGCAAGGTGCTGGGCGTCGGCCGCCGAACCACCATTCCCGCAGAAAAGGATTTTCCCTCCCGCTTTGAGGCTGGTCGCAAGAAGCTCTGCGATTCGACACATGGACTCCAGACACTCGGCCTGCGCTTTAAGCTTGGTTTCGATGGAGCGATCGAAAAGGGCAGAAATATGGGATGAAGCGTTCATGCAAATTTCAGTTTGAGGTTTGGGCTCCGAAAAGGGAAGAAAACAAAGGGCTGGGCGGTCAAAAAGATCGGCTCTGTCCGCCATCCACCACAAGGATGCTTCCTGTGATGAAGGATGCCTTGGTGGAAGAAAGGAAGCTCACGGCGGCAGCGACGTCATTCACGGTGCCGAAGCGCTGCATGGGCACATCGCGGGCGAGCATTTCACGAATTGCGGCAGGATCCTCATTTGATTTGCGATCCCAGGTTCCACCCTCGAAAAATATATTTCCAGGAGCCACTGCATTGATGCGGATGTTTTTTCGGGCGAGCGGCCTCGCCGCTCCGGCAACGTAGGAATGCAGCGCCGCCTTGGCTGACGAGTAAGCCAACGGGGCTCCCAACGTCTCCAATCCGCAGATGGATGAGATGCACACGATCGAACCGCCTTCCTCGGAAAACAGGTCTTCGCATACACGAACCAGATTGGTTACAGAAAAAAGATTCAGCCGCAGCATCCGCTCCCATTCGTCCGGGGTTTCTTCACCTGGCGGAACTGAGCGACCAGAGCCAGCATTGCATATAAGGACGTCGATTTTGTCCCATTCGGCAGCGAGGACTTCGGCTACCGCCTGACATCCATCAGGCGTAGAAACATCTGCAGGCACAGCCAACGCTCCGATTTCCTGTGCCACGGAGTGCACCCTGCCTAGATCACGTCCGTTTACAGCCACCTGGCAACCCTCAGTCTTGAAAGTCCGGGCGATACCGAGTCCGATACCGGCAGTAGAACCTGAAATGAAAACGTTGATTGGCATGTTCTGAAATGCTGAAAGTGGAAACTTGAAGGGGGGGGAAGAGCGCCGGAGGCGCGTTTTTAGTTCCTCGTTCGTAGTTCTTTGTTTTATTTTCGTCCGGAGCGTTGGAGGTAGGTTATGAAACCGCCGATTTTTGACTTGGCGTGCGCCGCGAGGTCGTAAAGTTCCTGGAAGATCCTCTGGGAAACATACATCTGATCGAGCGCGACATACAACTCGCTTTGGACCTCGGAGGCAGACCTCTGAGAGTATCTCAGAAACTTGATGAATTCGGCATTGCTGCCGCCATCGAACCCCTCAGCGATGTTGTGCATCACGGAACCCGCCGCCCTTTGAATCTGGTCTTTCAGTCCGTAGTCTTTGGAAAACTCTTTGCTTTTCGTCGCTTCATACACCAAATGCGTGAGATTTCGGCCGATCTGCCATGCTTCGATATCCTCGAATCGTTCGATTTTCATTTTCGTTCTTGGTTGGGGCGCCGGGGGAGCGTTCTTCGTTCTTGATTGTGTTGAGATTGGAAAAAAGTGGGGAGGTAGATTTAGCCGCAAAAAGGCGCAGAAGTCGCAAAAAATGGATTCATCCGAAAAAAGCGTGTTTAACCCGAGTTTTCAGAGGATGGGCCAACTGAAAGAGTGTCACGCTCTCCTGCGTCGAGGGCAAAAAACCGTGGGTCTGGAGCCGAGGGGGAAGGCACAATTTGAATCCATGGGAAGGTCTTCAAGTCTGGAACGTTGATCAAGCCGCCAACCGCGCATTCCTCAATAACCGATTCTGCGACAAACAGCCTTCCGCAGATGCGTTCAATAACATCCAACCGCCGAAGTGCTGAAAATGCAAATAATGGGGTTGTGTTTGAAAAAACAGTCACAAGAGGGAGCATTCCCGCCGAAAGTCTGCCTCTCCTTGGTCAAGCAAGCGCGCACCTTGCTCCATCGCTCTGAGTAAGAATGGAATGCGGGGTTGGCCAAGCCATTTTGCAGCAAGACCGGAGGATATGCGCCCTTGTCGAAAAAGCGCAAACGCAGCAGTTTCTTTGAGAATATCAGCAAACTCCTCGCGGCTGGCATGAACCTCCAGAAGAATTTCTTCCGGGCAGTCGATTGAGATAGAGGCTGTCATGGGAGAAAACTACCTCGCCTGCAGGTGGTTGGCAAGTGCTGGTTCAGTCATACGCAACTCCATCTCAGAAAAAATAACCCCGCCCGGGCCTTTCGGCGTGTCGGGCGGGGAGTAAGTAAAGTCATAGTCCAGCAAAGAGTGCGTTCAGTCAAGCGATTGTTGACATAATTTTCAGGTTTCAAGTTTCACCATCCTCTGCAAGAACGCCATGTTCTTTCGGAGCATTCCGGCATGGTCTCCGTCCGCTGCCCGGGCCGTCTGCAAAATCAAATTGCCTTGGTAGTCGGCCTCGTTCAAAGCCTGAAAACACGCTTCGAAGTTGCAAGCACCTTCACCGAGTGGCACTGTCCCCCCTCCAAGAATGCGATCTTTGATATGCACGTTGATCACGCGAGAGCCGTAAAGCGCCCATTCCTCCTGAGGGTTGTAGCCTAGCGCGGCACTGTTTCCCGAATCGTAGTTGATTCCAAAAATATCAGCCGGATAGCCGACAATCCACTCAGCCAATTCATGCGGTGGGAGGTCGATTTCGAATGCAACCTGCAGGCATTTTGAGGCGAGTGCATCGGACCGGACCATCAAAGCTTCGTGAAGAATTTTAGACTGGTCGGCAGATTCTATTCGGCCGTTATCCACTACCGGCACCACGATGATTCCAATGCCCAGTCCGGAGCAAGCCCCGGTCACGGCATCAAAATCTGACAGGATCGTTTCCCGCTGAGAAAAGCACGCAATCTTCCAAAAGGGAGCTTGCATGAAACAGTCGCCAGTGACAGAAGGGATTGAAAGACTGCAGGAATCTGCGCACGCGCAGATTTCATTTCGACCAGCAGAAGACATCAGAGGGTTATCGAACAGGTTTTCGTGGTCCAGCGTCCATTCCATGACACTCAGCCCCAAACCTTTCGCCAACGGAAACTCCTCGCGCCAATGATGCGTAGGAAAAGCCTGTATTTTTTCGCCTATTAGCGGACTCAACCGCCCTTGCATAAATCCTAGCTTTTTCACTCAGTCTTGCTCCTAAGAAAAAACGATTTCATTATCATTTTCGGAAGCTACTCGCGCATCAACTAATCGGCAGTCAATCGTGAGAGCAGGATTTGGCTGGAGCAAATCAAGCAGAGCATTTGGATCGGGATGATATATCGGCAAAAAGCTATTTTAAGAGGCAGGGAAATACCTTATCGCTTATCAAAAGAATCGAAAGAGCGAATTCATTAAGAAAGTTCAAGTTCTGTTTTGATGCCAAGCGAGGTTAACTTCTCTGAAACTAGCGGATCTTTCAGCAGACTATAAGCATAACGATTATAATTATCCTTACCGAGATTATACATCTCGTGAGCTTTTTGCTTGGATACATGATTTATTTTTTTGCATTCAACTATCAAAGAAGTCAACGGGTCCCGATCAAAGCCTGCAACTTTGAAATTTATATGATAAACACCATCAATCATTTCATGGCGCAGATTATTTCGCTTGTAAAGATCTTGGTTGAAATTTTGCCAGACTGCAGGAAGAGAGTCCACATGCAGAGGTTCCCTCATTTCTGGAATTTCTGATTGGCAGAACCCAGACTCTATGCAATTTTCAAAGCCTAATTGTGTAAGTATTGTTTGAAGCATTTTGAAGTCGTAGACGTATAAATGGGCATAGCCTGCTATAAACTCTGTCAAACCACGGTTTAGTAAAATTGTGTCTTGCCCCGGGCTGACAACAAAGTTCATAAATGAGCCACCCAGACCTAGGTCAGTTCTAATGTTTGTATCTTCTTCAAGAGCTTTTTCAAAGAACTCATGATCAGAATTAACGTAAGCAGTTGCAACTTTTAATAGATTTGGTGTCAATATTCTGAACACGCCGCCCTTTTTTAAAACTCGATTGATCTCCGAAATAACAATTGGGAGCCTTGTGTGGGGAATGTGTTCAAAAACATGTGAACAAAAGACGATATCACACGACTCATTCGGCAAATCAATTCGTGTTGCATCCCCCGCAATTTTGAATCCTTCCGATGCTTTTAATTTGTGATCGAGTATATGCCAGCCATCTTTATTCCAAATCGGGCTAGCTCCTAAGTTTAATTTTATGTTTTTCATTTTTTAATTTCTGATTGGTATAATATTCATTATTAATTTAGCGGTATCTCCCATAAAGAGATACCGCGTCTGAGTCAAGTCGCTAGGTAGAAGCTAACGGTGGTTCGACAACAGTCGTCATTCGTGTTATAATTCTAATCATTGCTTTGGTTCTACAGCGAAAGAATATGGTGTTGCTGAACTCTGGACTGATGAGGAGTCGACTTCGGACCACTGTCTTATTTGCGCTGGAATATCTACTCCGACATTTTCTCCCCATCTGGACAATAGCAATTGATAGATTATGCCAATCTCTCCATTGCCAATCTTCTGCCCAAGGAACTTTGTTGCAGGAAGCATAGAGAAGGGTGTGCAAGTAAAAAACGCCTCATCGGCTGTCATAAGATCGTAGGGCTCAAGGTTTTTTTCGCGAAATGGAATTCCAAGTTCCAAGGCAAGATCGATCACATACTGCCGGCTGATTCCACGAAGCATGTTGCGGGGTTCAGGACTGAACAACGTGCCGTCTTTCACCAGGAAAAAGTTTGAACCTGTGCCTTCAGTTACAAAACCATCTGGATCCAATAGCAATGCCCAGACATTTTTTCCGGTATACTTGGACGCCTCAATGTTGGCCATGAGATAATGTATCCTGTTGCGGTTCTTAACCTTTGGTTCAAGAAGCTGTGCAGGAATCATTCTTTGGGATGGAATAAAGATATCAATCCCCTCCTCATAGAGATGCTCACTGCCTTTGACAGTCCAGCGCAGAGGAAAGTCCGCGACGATGAAATTTACGCCCGAGGGAACGTTAACCCTACCATCGTATATTCCCAGCAAACCACGGGTGATATTGATCATGAGGCGATGCTCATCATCGGCAGCGAACAAGGTGTCATTTGCATCAATGACTTCATGGCAAATCGCCTCCATTTTCTCGATAGAATGGGGCATGGGAATGTGAAGCCACCTTGCCGAAGAAGTGAGACGCTCCAGATGTTCACGTAGTTTAAACTGTTTTTTTTGGAACGATCGGGTCATTTCAAACGCGACATCGCCAAACATTAGTGAAGAATCGTAAATAGACACTCGCGCATCAGCTTCTGGAATCAGGCTTCCATTCCAATGAACTATACGCTGTTGAATAATGCTGTCGGCATTGCTGGTCATATTTTGTTTTCAGGATGAGGAACAACGTTAAATAGTCTGGCGGAAAAAATGGACCGGCACAACTCCAAACCTTCTGGGCTGTCTATTTCAAATGCTTTCCATGACTCAACGGGTTGCATGCCAATTTTTCCGTGAAGACGGTTACCTGTGTTAACGAGCCCCTCGATGGAAGTGATATAGAATGATCCTGTTTCGATCCACACCTCACTATCGGGGCGATCTTGGCGGCGCGCGCGGTTGCGGTAGTCAAAATTCAGGCTTGACAACTTGTTTTCGCTCCGAGACCAGAGGCAGAAATCTTCAGCCGGCGCAGCGCTAAAAAGAGAATCGAGATTCTGCTGCTGAAACATCACCACTGCTTGGTCTAACTCCCAAACTTCACGCAGCGGGGAGGTCGGTTGAAGAAAGAAAAAGTGTGTCGGGTTGAGTCCAATGCGTTTCGGAATTGCAGAAGCTGCGTGAATAAGCGCAGATTCCGACGATGCAGCGTCGCCACTTATCGAGTCCGGGCGCTCTATTATGCCCGCTCCATAACAGTGGGCAACTTTGGCAATTTCCGCATCGTCTGTAGATACCCAAACAGATTCAACCGCCGAGCACCTGAGTGCGCAATTTACAGTCCATGCAAGCAGTGGAAAACCGCAAAAATCTAAAACATTTTTTCGAGGGATGGCCTTGGAACCACCTCGCGCTAAAATGACGGCGTGAATTTTCAAGTTCCAACAGGCCAGTAGCGGAGCTTTGACGCTACTGAAACCTCAGCGGGGGTTATGCGTTTGACTCCGTCGCCGAGAACAACGGGAATCTTCCGGATCTGAGCGACCATGGATTCCAGTCCGATTTTTTCAAGTGAGGCTGCCTGGTCGCTCCCATACATAGCGCGGTCAAGGGTGATGTGGCGTTCAATGACGACTGCGCCCAACACAGCAGCCATCACCGAAGGCGATACGCTGGGCTCATGACCACTGTAGCCGGTTGGGACTCCATAACGTTGGCGGAGTTCGTGGATGACGCGCAGATTGAGATCCTCCTCGGAAGAGGGGTAAGTGCTGACCGTATGCATCAGGACGAACGGGCAGTCTTGTTTATTGAGTGTTGCAACAGCCTTGTCCACGTCCTCGTAAGAGCACATTCCAACGGACAGAAACGTGGGTTTCTTTTCTTTGGCGACGTGTTCGACAAACTCAAGGTGTGTGGCCATCGCAGACGCGATTTTGTTGTATGGCAGATCGTATTGCTTGAGAAAATCCTGGCTGGGAATGTCCCACGCCGAAGCAAACCATGCGATGCCCTTTTCTCGACAGTAGGCGTCGATTGCGTCGTATTCTTTCTTGCCGAATTCCAACCCTGCTTTCTGTTCTCGGGTTGTGGTCCCCCATGGACTCTGCCGGGGGGTTGCAAGGACTTCAGGCGTGTAAACGATATCGAGCGTGCGCTTTTGGAACTTGACCGCGTCACAGCCGGCGGTTTTCGCCATATCAATCAACGCTCTGGTAGTCGCCAGATCGCCGTTGTGGTTGATTCCGATTTCGGCAAAAATCAAACACTTGCGCGGAACGGGATATGGGGCGGACTGAAGGAGATCGTGGGCGGTTGGGAATGGGTTGATCATGTTGGTGAATATTTACGTGGTTTGGTGACTCGAAGCAATGTTTTTATGTTTTTGGGGACTGTTCTTTCCGGCCCCCTTGGAGTCCCCGCGTGCCATGATGACGGATAGGAGTTTCATAATTTTAAAGCTGAAAAGCTGAAAAGCTGAAATGCTGAAATGGGAAAGGATTCAGGATAGAGGATTCAGGGAGATGAAGAAAATGCTGAAAGGCTGAGATTCTGAAAAGCTGAAATGGGGAAGAAGTCGAGAGAAGGGATATGGATTACGAATGCTGGAACTCGAAGTGACAGTTGAGTGTCGGTTGACGAGAGAACAATTATTTTGTTGTTGGGTCGAGCACTTTCAGGCCGATTGAATGGGCGAGTTTGGCCTGTCGGCCGTCGGAGGTGTAGAATTCTTTGACTCCAAGCAAACGTGCTGTGGCGACATGCAATGAGTCAAGTGTGCGGGCACCGGTCCGGGAGGCAAATTGATCGGAAAGCAAACGGCATTCCTGCCATGCGTGGTCCCAATCCACTTCAACGACCTGCAAAACCCCGTTCCTCAGGTCTGCCTTGATGAGTTCGATGGCCGCTGAGGATTCATCTTCACTGCATTCTTTCCGAAACACCTTGAGCCGCAGAGCGGAAACGCACTCGGCGACATGCAGGTCGGTAACCCAAATCCTATCCTTGCGAAGCCGGACAAAATCCTGGACGTGCCCAGACTCCGGCTCCGCCGTGTAGAGTTTGAGCAGCACACCTGTATCGTAGTAGGAATTCAACGTTCGCCCCGTGATTCGTCAAGCAGCGACGCAGATGTAACTCCCTTCCAGGGACCTCCCCAGACCATACCCGCGCGTTCCACAAAGTCAGGAAACTCGATAGGTTCCTGCACGGGAATGATTTGCGCGATGAGATGTTTCCTGCGTGTGATCCCAACTTTTTGCCCGGACTCAACAACCCTCAGAACTTGAGACAAGTTGTGTTGGGTCGCCATAATGGAAAATGTTCTCATAGCGCATCAAAATAACGCATGCTATTTTGCGCGTCAAGCACTCCGTAAAGGTAGGGACGCGCGGCCCGCGTGTCCGATCGAAAAATGAAACCGCCTTGGTAGGGACACGCGGCCCGCGTGTCCGGGTCGTAGCAAACCGGACGAGCGGGCCGCTCATCCCTACCAATTCGTGCCCGGATGGACGATCTTCTTCCTCCCGTATCCTTCCTTCTACCTCCCTATCCGTGTCTATCCGGGAAATCCGTGGTCCTTTCTTCAGCCTTGTTGCGGCGACAGTGTTAGTGAACCTGCTCTAAAAGGGATTTGGCGAAATGCCCGGCGCGTATCCCGTATGCTTCCCAGGAAACAGGAAATCACACGGTCGGAACCACTGCGGCCACAAAGACCGGCGACGGAAGGTGCTTTTTATTGCGCCTGTCCCTTACCTATGAGGCTTGCAAATGGGAATCCTGGCTCACCCGGGTTCTCTCCATCAACTTTCCCCCAAAGGACGTTTTTTATGGCCGCGCGGGCCTGCTTGGGGGACAACCTGCGACCGCCGAGGGCAATAATCCACTCGTCCATTTCCTCAACTGTGGCGGTGTTGGCATCAAAATCGGGAGGAAAAATCCTCACATCTGGTTCAATTCCGGAGATAACTGCTGATGATGTTTTCATGGTGTTCTTGAAAAGTTTTGATCGCTGCTTTGAACGCCTGTTTCGAAGAAAGGGTATCATACCATATCTTTTGAATCAACCCGGACTTTTTCCCCAGAACATCCTGGTGGGGAACGCCGTGTGCGCAGTCGAATCGACCGACGTCGCACCATCGGTCACCAAGCAAATGCATCAAAACCACGACAAACGAGGTATATCTTCCTCGCTCGGTGCTGCGAAAAATGAGGATTTTAGTTTCCCCCGACAGCCAGATTTCGAATGTGTTTTCAGGCATTTTCAGGTTGAAGGTCTTGCTCTTTGACGTTTGGCCTCAATGTCCATTTAGGACCCGGCAGACCCAGTAGATTCAATAATGGAAAATGTTCTCATAGCGCATCAAAATAACGCATATTCTTTACGCGTCAAGCGCACTGCCATGTGTCTCACGGCTTAACTGCTTATTTTTTTGCGTGTTGTGCGTCTTTTTGCGGCGATGAATTTTATTAAAATGCTCCTGCCCCACGCCTTTTCGGGGTCAATGGCCAAGATTTTTTCAATGATCTCCCGGGTGACGCCCTGACCTCCAGGGGTTTCGAGGACGTGCGTGACTGCCGCCTTGACGCTAGGGTGAGCATCGGATGGGCAGGCGGAGAAACCGCAGAGGCGGATGGCGGGGAGGTCGTTGATATCGTTGCCGACGAAGAGGGTCTTCGCCAGTTCAAAGCCTTCTGCGGCTGCCAACGCGCGAAGTGAGCCAGCTTTATCCCGGGAGCCTTGCACCACTGGCACTTTGATTTTCTCACCCCGCTTCGCGACGACCGGATTCGTTTCTGTAGAGAGAATGAATAGCTTGAGGCCAGTCCCGCGAAGGATATCGAAACCAATCCCGTCGCGCCGCGAACAGCAAACCGCCTCGCGACCGTCCTGGTCCACGTAAACACGGTCATCGGTGAGGACGCCATCGAAGTCGAACACGATCGCGGAGAGGGAAGCGGAGGAGATTCTCAATTTTGGATTTTCGATGATGGTCTATTGAACAGCAGAACGTCCGGTGACCGACTGGCCTTCGAGCCTGGTTCCCGGCACCCCAACGAGATTTTCCGATCTGTTTCCTGATGCCCTCTTCGAAGCGACCGGCAGGTAACGCAAGGCGATGAGCAAGCCATACTGCCACCAAAGGCTTTTTGCTACCTCGGTCGAATGTCCGCTGGTCCAGGACCGGGCAAGTGCCACGATAGTCGTCATGGTAATCATCATGACAAGTGTGCGGAACGGGATGGACTTTTTGATATGATCCTGCCGCAAAAGCCAGAGCCCGAGGCCGATCATTTGCATGTAAAAAAAGAAAAAGATAAGCGCTGCAGGGATTCCGAAGTCTGCGGCGATCCCGAGCCACGTCGTATGCCATGAGCCAATCATGGCATAGTGCTTGAGAAAGTCCTGATCCCGGTATTCAAAAGCGTAATTGTGAATAA
>Ga0247840_10008173_pt1 | contig 14162 bp, 10 predicted proteins | sample LaCruzMarch2015__FD_192404 | JGI IMG/M metagenome (GOLD analysis project Ga0247840, IMG submission 192404) | Freshwater microbial communities from meromictic Lake La Cruz, Castile-La Mancha, Spain - LaCruzMarch2015_17m | ecosystem: Environmental > Aquatic > Freshwater > Lake | place: Spain...
GCCTTTCGATGTCACCGTCGCCGCGCTGGTCGTGGCGAGATCGCCCATGAGATAGCGATGGTCGGGGGTGGCCAGCGTGCCCCAGAGGGAGGCGGTGTGGCGAATTTGCATGACCTCGCGCACCCCCGTGCACCAGGCCTTCAGGACGGTCACCGGTTGCCCATCCCGATTGATCACCCGATCACCGGGGCGGACATCCTCGATGTTCCGGTAGCCGGCATCAGCCATCAGAATGCGTGTACCGGCCGCGAAACAGCCAGGCCCGATCCCGACCTTCACCGCATCCGCCCCGGCCTCGGCGAGCGCCCGGGCGGCGTCCGCGGTGGCGATGTTGCCGCCGACGACCTGCACTGCCGGAAAGTTCTGCTTGACCCAGGCGACCCGGTCCAGGACGCCCTGGGCGTGGCCGTGTGCGGTGTCGACCACGATCACGTCCACCCCGGCCTCCACCAGGGCGGCGACCCGCTCGTCCGTGCCCCGGCCGACGCTGACCGCCGCCCCGCAGCGCAGGCGCTCGTGGTGGTCGCGCGACGCCTTGGGGAAGTCCTTGGCCTTCTGGATGTCCTTCACGGTGATGAGGCCGCGCAGCTCGAAGCGGTCGTTGACCACCAGCACCTTCTCGATGCGGTGCTGGTGCAGGAGGCGCACCACCTCCTCCCGGCTGGCCCCCTCCTTGACCGTCACCAGACGCTCCTTGGGGGTCATGATGGCGGAGACCGGTTCGTCCATGCGGGTCTCGAAGCGCAGGTCGCGGCCGGTGACGATACCGACCAGCTTGCCGTGCTCGGTCACCGGGACGCCGGAGATGTTGTGCGCCCGGGTCTGGCGCAGGACCTCGCCCACGGTCACGTCGGGCGAGACGGTGATGGGGTCGCGGATGATGCCGCTCTCGTACTTCTTGACCGACAGCACCTCGCGCGCCTGGCGCTCCAGGCTCATGTTCTTGTGGATGATGCCGATGCCGCCCTCGAGTGCCATGGCGATCGCCAGGCGCGACTCGGTCACCGTGTCCATGGCGGCCGAGACCAGCGGGATCCGCAGCACGATGTCGCGGGTCAGCTTGGTCTGGAAGCTGACCTCATGGGGCAACACCCGGGAATGGGCGGGGACGAGCAGGACATCGTCGAAGGTCAGTGCTTCCTGGATCAGGCGCATGGCTCAGGCACTCCGAAGGGGCGGCTACCCCGGGAAAGTAACCTGCTAGTATATATTTTCCGACTGGTTGAGTAAACTTCCCCGCGCGGCGCGGGTGCGATCGGAACTGATGTATTAACGCACATGTCGTAGGGTACGCATCGCGTGCCCGCCAAGCTGACACGACCGTCGGCGCCGGGTACGCTACAGCGACAGCGACCGGACGCTCGCGCGGACCGGGCGTCGTTGTCGTTGTCGTTGTCGTTGTCGTAATCGTGGTCGGATTATTCGAGTACGACAACGACAACGTAACCGGAATCCCGGTCACCACGTCACCATCTTCGCGGATCATCTCATGCACGTCACGCTAGTCCATGTCCACGTCAAACCCGACCACCGCAACGCCTTCATCGAAGCCAGCCGCGCCAATCACGAGGCCTCGGTGAAGGAGCCGGGCAACCGGCGCTTCGACGTACTCCAGAACCCGGCCGACCCCGGCCATTTCATCCTCTATGAGGCCTACGGCAGCGCCGCGGACGCCGCCGCGCACAAAGAGACCGCGCACTATGCCGTGTGGCGCGATACCGTCGCACCCATGATGGCGCAGCCGCGCCAGGGTGTGCCCATGACCGGACTTTTTCCCGCAGACTGACATGATCACACCCTTTTCCATCGCGCGCCTGCCGCGCATCGAATTCGGCCCCGGCCGCATCGCCCAAATGCCCGGTATCGCCGCGCGCTACGGCAAGCGGCTGCTGATCGTGACCGGCGGCCGCTCCTTTACTGCCACGGCCCAGTGGGAAGCCCTGCAACGGGCACTCGACCAGGGCCAGTTCCACTATGACCTCGTCCGCATCGCGGGCGAGCCCTCGCCCGACGAGGTCGACGCCATTGTGCATGACCAGCGGGCGCGCGCATTCGACCTGGTCGTCGGCATCGGCGGCGGCAGCGTGCTGGACGCCGCCAAGGCCATCGCGGGCCTGCTCAAACCCGGCAATACCGTGATGGACCACCTGGAAGGCGTGGGCCCGGAACTGCCCTATCGCGGCCCCGCCACACCCTTCATCGCGGTCCCCACCACGGCGGGCACGGGCTCGGAGGCGACCAAGAACGCCGTACTCACCCGCCAGGGTCCCGACGGATTCAAGAAATCATTCCGCGACGACACCTTGGTAGCCGACTATGCCATCGTCGATCCGGACCTGCTGGCGGGCTGCCCGCCCGACCTGATCGCCGCCAACGGCATGGACGCCTTCACCCAGTTGTTGGAGGCCTATGTCTCAGCCCGCGCCAATCCGGTCACGGACGCGCTGGCCCTGGCCGGACTCGCGGCCGTGCGGGACGGCCTGTTCGCCTGGTATCGCGGGGGTGAGGGCGCCCCCGCCGGGCGTGCCCGGATGGCCCTGGCCGCGCTGCTCTCCGGCATCTGTCTCGCCCAGGCCGGGCTTGGTTCGGTGCACGGACTGGCCCAGCCGCTGGGGTCCCTCTTTCCCATCCCCCACGGCGTCGTGTGCGGTACCCTGGTGGCGGCTGCGACGCGGGTCAATTGCGAGGCGATGCAGGCACGGGCACCGGGCCATCCGGCGCTCGTCAAATACGCCCTCGTCGGGCGCCTGCTCGGCGCTGACCCGAGCGCCGACGAGGCCGCCGCCCGTCACTATTTGTTGAGCACCTTGGAGGAATGGACCCGACGCCTGAACCTGCCGGGCCTCTCGGCGTTAGGCGTGGCAGAGGCGGATTTCGCCCGCATCGTCGCGAACTCGCGCGGCTCCAGCATGAAGACCAACCCGGTGGAGTTGCAGGACGCCGAGATCGAGCGGGTTCTGCGGTTGCGGTCCTGACCGTTGAAGGTTTCCCCGGGCACCTGGCGCACGACCTCAACCGAGCCGTTGCATTGCGCACCAGCGGCGGCGGCCCCTTACACATCAAGGAGTGGTGCCGGAGAACACCAAGCCATGTAAAAGCATTCGTTGCAAGTACCACTACGGCAGATCCTGCGGTATCACCGTTGCCAGCGTAGGGTGCGATGCGATCAGCCGTGCGCGACCGATTGCCACGTGCGAGGTGAACAAGGCGTAATTATCGGCATTGTGCATGCGCTGCTGGTGCGCGAGCTTGAATGCGCCTTCGCGGTAACCGTCGGGCGCATCGACAATCCGGCGCTCTTTGGATTCATCGTCAACAAAATGAAACAGTTCATGTAGCAGGATGTGCGCGAACAAATCCTGTGGCTCGAAATCGATTCTATCGCAGAGATAGACATGGCCCGGCGTAATGCCGCTCTTGCGCCTGTCCACAAATGTCTGCATGGGCGTGAAGGCGCGCCAGTCGGGGTGCAGGCCGGTGGGATCAATGTCGAATATGGCCACGCCGAAGGGGTTGCCGCCGAGAACGCTGGGCCGCGGATTGTTGATCACACCGTTCAGCCGCCTGAAGGTTGTGCGGATAAAGCGGAGATCCTGCAACGTCTGCGCCGGCGGCTGGTTGCCGAACCTGAAATGAAAATCCGCCTTGCGAAATGACTGGGCGTTGGGCGCCAGCGCGCCGGCACCCAACGCCACGTGATCCATTGCCTGTTCGATCACACGCAGCCCCTCACGCCCGGCGCGTATCAGGTCGGGCAGTGTCCGCTCGGTGCGCTTGAGCCGCAGCACGCGACGCAGTGCCGGCCCGAGGCCGGCCAGATTGCGCACCGCCGGCACATCCGCACCCAGCACTGCGCGCAGCTGTGCAATCGCGCGCCGGCCCGGGGTCGATACTTCGTTCAGGCGCCGTAGCGTCGGTCCATCGGGATCGATGCGCCCGTCCGCCACTTTCAGTTCCTGACCCTTCTGAAACTTGCGTATGGCACCTTGAGTCAAGGGCCCGGTGATGCCATCCTCCGCCAACAAAGGCAGCGGGCCGCTTTCCTCGGGTGCCACGCCGTTGAGCAACTGCTGAATGGTGAGCACATCAACGCGCGCATTGACACCGCCCACACCAACGGAGGCCTTGATTGTCGATGCGCCCGGCCCGGCAGAATCGAGGTCACCCACCTTGCAGCACGATGGCGTATTTGCGCGTACCAGCATGACTGTCTCCTGGTGCGGACTATCCGCACGGCTGCGGTTCCAGCATCGGGCAATCTACCCCCCGATTCACCCAGCGTCAACCGTCGGCGCCGACGAGGTGTATCTCAAACGCAACCTGACCGTGGCTGACTCAGGTCAGCAATCTGTAACGGGGCACCATCCTGAACGAGCGCCGCCCCCTCCCGGCGGAAAAACCGTCCAGGGCGCCAAGCCGGCGAAGGGGCACCACGAGACGACGTACTCATGCCGCTGGCCGCAATACACTACCGAGACCGCTCGCATAAGATGCGACAATCCGCCCCCCGGCGCACCACCGAGCAACCCCCCATGACACCCACCCCCCTCGACCTTGCCCTGGATTTCACCCGCGACATCTACAGCGTCGCCCGCCTGGCGAGCGAGGTACGCGCGGTCCTGGACGGCAGCTTTCCCTCCATCTGGGTGCGCGGGGAGATCTCCAACCTGGCGCTGCCGGCCTCCGGGCACTACTATTTCAGCCTCAAGGACGAGGCGGCCCAGGTCCGCTGCGCCATGTTCCGGGCCAAACGCCTGCTGCTCGGCTTCAAGCCCGAGAACGGGCAGCAGGTGCTGGTGCGGGCGCGGGTGACACTCTATGAGGCGCGCGGGGACTTCCAACTGGTGGTGGAGCACATGGAGCCGGGCGGTGAGGGGGCCTTGCGCATGGAGTTGGAGCGGCTCAAGCGCCGGCTGGCGGCCGAGGGGCTCTTCGCCGAATCCGCCAAGCGCCCACTGCCCGCCTTCCCGCGCCAGGTCGGGCTCATCACCTCACCGACCGGGGCGGCGGTCCATGACCTGCTGACGGTGCTGGGGCGGCGCTGCCCGGCCCTGCCGGTGTTGATCTACCCGGCCCAGGTGCAGGGCGCGACGGCGGCGGCCTCCCTGGTCGCGGCCTTGACGCTTGCCAACCGGCGCGCCGAGTGCGATGTGCTGATCCTGGCCCGCGGCGGCGGCTCGCTGGAGGATCTCAACGCCTTCAACGACGAGTCACTGGCACGGGCCATCCGCGCCTCCCGGATCCCGGTGGTCAGCGGGGTCGGTCATGAGGTCGACACCACCATCGCCGACCTGGCGGCGGACCGCCGCGGGGCCACGCCCTCGGCGGCGGCGGAACTGGTGGCCCCAGCGGCGGAGCACCTGGCGCAGCGGGTCGCGGCGCTGCGGGCTCGGCTCGGTCACCTGCAAGGGCGACTGATCGAGGGGGCTGGCCTGCGCCTGGCGGCGGTCCTGCGCCAGTTGGCCCTGCTGCACCCGGCCGCACGCCTGGAGAGCCGCGCGCAACACCTGGACGAACTGGACCGGCGGCTCGCCGAGGCGATGCAGCGGCACCTGCGCGGCGCCCGCGCCCGCCTGGAGCCGCGCGCGCTCAGTCTCGCGGCGGTCTCACCGGCGCGGCGGCTGGGACTCGCCGCCGCGTCATTGGACGGGCTGCGGGCGCGCCTGCACTGGGCCCAGTCCCGCGCCCTGGGCCGATTGCAGGAGCGCCTGGGCCAGGCACTCACCGGTCTGGACGCACGCAGCCCGCTCGCCACCCTGGCCCGCGGCTACGCCATCGTCACCAGGCTGCCGGACGGCCAAATCCTCCGCGACCCGGCGCAGGCCCCGCCCGGGACCCGGATCGAGGCGCGACTGGCCCAGGGCATCCTGCGCGCCGTGGTGGACTCGCCCGCGAGCGCCAAGCGTTAAGCCAAGGTCAGGTTCCGACACCGCGTCTCCCGTATCAAGGATGCGGCAATCAGGCCCAGCAGCGCACAGGCGAAGGAGAGCCAGAGCCCGTTGTGGTAGTCGCTCAAGGCATAGTGGCGTACCCCCGCGACCAGGGTCCCGTCCCAGGTGAGGTCCATGGCCCAGCCGAAGGCCGGCTGCATGATGGCCGCCCCCAGGAAGAGCCCCGTGTTGACCAGCGCGATCACCATCCCGGCCACCCCCGGGGGCACCACCTCCTTGGCGGCGACATAGCCGACCACGAAGCCGCCGGTACCCAGACCCAAGAGGGCGAACAGCGCGAGCCCCGTCCAGCCCGGCCCCCAGGGCAGCAGGATCAGGGCGAGCCAGGCCAGCACCGCGAGCAAGCAGGCCCCGACGATCACCGGCTTGCGCCGGCCCAGATAGTCCGAGAGTGACCCCGTCAGGAGACACCCCAGCGCGAACCCGGTGAGCATCAGCGTGGTATAGAGCGAGGCCGCGGTGCGGTCCAGCCCGAAGCAGTCCTGCATCAACTTCACGCCCCAGAGCCCGGCGAAGGCAAACAGGCTGCCGGTCACCCCGAACATCATGAAGAACACGGGCCACACGGCCCGGGTGGTGAAGACCCCACGCAGATCAAGCAGCCAATGCTGGTGACGCTCGGGGTGGGGCGCCAGGCCCTCCAACTCACGCACCGAGGGAAAACCCGCGTCCTGCGGGCGGCTGCGCACGACGACCACCGTCAAGACCGCGGTCGCGAAGGACAGCACGCCGATGCCGACGAAGACGTCCCGCCAGGACACCACGGCAACCAGGAGCGCGAGCGGCCCGGCCGCCAGGATGGCACCCAGGTTGCCGAGCAGCAGGGTGGCCCCGCTGATGGCCCCGGAATAGCGCTCGGAGAACCACTGGGTATTGCTGCGCATGAGCCCGACGAAGACCACCGAGACCCCGAGCCCGACCAGCAAGCGGCCGACGGCGGCGACCTCGAAGCTCTGCGCCAGCCCGAACAGGATCGACCCGCACCCCGCCACCAGGCACGCCAGGGCCACCCCGACACGCGGCCCCAGGGTATCCGCCAGCACCCCGGCGGGGATCTGCATGGCGGTATAGATGTAGTAATACATGGCCGCCAGCGACCCCAGCGCCGCCCCGCTGGTGTGGAAGGCGGCCATCAGCTCGCCGGCCACCACCCCCGGGGCCATGCGGTGGAAGAACACCGTCATGTAGGCCAGGATCAGGATGGCGTAGATGCTCCAACGGCGGCGCTGGAAGCGTCGCCAATCCGCGGGGTCGAGTGACATGGGTGGGTCCTGGTGGGGGTCCGGCGGGTCGGCGGCCCGGCCGGAACTTGAGCGGGCTGGGCCTATGTTACCGGAGCGAGCGGGCGGGGGCCGACGCATCACGGTCGACCAGCGTCAGCATGTGACAGTCAACGGCGAGGAGCGAGCCGTGGTCGTCTCGGCCCGAGACTATGACCGTCTCACGGGCCACCGCACGGGCCACCGCACGGGCCACCGCACGGGCGGCGAGCTGGTAGCGTTGCTGGCAGACTCGCCCCTTGCAGAGGTCGAATTCGAGCATCGACGGGTAACCGGGCCGGTTCGGGATGTGGACTTGTGAGTGAGCGGCGGGCACTACCCGTCACGGAGGACATCCTCCAGCAATGGCGGCTGATGATCGAGGCCGGACGCAAGCGTGGTCATACCGTCAGCCACCCGGATATCCTCATCGCCGCCACGGCGGCCCAGCACGGACTGACGGTCGTGACGCGCAACACCGGCGAATTTGCCGCTGCGGACGTTGCCATCTTCAATCCCTGGAAAGGTCCGTAGGGCGCAACGCGCAGCGGTTCCGCCATCGTCAGCGTCGGCGCCATGGCGGACGCCTAAGCGGGCATCCGCCCTAAGGTCCTGCCATTGCGGACCGCCCGCGATTCAAGGGAACGAGCGCTTCGCGATCAGCCGCTCCCATTGCGGACCCTCGGTGATGCCCGAGACCGCCTCCTTGGCATCGAACCATTTCCGGCCAGGCCCATAGGCCGCGTCATTCTTCACTTCAGCGGTGAATCGGCCTGCCAACTGATCGACAGCCCAGCCGCCTGCGCGGCCTGAAGGGCGTCGGTCGAGGCGAATAGAATCAACACTTTGGGCCAGCCGTAGCCCCATACCCCGGCAACGCCCGATATCCCCTGGTGGCCGACAACGAGTTCGACTTCCAGTTCCTTTATGAAGCGATCCAGCGCCCTATCAGCGTCCGGGGAGTAACCCATCTGGGGCCTCAACGCGAATACCATGGAGGGCACCAGGGGCACTGCAATCAGGATCGCGACCCAGGTTGATATCCCCAACCCCGATTTCAGCATCGGCACGGCTCCGGCGATGCCCAGCGCGATCAAGACCAATGTGGCATATATGTTCATTTTCATCATCACCGCTCTTGCTGCCGATCTCGATCTGGGGGAAGCGATGTTAACCCATAGGACGCGGCGAGGAAGGAACCGCGCACCACTGCATACCCGTCCCGGTCGGCAGCACTGCCGCCAAGACCGGGTGCCGGGGCGCCGCCCCGACACTTGGGTGCCCCACCCTCACCCTCGCGCCGAAGCTCCGCCCCGGTACGCCGTCTTGGCGACTCTGCCGCGCCTCCCGGCAGCCCGCGGCCAGTTCATGCTGGAGTCCAAGGTTTCAGCCTTGGCCTGCCCATCCAAGGCTGAAGCCTTGGACCCCAGAAGGTGGCCGCCGGCCGGGTCGGGTAGCCAGGCGGCGTTACCGCCACCCAGCCCCCTAAGAACCGTGCTTCACACCGGACCGTTACCAGTCCCGCATGTGCTCTTAGGCTACGACGGGAGAAACCGTCGGTTCTATCAGGTCGCATCCAAGCGACCGCCAGTAGAACCATTACTTACGCGACTTCGTGTCGCACAACGATGATCAAGGCTGCCCTGCGGGTATCCGCCCGCCGCTCCGGGGCAAAATGACCCAAGTCACCGACTGACCAAGCTGGCTCGCCGCCCGCGTCGGCCGGCAGCGAGCACGAGCAGGCCCAGTGCCATCAGCAGACCGGTTGCGGGCAGCGGGGCGGCGACTTGCCCGGGGCGCACGGCCCACCCGAAAAAACTGGAAGCCCTCGGGGCCCTTGGGATCGATGCGCTTGGGCAACTGGTCCTCGATCACCCGGGATGGGCGCTCGCGGGCGTCGTCGGCGATATCGGTGGCAGCAACCGGGGCGGGCGACGGACAGACGGTCGCGTCAGCCGTCTTGGCCGGTCATTGCGCGCGGTGCGACCGTCGGTTACTCGCACCAAGGGCCTGCGCCGCCTTCACTTGAGGATCGCCCGCCAGCCCCCGCGGCTGGGCAGACAGTCCCAGCAAACCGGCGGATAGTCCGGGTCGCAGGCGTTGCCGAGGCCGTCGTGGTCGGCATCCGCCTGATCGCGATTGGCAACAAGTGGGCAATTGTCCGCGCCGTCGGCTACGCCATCCCCGTCATCGTCGGTATCGGCATTGTTGCCGATGCCGTCGTGGTCGGTGTCCAGGGATTCCGTGGGGTCCAGCGGGAAGGCATCGTTGGCATCGGGGACGCCGTCGTTGTCGTCGTCGGGGTCGGTGGTGTCGGGAAGGCCATCGCCGTCGGTGTCCACCCCGGCGATGACCTGTGAGAGGCGATTGCCGGTCGCGTCGTAGGTATAGGCGATGGATGAGCCGTCCGGGTAGTTGACCCGGATCAGGCGATCGAGGGCGTCATAGGCGTAGGTCTGGGCAGCGGCGCTGACCTCCGTCGGTGCCGACAGGGACAGGCACAGCAGGGATGCCGCGGCGGCAATGAAACGGGTTCGACCGTGGCCGATGCCGTGCGACCCCGCGGTGTCCGTGTGACTCGTCATGTGGTTGACCGCCTGATGGCCTGAATTATCAACTGCCCGTCCGCCGGGGCGGGCGGGATCATGGTGGTTTGGGGCGGTGCCGGAGCCCTAACCTCATCGCGTTGTTTCCGGTATGTTTGTGTTCTTGCCGCAGGCCAACCTTTGCTGGTTTGGGCGTGTTGGGGTTCGTTCCTCACCCCCAACCTACCGCCCTATTGACGAAGGATTGCCTCCTGATAGTCGAGGATACCTGCAACGGCCCGCTCGGACAGAAACGCCTGAACCGCCGTCAGACTTGCGTCTTCCGGCACATCCACGGCCAGCAGATTGAAGGTCTGCATGCGCTCGGTTCCGCAGCCCAATGCCTCCAATCGTCCGACAATGGCGTCCTCCTGCTGCTTGTCGAACAGGACAACCCGAATCAGCGAGTGTCCGGAGGGTTGTTCGATGCCGTCAAACCAGAGTGCCCCCTGCCCATCACCGCTTGCCAGAACGCGATCACCGACCGTCGCCTCGCTGGTGAAGAACGGGATGCTGTCGATGATGTATGCGGCTCCAGCAGGCTCCGCCCATAGTGATTCGACCGAGGCGGGTGGGTAGCCGTCGTCGCCTTGTTCCAGTCGGAAAATGATCTTCTTGGTCATTGCTGTTCAGGGATCAGTGTTCTTCTGGTTCCAGTCTTGGCATCCAGGTTGCGTTGGGCTTCCTATCGTCAGCCCAACCTAAGCGGGCTCTTAGCTAGTCACGCTGAACTTCAACAACAGAAACTATGTATTGGAAACTGTCGAGATCTTTCGAGCTCCAGAAGTTTGTGAACTTAAATATTCTTGCCTCTTTGTAAGAGATCACAAGTTTCTTCGGAGCCTGCCAATAAACACTTACACTTTCAGCTTTGTCCGCAAGAAAGATTATGTCGCTCTCAACCGGAGTTTTACCTGCTTGAACCACAGAGACCCCGTAGGAGTAACTTGTAGTTGCACCACAGTTACCCTTCGTTACTACGGCATCCACCCTTTTATCAGGGGATGAGACACGAGAAATCTCATCTCCAACACACAGATCATTGTTTCCACATGCGGCAAGGGCAAGAAAGCCAAAAAACATGAAACAGGCAGTCATATTTCTTAGGCGCTGCATTTTATTTGCGCACCTTCGGGTCGTAATACCCATTTTCGTAATCTTTGATGCCCTCATTGATCCAGCGCTGGTCTGCCGGATCGTCACCAAAGCTTGTCGAAGAAGAAGGCCAATCCCACCAATTACCCCATTGCGGCAAGCTAGTCCTTGCTTGCTCCTGAGCCCATCCTGCGCCTCTGTTGGGTATATTGCCCGGAATACCTACCGCCCCTGCCGTCACGCCATAGTTGTAGTTTCCAAACTCCTGATACTGCGACCCTTGTTGTTTGTAATCCCAATTGCCACCATTTCTAACCGCGTCATACCACTGGCCGTATGACATGTTTTGTGCCTCTGCAATGTTTTTCTCTACGTCAACACCAGGCGGTATGTTTTGCGGTGGCGCAAGCCCCAGCGGATCAATGAGATTGATCGGATTACCACCAACATAGGCATACAGATTGACGTCATCCGCATACCCAATCGGATCAGTCTGCAGAAACCGCCCGAGGGCCGGCGAGTAGACCCGCGCCTTGTAGTGATAGAGGCCAAGCTCCGACAGGTGTTGCTGGCCGGTATACCGAAAGCGCGCACCGCTGTCGCCGCCCGGTTCGCCGAAGGGGCCGTAGCTGTAGCGGGCCGTCAAGGTCCCGGCGCCGCCCCCGGCGGCGACGACGGAACCCAGGTGATCGGCATACAGCCAGGTCTTGTTGGCAGTCCCGGTGCCGGTGTAGCTGACGACGGGCTCGTCTGCTCCGGGGCCATGCACATGCCGGGCGGTGAGGTTGCCGACCGCATCGTACTCGGCGATCAGATCGACGCCATCGTACAGGCGTTGCACTCGCGTGCCGTTGATGGTGGTCGCGCTCAGGCGCCCGAGGGGGTCGTAAGCCAGCGTGGCACCGAGGCCAGTGCCGGTGGCGCTGACCAGGCGGTTGTCCAGGTCGTAGCCGTAGGTCTGGCTGCCGTCATTGGAAAGATTCCCGCGGGTGTCGTGGGTCGGGCGGCGGGGGCCGACCTCGGTGTATTGGTTGAGGCCGTTGGCGCGGTAGGCGATGGCGGTGGTCTGGGTCGGCCACCACTGGTAGGCGCTGTTGCTCAAGTCCGTGGCGGTGAGACTGCCCCGCTGGTCACGGGTGTAGCGGTAGGTCAGGTCGTTGGCGGTGCCGCTGAGGTCATGGGTCAGGGTCGCCAGCGCCGAGCGGGTGTCGTAGGTGTAGCTGGTACTGGTGGCGTTGCCGCGGGTGATGCCGGTGCGCCGGGAGGTGTTGTCATACCCGTAGCGCACCAGCAGGGCGCCGCCGGGCTCGCGGATCTCGGCGAGGCGGTTCAATGCGTCCCAGGTCTGGGTGATGGCGAAGCCGTCGGGCCAGGTCATGCCGGTGCGGTTGCCGGCCTGGTCATAGGTGTAGGCGAGACTGCGGCCACCGGCGGTGGTGCTCTGCAGGCGCCCAGCCAGGTCGTAGCGGTGGGTAACCTGATCGTGGCCATCGACGAACGCGGTGGCGAGCCGCCGCCCGCGCAGGTCGTAGCGCAGTGTGACATTGGCGGCGGGGTCCGGGTAGGTGCGCCCGATCAGGCGGTCGAGTCCGTCGTACTGGAAGGCGATGACCGCGCCGCCGCGCCGGGTGAGGGTGGTCAGGTTGCCGTTGGCGTCGTAGCCGTAGTGCTCGACGTCACTGGTCGAGGCGACACCGGGGGCGCTGGGGCTCGGGTAGCGGGTGCGGATGAGGCGGCCGTGGCCGTCGTAGTCGTAGGCGGTGAGGTTGCCGTTGGCGTCGGTGAGCGTGGCGAGTTCGCCGCTGGTGGTGTAGGTATAGCGGGCGCTGGTCTGGGCGGCACCGCTGCCGACGGCGCGCCGCTCGACGCTGATGCGCCCGTCGGCCAGGTAGTCGGTCTCGGCGACCTGGTTGCCGCCCTCGGCGGCGGGGCGGTGCTCGGTGATGCGGATAGCGCGCTCGCGGGCGTCGTAGGCGAGGTCGGTGACGGCGACCGGGGCGGCGGCCGCGGGACAGGCGGTGTCGGTCGTGGTCGCGGCCGGCCCCCAGGCGCGGGCGAGCTTGCCGGAGGCGGTCCAGGTGCGGCAACTGACCAGCCAGCCGGCGGGGGTCTGGGTGGCGGCGCGGATCAGGCGTCCGTCGGCATCGTAGGCGCGGGTGCCGCGGGTGCCGACGGCATCGGTGTCGGCGATGAGCCGCCGTTCGGCGTCGTAGGCGAAGCTGGCGGTGTCGGCGACATCGGTGCGCGGGCCATCGCTGCTGGTCAGGTTGCCGATGGCGTCGAAGCCGACGCGGGTGGTCAGCCCGAGTCCGGCGGGGTCGACGGTGACGGTGCTGGGGACAAAGCGGTTGGCCTGGTCGTAGCTGGTGGTGGTGGTGACTGTGGTGCCGGCGTCGATCTTGCGCGTGACCGACGTGGGCAGGGAAAACGCGGGCGTTCCGGCGGCACCGGTGAAGCTGGTGTAGCCAAAGCGGGTCTGCGGGCGCTGGCCGTCCACATCCGCCGGGCTGGTGATGGTCAGCGGTTCGCCGCGGCTGGTGTAGACATAGTTGGTGGTATGGCCCAGGGGATCGGTGCTGTCGGCGAGGCGGTTGAAGGTCGGCTCGTAGCTCAGGGTGCTGGTCAGGACCGGCAGGCCGGAGCCAGACACGGGTACCTGGCGCAGGCTCGCAAGGTTGTGGGTGCAGCGGCCCTGGCTGGCGCAGGGGGCATCGTCGTAGGCGTATTCAATGCGGCGGCCGTCCGGGAATGTGGTCACGGTCGGGCGCTGTTGGCCGTCATAGGTGTGGCTGGTCACGCGACCGAGGACGTCCGCCGTGGCGCTGAGTTTGCCGAAGACGGTCGGGAAATAGAGCACGCTGCTGCCGTCCGGGGCCAGTTCCTCGGTGCGGGTGTCGGCAAAGAAATACTGATAGCGGTTGCCGTGGGCGTCGGTCTGGGTGGCAACGCGCCCGCGGCTGTCGTAGGTGTTGGTGACGAAGGGCGTGGTGGGCTGGCTCGGGTAGTGGATCTGGGTGAGCCAGCCCGGTGGGTCGTAGGTGAAGCGGCTGATGGCCCCGGCGGCATCGGTGACCTGGATGAGATTGTCGTTCGCATCGTAGCCATAGCGAATGCTGCGCTGGCCGTCGCCGACGCTGCTGAGCTGGCCGTCGGTGTAGCTCAGGCTGAGCACCCGGCCGAGGCTGTTCGCAACGCCGGTCAGGGCGCCGTTGGTGTAGGTGAAATTGACCTGGATGCCGGTCGGCTCGCTGTAGGTGGTGACCTGGCCGGCG
>Ga0247840_10008174_pt1 | contig 14162 bp, 33 predicted proteins | sample LaCruzMarch2015__FD_192404 | JGI IMG/M metagenome (GOLD analysis project Ga0247840, IMG submission 192404) | Freshwater microbial communities from meromictic Lake La Cruz, Castile-La Mancha, Spain - LaCruzMarch2015_17m | ecosystem: Environmental > Aquatic > Freshwater > Lake | place: Spain...
CAACCACTATTTTATAAAACAGATTCCTCTGTTTGGTGCGCCTGAATCAAGTTTTAGAATCATTTTATTGGAGTAAAATAACATGACACTTTGGAACAACATAACACCTGTAGTTGAGAAGCCGTCCTCCGTTATTGAGAAAATCGTTTTTGGTGATCCGTGGAAAAGGGATGTTGACAATTCAAGTGATAAAATGGCCACGTTCTTTTGTTATCTTTCCGAGTTAAAGGAAATGAATAGAATCTCTCTTGGTCCCGATGGAACCAATGAGATTGACAACCCAATACATCACAGAAATCCCATAATAAATCCGGAGATTCATTTACGCAAAGACAAAAAATACATAAGGGGGACAGATTTTTCAAGATTGGAGAACATTCCCAGATATGGTAATGGTTGGGTATATCTAGAACACGTTGACCTCCCCACGGGCGCAGGCGGAGGCATCACCATTGTTATTCGATTGTTGATAGTTGAGGATGAGATAGATTTGAACAAGGTTCCAACTGAAAATTGGCCGGAGGTTGATATCACGAAACCGATTTCAATCGAGGAATTTCCAGAAATAATATTTCCCACGCTGCCTTCCGCTAAAGAGATAAAAAAAATTCATTCCTCCGATAAGGTAGCCAAAATCCAACTATCGAACTTTATACAAAATACTCTGATGAATCCAATTATTTCCAAGTTGATGTCAATTATTGATAAACCAATATGAAACTCTGGTCATACGGTTCAAGCGGCAAATTGGTTCCATCTGTGGATTCCAAGGATATGAAAGGTGCGACACTCAAGATACTCCCCTCAAACCTCTCAAGTGTGTTTGATAAAAATCTCCCCTCCACAATACTTTCAGGAAGTGTCGGTCCCGCTTTTCATAAAAATCTCCCCTCCACAATACTTTCAGGAAGTGTCGGTCCCGCTTTTCCAAAAACGGATGTTGTAAAGGAAGTCCTTTCGCCATGGAAACGAATGCAGCCTCCAATCATCAATACTGCACCCCTTACATATTATTGTCCGTTATCCGAATTGAAAGCAGCAAGAAAGATTCTCTTCGATGATAATGGAAAAAAATACATCACAAATCCTTTCATTGAGGCTGGCTATAAATCTTCCCTACCGAGGTCGGGTCAAATTTGGGGAAACGATTTCGTGAGGTCTGAAACCTCCATCATCAGGGAAGATTTTCGCCCATGTTGGTTCTATGATGAAAAATGGTTGCCGGATGTCGGGCCTGCCCGACTCGTCATTGTCGATGATGAACCCATTCCTGGAACCACAGAGGAAGAAATCCAAAATGGAATTGGGGAATACAAGAGTGCAGAAGAAAAAATAACCTCTGTTTTGGGAACAGCATTGGATGACGCAATGAAAAAGGAGATTGCGCAAAAACTCTCAGAGAAAGCAAAAGAAATCAAATTGAAGATATTGGAAGACAGGCTGAAAAATCAGACCACTAAATCAAAGGATTCGAAGGAGGCTGCGGTGGAAGCAATCAACTCCATATATGCGGTATCGAAAATATTGAATCCGCCGTAATACTATGTCACTCTATCAACGAAATCACTGGCAGAAACTCCTCCGATTTGTTCGAAAAATGTATCCTGTCTATGTCAGTATCAACAATGACAGGAAAGACCTCAAGAAATTTCCAACCGCAGTCACCCTCGCAGATTCTCCACGGTATCTTCGAAGATTCCAAAAGTATATCAGGACGGGAGATGAATCCCTATTGAAATCTTACAAGTATGATCCGAGGGGAGAACATACCATTTGCATTCTCCATAACAGGCACGAACACCATTATGTTTTATGTGCGATATTGATTCACGAAGTCGGCCACGCATATATGTATTCGAATTTTACACCTGAATGTTTGTCCGAGTTGCCGACTCTCATGATAGAAAATTTGGCATGGAATCTCGGAAAATCAATTGTTCCGAAACACTTCCATCCGCCCGAATATATTTTCAATCAAGTAAAAGAGCAAGCGATTTCGACTTACAAGTGATATTTATTGATAATGATTAGGACTACCAAAAAGATTTCCGAAGACCTACAGATTCACATCGATTCTGTCAATTGGCTATTTGAAAAGATAGAGGAGATATCCAACTTGGCCGAAGACAAACGACTTACAGATAGACACATAAAAAACCTGCTGAAACAGTTAGATGCGTTGGAGAATCGCCTTGAGTGGGAAAAAGAACAATTCAGAAAAATGGGTTTCGAGTTAAAATAACGTTGACATTTTATAAATAACGTGTAGTATTACATCATGAATAAGTGTAAATGGTTTTATGGAGCAGTGACCAAGGAAGGTGAACTCGCCTTCGGGTCAATCGACAATGTTCCTGTCGAATGGAGCAGGGAACAGGTTCGTGAAGAACTCGACAAGTTACTTCCCCTCTCAAACGTTGTTTCATCGTGGGTTGGATTGGATGCTGAGGAAATCATCAAGACTTATGGAACCGATTATGAAGTAGGAGAAAAAACATGAAAAGATTCAACCTAACAGAACAGATTTGTAAGTATGAGGAAGGCAACTTGAACCAGAAGCAGACCTTTACTCTCTTTCAGTATCTCGTCAACACCGGCGATGCTTGGAAGCTACAGGGTCATTATGGTCGAGTCGCGGAGAGGTTGATCGAGATGAAACTCATCAAGCCTGCCAAGAAAACCAAGAAGGTTCTTTCATGAAGTTCGACCATGATGCAGGCGGCGCAGATGCTGCTAATTTTTTAGTCACTCACGGGTATTGTATCAAACACGGATGCATCTATCATCCAGATGGTAAAAATCACATCGAAACGGATGATGAGGCCGATGCAATTGATTGGCTCTGTGAAGAGTATGATTACTGCTTTGAATTTGGAAAACCTGTTTCAAATGTTCTATTTCAATAATTAAAATATGTATTTCATCGTTCGTGGAAATCAAGTTTTCAGTGACACCGTTGCACAAACAGAGGAACCTGCGATTCAGAGAATCATTTCGGTGATTCAGAAACATACTGGCCAAAAGAAAACGTGGGATGAACTGGTAGCCGAAGGATTTTCGACACGAAACCTAAAACTCGAAAAGGGTTCAAGAATTGAAACGTTAAATATATGATTAAAAAGTCACCAAAACGTAGGGGTAGGCCGAAGGGTTCCAAGAACAAAACACTTTCTCCGTGGAGGAGGGTTCACCGTTTATCGGAGACTCTGCCTGACCCTGTTGCTGAGGAATTCAATTATGACACTCTGCGCGACGATTTTGGAGTATTGGCGCCGAAGGATGAAGATTTGCAGGAAGAACTGGATCTTATGGGAACGAAACTAAACTAAGAAATAATAAAATACAAACATACATGAGCACTACTAACAACACCGAGAAGCCGAATCATAACACCGTATTTGTTGTCTACCGAGACAACCACCAAGTTTCCGATAAGGAATACAGACGAAAGGAAGATGCTCAGCCGGAAGTCGATTACTGGTTGAGAATCCTCAAGAAATGGCCGGATGGTTCAAAAATTACCATTAGGGAATTTCCAGCCAAAAGCTGAAAGGCGACATGAGAATCTACGATATAGACGATGAGCAGGATTTGACGGAAAACGAGGTTCAATTCATTTTGAATTTCATTCCGGCAAAGAACGAGACCGAATTAGACCAACTCTCCATCACGGCGAAGTGGGGAAAATTCCATGCATCCTATATCGTACCCACAGCCGATTACAAGGGAGAAGAGGACTTCATCACCAATCGAACGAAGGAATATCTGCATATGAAGGAAGAATCCCTTCTCCTTCTCAATGCCAAAGTAAACGATGCCAATGAGATTCGAAGAAACCTTCGAAGGCAACCGAAGCACGAAAACGATTATGAAGACAACGACTGATAATATCGCTGACCAAGCACTAATTTGGTTGGCCGAGGCTAGAGCCAATAGGATTATGATGAAGTCCGTTGGTTCACTGGAAAAGAAAATGGCTTTAGCGCATGAAGGATTCCGACTCATCTTTGCAGCCGAAGCACTTCTCGAAATGAAACAAAAGACAAATGAAAACTCCTAAGAAAACAATCATCGGAACCATTGCGGTTCTCGCTGTATTGAGAAAAATCTACAAGTCCCTCACCAATCGAAATGAGGAAAGGATTGGTCGTATGGCCGCCGGCGAATCTATCTCTGAACGATTCAAGAGGAAACGATAAAGTCGTATGACCAAAGGTTACTATTTACATAGAAGGTTTTTTCCACAGAAAACTTTATCCGATTACAAAATCGAAGTGAAGGGTCCTCTGTCTCATCAACTTGAAGTATGTAAAGACGCATCTAACCGATTGGAACCTATTCCAGAAAACATCGACCTCCTCGCTTATCTTAACGAAAAAATCCTAACCCTACAGAACAGAATTAAATGAAAACTACAGAATCCATCGTTACAAAGAAACTTATTCCCCAAGCTCCAATTGAGGTAACTGTATGGAATCCATCCTATGATTGGCATAACCCCCTGAAGTTCACCCCCGAACAGATCGGCGCGGATAGAGGTTGGAGACCGATTCTCAAGAAAGAGCTTGGAAAACTTACCAGCGGATTTGTTGCTGTCCCTGATGGTCGAGGGGCTGCCTTCGGGTCGTGGTATTCTTTTAAGAAAGTTAGCCTTTGTGATAATCCAGAAAAAACTTATAGAACACAAGAACCTCTCCCGGAAATCGAAAGAAAAAGGGTTCTTGTATACCAATTCAAAAAGGGATGTAACCAAGGATTGAATGAGTTCGTCGGCATCTACAATCTTCCATATGAGGAGACGGAAATCGACGCAATTACATGGGGGGGTTGTTGCACATCAAGATATTTGGGAACAAAAGAAAAAATTGGATATGTCATTCTCAAGGGACATAAATTCATAGTGTTTGAAAATGGTAAACTCAGTGATCCCTCGTTCCATCACAGAGACGGAAATGCAGATACCGTGATTACACTTCATGGCGACTTCGAATTATGAAACCAAAACTCCAAAAACAGTTATACGATAAGTATCCCAAAATCTTTCAAGATAGAACCAAGTCTATGAAGGCAACCTGTATGTGTTGGGGGATTTGCACAGGGGACGGATGGTATAATCTGTTGGACAATCTCTGCCATTCTCTACAATGGAATACAGATATGAATCATTACCCACAGGTCGTCGCTGACCAAGTGAAAGAGAAGATGTCGAGTTTAAGATTCTACTTTCACACAACAGAAACATCAAAATCAAAAAAATCTAATAATAAGGATTATGAGTCAGGAAGAATTAATGGCATGGTGGACTTCGCAGAAAAAATATCGAAAACAACATGCGAAATCTGTGGGAATCCGGGGACTATAAATAAAGGTCCTTGGTATAAAGTTAGATGTCCCCCATGCAAGAAAAAAGATTTGTAATATAAATTTGGAACTTTTTAATGTTTCAAATTTTTCCTTTATATGTATATGCATGACAATTATAAGAAAAATCCGAAAACATCATCATATAAATAAAAAATATTTAGAAAAAGAATATATCAAAAAATCAAGAAGTGCTTATGAGATTGCTCAAGAAAATAAAGTTAAAGCAAAACTCATTATTCAAAGATTACATCGATTTGGAATTTCATGTAGAACTATAAAGGAGGCTACTTCAACTATATTGTGCATCGAAAAAAGAAAAAAAACTTGTTTTCAAAAATATGGTGTTGATAACCCATCAAAGAATAAAAATATCATAAATAAAATTCAACGAAATAGAGATAAAATTACTCATGCTCGGAACGTTTCCATTTCTTTAAGAAAAAGAACAAAACAACAATGGATAGAATCATCGATAAAAAGATCAAAAACATTGTTATCTAAATATGGTGTTATCAATCTTTCTCAATTACCTTCTGTGAAGAAAAACATGAGATTGTCTGCCATAAAGAGAATCTCAAAACAAAAATTTAATGGTGGTCAAGTCTACCCAAGATATAACATTGAAGCTTGTAAACACATTGATGAATATGGAAAACAACATGGATACAACTTCCAACACGCAGAAAATGGTGGGGAGTTTTATATCAAAGAACTCGGTTACTGGGTAGATGGGTATGACAAGAAAAAGAATGTTGTTATCGAGTATGATGAACCACATCATTTTAATGAAAATGGTCAATTGAAAAAAGAAGATATTGAAAGACAAATATTAATAGAAAACCATCTGGGTTGTAAATTTATAAGAATAAAATGAATTCTGAAATCAGACGGTTAAAACAAGAATTGTCTACGGAACGTAGATTTACGAATAAATACATCCGTCTCAATCTCTCATCGCAGAAAAAACTTGAAAGGTGTCGTAAAGAAAACGCAAATCTTCGTTCTGCTATCAAAGAAATTGCCGAATATGCTCCTTATCTTCCTGACCGCGATATTCGGGTAATCCTTGCTCTCTGTCGAAAAGCATTATCATGATAGGCGAGAAAATACGCATTTTGCCCAAGAACGAGGTCAACGAGTGTTATCACCGTCAAAAAGGTGAAATCATTCGAATCGATGATTGGCACCAAATGATTATCGCCAAGTTCGATTTCGGTGAGGGTGCCTTTAAAATAAGTGATGAGAAGAAAATCTGGCGAAAGCTGAGTGATGATTGACTTTTCCGTGTCGGTCTGATATGATTTCAAGATGATTAAAAGAGTCAATAAACCCTTGTTCATCAAACAAGACCCGAACAATCCCATTCTCATTCTGAGAAAGGATGACGATGAACCAATTCTTCAAAACAAAGATGGAACCTATTCCATGTTGGAACTTGTGGATGATAATGGAAATGTAGGAATTGCCAACCGTTGGCCGCTAAAGGCACTACTCGATTCCCGATACTTCTACATTCCGAAATTTGTAAACATTCAAGTCAAACTATCAGACTATAGGAAAGACCTATGAAACGCAAGTATGTAGTCTTTTACGATAAGTTGGTATTTAAGAAAGACGGATATGCGCCTTTTCAGATGAAACGGATGCCGATTTCTCATTTCAAAGGAAACCAAAATATCCGTGTAATCGCAGTCTGTTCCAGTAGAACACATACTGAGAGACCTAAATGGGTTGGTTGTGGGGTGGGGGGGTATCTTCGGGAGAAGCTATTTTGAGAACAGGATTTGTCTACCAACCATATATGCCATTGATAACATCGGATGATATAAAATCCATGAAACCCGAATTCGTTCAGAGATGGGCTTCATCTTCAATCAATACCGACTACTACAAAACAGAATCCATTAATCTATGAAACCATCCAACCTATTCCCAGAAACATGTTTGAGTGGCGCTACCACCGAACAACTCATGGAAGCCTTAATGAAACACTGCAAGGCATCCGCACGTCAGAATGATGAACTTCGAAAAGAGGGGATTCTTCCTCCTCTTGAGGAAAAGAATACCGATAAAAAGACTTCCACCAAGAAAAAGAAATCATCTGTGTATGTGTCTTCTGTGGCATTACCTGCTGATTGGTTTATTGGTCAGGAATGGGTTGTTCGGGATGCCAAGGGAAACATTCGTGGAGTTTCGCCGCATCGGTTGACCGCTGAGTATACAGCATTCAAGTCTTTTGCTCTGCCTCCAAACCCCAATAAGGTCTAACTATGAAAGATATGGTTATTGTTGGCATCATCGCTGGTATCAATATAAATTTGATTCAACACTACACAAACCACTGGTGTATTGCTCTCGCAGGCGGGCTATCATTTGTAGTGATATGCGCGATTCTTGTTCAAATCTCAGACAATCTGGAAAACAAATGAAACGATTCTTCCTTTTCCTCTATTTCACCATTTGTGGATTCTGTATCTTCGTATCTGTGATTACGAAGTTATTCTTCAACATGATTACGAACAAGAAATGATATGTCCGAAATCGAAGCAAAACGACTCTACGAAGACCGAATCCTTTACGACAAGATGGCTGAATTGGCATGAAAGGGATCTACGAGAACTGAGGAAGAGGAAAAGAAATACAGAGAACTTGAATACAAGTATTACGTCGAGAACGATGATATTCGAATTTTTTGGAAAACCTACTGAAAGAAAACATATGAAAATCAACAATAAAATCTACAATCTGAGGAACGTCTGAAAGGTCGAGAAATATGATGGAAAGAGATACACCGACAATACAGCAAAGGTGGAAGTCCCATATTACACCATTCAAATTTACGTTCTCGACAAAAACCACTATCTGACAGAACAATGGGACTCCAAGGACGAGCGTGATGATGTGTTCCTTGAGATTGAAAGTCTGATTGATCAGTTGGAGCGGACTTACTAACATGAAAGAAAAGCTATATTCTGTTTTTGCGTATCGTCGGAATTATTCGGGCAGAGACCCATATGATATCAACCAACATGATTCATATTTCGATTTTTATCTTCGATTGAATCGACATGAACTCATTGAGAAACTTGCCGAGTTAAAATCTTCGAAGATTCCATACACCGAGATTATATTCGTGGAAACGGTTCCCGAGCCAGAATATGGTTCCGTTGAGTATGAAAACCTCGATGTTAGTGAATCTGAAATTCGTTCCGAATCGGACACGTTAGCCAACACCAAGATTACGAATCGGGAAGAGGCAGAACGACTCGTTGAAACGGAAAAGCAGAACAAACGAAGGTTACAAAAGGAAGCCGATGAGAAGCGGCACTTAGAAGAACTCCTAAAGAAATATCCACGATAACAATTTTACGCTCCGTTAGCACAGCGGTCAGTGCAAGAAACTCTTTGGATTTCATAATAAGGATTGTGAAATCGCAATAATTTCTAGGTCGTCAGTTCGAATCTGACACGGAGCACTTTTTTAAATCTGAATAATCCCCTCATATAGTAGTATGAAAGATTCAGTTAACAGTCAGTAAACTCAAAAACAAAAAACAAATGAAAAATAACGAAAGTGGTCAGGGAGCCGTTGGTCTCCTCGCAGGTGTTGTAGCAGTCTTACTCATCGCGTGGGGTCTGATTTGGCTTGTTGGATCCAGCAACGTCGAAACCTCCGCAGGTAATGTTGGATACGTCACGCAGGGTGCGGTGTTCGGCAAGGATACGTTCCATAGTATGCAGACGGGTCCTACCTCGTCAGGTAAGATTTGGCTTCTGCACGTTCAGAACGTCAGTATCACGCCTTACACCTATTCCGAGGACTTCGCTGGAGACAGCTGTGTTCTCTCAAAGGACAACTTGAAGATTAGCTTCAGCGTCCATACCGTGTGGAAGGTCAAGAAGGATCGAGTCAAGGACTTCGTGGAAAACTATTCCGCGACTTCCAATAATGACCACCCCGATAAGGTTGTTATGGAGGCTTATAAGAACTTCCTCCGCGAGCCTCTTCGAACCTACGCCCGCGATGAGATTCAGAAGTTGGATGGTCTCGCCGTCAAGGATAGGATTACTCCGATTGGAGAGGCTATTCTGAAGCGAGTCAAGGAACTCACTGACCCCACGCCATTTGAGGTTGATAGCATCGTCGTAGGTAACATTCAGTATCCTTCGGAAGTCGCGGAGGCTGTTGCCAAGAAGATGGCTACGACTCAGATTCTCGAGCAGAAGGAGACCGAGCTTCAAATCGAAAAGAAGAAGGCGGCCATTCGAATCGCTGATGCTGAGGGTGTAGCGAAGGCGATGGATATTATTCAGGTCAAGTTGACTCCTCAGTATCTCCAACATGAGGCCATTGAGGCTCAGAAGATGATGGTCGGCTCTCCGAACCATACAACTGTCTATATTCCTGTTGGAAACATGGGTGTTCCTCTGGTGGGGACATTTGATGCCAAGTCAGGAAAGTAATCATTCAACAATCAACATGCGGGGTCTGGTGGTTCAATCTGCCAGACCCCACAACTCTTTTTATGGATATCTCTTGGATTGCTCTCGCTCTCTCATCCATCGGTATCTTCTTCAATGCGAAGAAGAAAATCATCTGTTGGCCTATATGGATTCTCAGCACAATCGTATGGGGAATCTTCGCCTGGAAGACCCACCAGAACGCCCTATTGACCCTCCAGGTCGTTTTTGGGCTGTTTAATGCGTATGGATGGTGGTGTTGGAAGAAAATGGCTTGATAATTAAGGGAATCGGTGTTATTGTAATATATTGTGAATCTCTTCATTCTCGATACGGACCCTGTTCTCGCTGCGCAGTACAACTGTGACAAACATTGTATTAAAATTATCCTTGAGTCAGCGCAGATGATGTGTAATCTTTATCCGAAGAACAAATCGCTATATCGACATACTCACATCAACCATCCTATGACCAAGTGGGTCGGACTCACTTCCGCCAATTTCAAGTGGTGTCTCGCACATGCCAAGGCTCTCTGTGCCGAATACACCAAACGATACGGCAAAGTCCACAAAACCCAATCCGTCATAGAATGGATTGAACGCAATCCACCCTCATTCGTCAGACATGATTTTACCGAACCTCCACAGTGTTTTGGCGAAAACCTCGCCCGATGTTATGTCGCGGGCGGCCCTGTGGCGGGTTACAGAAAATATTACAAGTTGGTCAAGCGATCCATCGCTACATGGAAAATTGAGAAACCTCACTGGTTCGATGAGTAACAATCATATCAAGAAGAAGCATCGTGTGATTAAATCATTTTTCATCGTTTCCATATCCATTCTCATCTGTATTATCGTTGGTCAATTATTGAAAATCTTAGCTTTCTTATGACCTATATTCCAACCAAGTGCCTTCTCCATAATTTCAAAAATGGAACGTTTTCTGCGGAGATATCCGAGTTATCTGCGCAAGGATACCAAGTCGCAAATGAAATCGGCCTCGTCTCGGATAGAACCGGAAAAATCGCAACCTTTGTATTAAGAGAGACAACTTCTACCAAAGGTGATGGTTGGACTACAATGGAGTATGTTCCAACCGTAGGAACTGTGGATAAATTTCGTGGTTTGAAGGGTTATAATCTAAAATTTAAAGTCTTCGGTGGGAAGTGGTCAAGTTATGTAAAAAATAAAATATCCGGAAAGAACAACTATCGATATGGAAAGCATTTAAGTGATGATGATAAAAGGAAACTATCCAAAACCAGTGGAGGAAAAAATAACTTTATGTATGGGAAATCTGTATATGATGTCTGGTTAACTAAATATGGAAAAGAAATTGCCGATAAAAAATTAAAGGCCATGAGAGAGAAAATGTCACAGAATCATCCTGATCAATTTGGATTGAATAATCCAATTCATAAATCAAAATATGTTAGGGTGGCATCATTTGTTTTTCAAAACATAAATACAAATCAAAAGATAAAAATTAATAATCTAAGTCGTTGGTGTCTAGACAACAATCTTCAATTGAAAATTATAAGAAAAATTTGTAATAAAGATAGACTAAATAAATCGATAAGCAGTAATTGGAAATGTATAAAGAAGAGCAAACAGAAAAAGATGTCAAAAATTAAACATCAAACCAACCCATACTATAAAATATAATTTTCTTGATTATTTATAAAAATGGTGTAGTATAGAAACATGGTAAATTTATACATATGCGGAAGACAAGAATTGATTGATTTTTCTGATAAGAATATCTCCCACCTTATTAGTGTAATTGATCCAAACGAATCCTTGGTTCCGACACCAAATTGGCCATCAATCATCAATCACACCCATTTTAAGTTTGACGATGTAGAAGTATTGATGGATGGTGCCCCACTTAGAAAAGATGTAGAACAGATCATTTATCATCTGAATGATATTATCGCATACTCAAATGAGAATGATGTAAATTTGCTGGTTCAATGTTTTGCGGGAATTGCTAGGAGCACTTCTATTGCTTTCATGTTCATCTGTATGCTTCATGATGATTGGCCAGAAGAGAAATCTTGGGAACACATTACGATGCTTCGTCCCTGCGCTTGGGGAAACCGACGAATGGTTCAATTCGCTGACAACATTCTCGCCAAGGGTGGAACCATGATTGGTGCCTTGAAGAAATTTCAACTCGAAAATTCCGATGCGGAAGGTGGTCTCTGGATTCCCTCACCGATTGGATATCAGAGAAAATTTTAGTGGGAGTGAATTGAAACTCAAAAGAAAGGTAAAACGAACTGGAACTCATAGCCAAATTCAATACCATACGACTCAATCCAAGGAATTCTCAATTGAGCCGTGTTCAAAATCTTTGAACAGTAGAAAATTTGACGAAGGATGTTGCCTCAAAAAACGACCATATCAACCGACTTGATTTTGAATCAGGTTGGTGTAGAATTCACGCAAATCCTTTCTTCAAGTGAATAAACACTCCCACTAAACCCCCTTTACAAACCCCAATATTAATATGAGAAACAACTTTCGATATCAAAAAGCGTGGGATACGAACTCGACTTACTCCAAAGAGGATGCTGTAACTCTATTGGAGAGGGTGGGTTTCAGGAATCTGAACCTATGCAACGGCGGCGACGACGATATGCTCATCGTTGATTTCAAACGAAGGGAATTTGGATTTTGGGAGTATGGATTCTCACCATTTAGTAACCATCAGATTCATTGGCCCACCGATAAAAACTTGATTTACTATCACCAACACTCATCATGATAACGATGCATCTCACCGAAGAGCAAGCCACGGCTCTCTGTCACGAATCGGAGTTGTTTCTCCAACTTCTCTTGAAGGAAACCGGCGCGGCACAAAATGCGGCCAGAATGGCGAGTGGAGTACCCATCGACACTCCCGGCCCAGTGACCAATGAAGCCTTTCTCATCAACCTTGCTCGACAAGTCTACGATATGGGAAAGGGTGGAAACAAAATCCAAGCCATCAAGGAAGTTCGTGCAAAGACATCAATGGGATTGAAGGAAGCTAAGGATTTCGTGGAGAAACACTGCGCCGATTTGAAGATGCGGCCGTAAATAACTTGACTTTCTATAAAATATCGTTTACACTTTAAAAAAGATAGGTTACACTAAATTGAAAGTTAAATCTAATGGGGGTAAGCTAAGAAATCAAAGAATGAATTGAACTGGGACTGATACAACATAGAATGGTTCGTGGAAATCATGACCCGTTTTCTGTAAAAGGTCGCCTCAAAAAACAAGCTTATATAGATTACTGAATATTAATTTATATGACATTCCAGATTTTTTTACTTGCCCCCATTTTTATTTTTCCCAACCCACATATATGAAAAAGGTTCTATATCACAAAAAGATTCCCGCCGATGTTATCAAGTGGCTCATTCCCCACCGCTGGGTTCAGATTGAAGTATTGAGGGGTCACGAAAAAGGAATGAGGCGACCCGCTCGCTGCGCCAACGAAATGACTCCCAACAAGAAAGTGCTTGAGTCAGAACTCACAGGTGCTTCCCTTTCCAAAATCTTAAAGAAACTCCCACCCGTTCAATTTTGAAGTTGACTTTAACCCCAAACACCGTATCATAAAGAAAAACAAAACTAATGAAAGCTGAATATTACATCATCACCGGAACTGTTGCACCGAAGCATCGACGCGCCACCAAGTTCGGTGAGAACTCTCTCAAGTGCCGTCTGAATCGTGCGGACCGACGATTGCTGTCTATCGGCAAGGACAAATGCACCATTCGAAAGTATTCGGAGGTTCTCGCGGAAGCCTCTGCGGTTTCCTCTTCCGCATCCGATGTATTAAACGAGAAGTAAGATGAAAAAAGTCGGCCTCTACGGTGGAAGTTTTGACCCCATCACCAACGGTCATGTCTGGCTGTTGAGACAGGCCGCGCAGATGTTCGATTCCGTCATTTTCTCCATCGGCATCAACGCTGACAAGAAATCCTATTTCTCAATTGAGGAAAGGGAGAAAATGGCTCAGTCAGTTCTCAAGGGGACTCTGAGTGAATTCAAGGACATCCGTGTTCATGTAGCACCAAAGGATTACCTCGTCAACACGGCGAAGTTTCTTGGCGCAACCCACCTTGTTCGCGGAATTCGAACTCCCGAGGATTTCACCTTTGAACGACACTTGTGCAACGCCAATCGAAAGATTGAGTCTTCGATTGACCACGCCTATTTCATTCCACCGAAGGATTTGGAGGACGTTTCCTCCGGGTTCGTGAAGGGACTTGTCGGCTATCATGGATGGGAACGTCAGATTCGAAGGTATCTGCCAGAGGAAGTCTATGAGCAGATGCTTCT
>Ga0247840_10008177_pt1 | contig 14161 bp, 15 predicted proteins | sample LaCruzMarch2015__FD_192404 | JGI IMG/M metagenome (GOLD analysis project Ga0247840, IMG submission 192404) | Freshwater microbial communities from meromictic Lake La Cruz, Castile-La Mancha, Spain - LaCruzMarch2015_17m | ecosystem: Environmental > Aquatic > Freshwater > Lake | place: Spain...
ACGCCAAAGCGAACTATGATCATATCAGCGTAATGGAGATCCATAAGATACCAACCCTTCTTTAAGAACACTTATGAAACGTTGAGCTTCTTCCAGTGTATTAGAAGCGGCTATACCTAAACGAATTGACCCATTGAGTACAGCCTCGCTTAAGCCCATAGCGTGTAGAGTGATAGATACATGCTTCATTTTACTGTTGCATGTGCTTTGTGCAGAGACATAAATATTTTGACTATTGAACCAGTTCAACATAATTTCAGACCCTAAAGTCAAAACAGAAAAGTTGATGATGTATAAAGAAACATCGTGGTCTGGTGAATTGATCACGACCTCTTTGATTCCTTTTAATTCACTTCTTAAGTATTCATTGATGATTTTTACTTTTTGTAGATGACTATCATACTCAGACAATACTAAACGCAAAGTCTTCGCAAAGAGAATATTGTTGATGGCGTTGGCTGTTCCACCACGATGGCCATATTCTTGTTGGCCACCAGTGATAAGCGATAGAATCTTTACTTTCTCTTTAACGATCATAAGACCAGAGCCTTTTACCCCATTGATCTTATGGGCTGAACAACTTGCCGCATCGACAAAACTAAAATCAAAAGGTACTTTACCTATGGCTTGTACTTCATCGACATGGAAATATGCTGTGGAGTTTGCTTTTATGATCTCAGAGCATGCCTTTACAGGCATGATGGTCCCTATTTCATTATTGACATGCATAATCGAAACTAAAGTCGTATCGACTCTTAGTGATTTCTTAAGTTCTTCTAGAGAGATCCTTCCCTCTTTATCGACACTTAGATAAGTTACTTCAAAACCAAAAGATGTTTCAAGCTGTTTAAAGCTTTCCAAAACACTTGAATGTTCAACTGAAGTCGTAATCAAATGCTTTCCTCTTGAAACATTCGCAAAAGCAATGCCCTTTATGATCGCATTATTGGATTCTGTAGCACCAGAAGTAAAAGTAATGTTTTCAGGTTTTAATTTCAATAAAGCAGCGATGCTTTCTCTACTTTTCTCAACCATAGTCGCAATACGATGCCCTGCATCATGCAGGGCTTCAGAGTTGGCATAATGGATAGGATACAATTCGTTTTGGCTTTTTAATACTTCTGGATGAACCGGTGTACTCGACACATGGTCAAAATAAATGGGGTTAAGATTGGGCACTCTTTGAATTCTCCTTGATCAACTCATCGTAGCTAAAAGGTTGAATCTTTTCTGCAGCACTTAAAGCTACTTTGATGGCTTGGGTATAATCACCATTTCTAAACAGTAGTTCAGCTCGCGTTAATTGGGCATCCATTTCTGGACTATATGGACGATACTTATTGGCGAAGACGATGGTATTCTCAATCATCTCTACCGTACCAACCAAATTATTCACGTTGTTGTATAAACGATACACCACATCTATCGCATCGTTGACCGTTGTATTTAAGGTATCGATGTTTAATGGGATCTCATCTAATAAACGATCGATCGTATTGATATAACTATAAGCTCGATTGATATCTCCTTCATAGGTTGAAGAAATATTAGGCAATTTGTATTTTCTGATCTTGACTTGGATTTCATTCATGATCAAATAAAGCTTAAGCAGTTGTTTCTTCGCTCGATCTTCATCGTTTTTGGCCACGGTTAAAGTCTCCTTCTGTCGACTCAGTTGGTCGGCTAAAGTACTTAAATCTTGTAGGATTTCTTTACACGAAACTAAAATTGAGCTCTCAGGAAGAGATCTTTCATCATAGAGTCGAACGATTCTTAATTTATCTTCAACACAGCGGCTTAAGTGTACTTCATGAAGCGACAATGAATCAACCAAAGTATTCACACCTAAGCGTTTCGCTTCTTTCTTAGATAAGGCCAATAGGGCTTCAAAAGTACTTTGAGTCGATTTAAGTTTCTCACCTAAAACTTTAAACGCATTTTTAAGTTCTTGATGAGCGATTTGTTCTTTTTTGAGTTGATCATAAAGCTGAGATAGTCTTAGATTATTATCTTTAAGATGACCATCCACATCTTTTATAACACAGCGACTTAAGCTCACAAGATCTTCTTTGGTGGTATCTGTAACCAATTCTAAGTTCTTCTTGATTTCCAAATGAACCAAATAGACTTTATCATTCTTGAGTTCTGTATAAAGTTGGGCAATCTCTTCGATTTGTTTAGGAATGACTCCTTTTGCTAAAACAATCAAATCTGGAAGTGTCTCAAGCAAGACATTAAGTTCATTTAATCCAGATTCGATATCAGTTACTTTATCTCTTGCTTTGGTAAATTCAGAAGCCATCATCCATTCTTCAAACATCACAAAAGTATGTTCAAGGTCTTCTATTTTTTCTTGTAGACTTACGCTACTGATGCTTAATTGACCATTTCTTTGAGCGAAGTTATTTTTGACGTTTCTAAATTTCTCTTTAAGTTCAGTAATCTGTGAACGCTGTTGATTTTCCTCTTTTAAGATCTCTTCCAACTTACGATCCAAATCATTGGCATCTTCATCTATTTTTTTTATCAATACTTCAAGATCCATAAGATCTAAACGACAGTCTTTTAAATGATTGGTCAACAATTCATCTTCACATTCACCCAAGATCTGAGCGAAGTTTCTAAAACGCTCCTGTATCGTATCAAAATCATTCTTAAAATCATTCGCTAAGACGAAGACTTCATCTCTTACCTTCGCAAGTGCCAGTGCTTTATTTACTTTAAAAGGCAAAGGTAAACTTTTTAGGGTCGTATACTTATGTTCCAACGCATATAAACGTTTCTTGAAGCCTTGTTTTCTAATTAAAAATACCAATAAAAAAATGAATACTAGCAAGCCAAAACCCAGTAATGTCAGTTGCATCTCTTTGGTCTCTAAAATGTCGATAAAGGCTTGTAAACTCATCGATTACCTCACCATCATATTGTATCATAAATGCCTTTTCGTTAGGGATGATTTTACATTTGACACACTGTGGTAAGCGTGTTAAACTTTATAAGCGTTAAACGCGGCAGACAAAGTTGGCCGGAAAAGCGTTCATCACAGTAGGAAGAAAGTAAGCTCGCTGCAATTGCTGAAATCTCTAGGATGAACACCCCGATCGAAGATTTGTCCCTGAGGGTTTACGCATACCACCAGGAGGTAAAAAATATGTCTAACATTAATGGACCAGTCTATCGTCTTTCTAGACGTCTACAGTTCTCCGTTTTGGAAACCGGCGCTGAATTCAACACTCACAATGGAAAAAGAAAAGGAAGAACCACCGCACCAGGTAAAGCACCTGATTCACGTGCTCCTAAGCTGACCAACTACGGTCAACAACACCGTGAAAAACAAAGAATTCGTTTCATTTATGGATTAAATGAAAGACAATTCTACAACACATTCGTAAAAGCGCAGCACACCAAAGGCAATACCGCCCATAACTTCTTATTCTTACTCGAAAGCCGTTTAGACAATGTTGTCTATCGTATGAACTTCGCCCTTACCCGTCGTGGTGCTCGTCAGTTGGTTAATCATGGTCATGTCTTGTTGGATGGCAAAAAAGCTGATATTCCTTCAATCACAGTAAAACCTGGTCAAATCATTTCCGTCAAGGAAGGCAGTAAAGGCATTCCTAGCATCAAAGAAGCACTAGATGCATCATTATCGACCAAAGCATTCGTCGAAGTCGATAAAGAAAACAAAAAAGGCAAATACGTTAGATTGCCTGAACGTAAAGAATTGAACGAAGAGATCAACGAAGCACTCGTCGTCGAATTCTACAACAGATAATTCTTAAGACCACTTCAAATGAAGTGGTTTTTTTATGTCTTAAAAAAAACATCACTTGAGGTGATGTTTAAGTCGTTGGAGTGATTGGTAGAACTAAACTAAAATCGAAATATTCAATGAATGCTTTATTTAGGTCATCTTTCCATTTGACGAGAACTTTGATACGGACTGGTAAACTTTCTGATAGCCCATTAAGCGCAATGCCTTGGACATAATGCGCTGCAGTGTTGACTTGATAAGGAATCATATAATACGTAATGTCTTCAAAGATACCAACACTAGGCATCATTTTATCGCTGATCACCAAAGAACCATCATCTACGATCACTAAGATATCCACATCATACATCGCAACTTTCGCTTGATCGATGATGACATCATAACGATACGATGCGTCACCCAAATCATTCAATGAGGCCTCAATTGAGAAATACTCTGAGGATGACTTAAAATCAGATGCATTTAAGATGTCTGTATACATTGATTTATAGGTATCGATCTTAATTTGATCAAGTTGAGCACTGTTTGAACATCCACTCATTAAGATCAAACTCATTAATAATAGGAGTACTTTTTTCATGAACATATTATAACACAGACTATTTTGCCTTACGGGTCTTCAAAATTTCAATCATCTTCTCCCCAACTTCATTGGGTACGTTATAGCTCGTATTATCAAGCATCGAGATCCTCATATTCTTTTTACCTTGAGGATTTACGGTTCTGATGCTTTTTAATCGGATACTATAGCTTCCATAAACGGCCGCTCTGTCAAAAACAGAAACACGTCCAATCGTTAGGATATTGATCCATTCAGATATGCTCATCAAGATGAACACAAGGATATAGGTCGCACTTTGAAGATAATTGGTATAGAAGAAAGCCATGACCGAAAATGCGATCACGATACCTACGAATAGATACAACATGATTTTTGTGCCTTTTAAAGTAACGACTTCAATTAAGGTCGATTTTTCGCTGACCTCATTGAGCACTTTTTTGTGTTTCGAATAATCGCGATAACGAATACCGACCATCAATCCCGCAACCAAGATCGTAAATCCATATAGAATATAGTCTGTCATGTTAACCCTCGAACTTCATTACGAAGTAGTTTTTCTTCCCTTTTCTTAACACATGGAGGTGTTGATGTAGGGCATTCTCTTTATTCAATACATACTCTAAGGTCGTAATCTTTTCTCCGTTGACACTAATCGAACCTTTTTCGATGAGTTCTCGAGCTTCTCGCTTACTCACGGCCAACTTTCCTTCAGTCAAGACATCGATCAAAGCTTTAGGTTCATTGACCGTTAAACTAGGAGCTTCACTGAGTGCATCTAGGATATCATTTAGATTCAATTCTTTCCAAGCACCACTAAATAGTGCTTCGGTTATTTTGAGTGCTTTCGCTAAACCCTCTTGCCCATGAACCAAGGCTGTCAATTCTTCAGCCAAAGCTTTTTGAGCTTTACGAAGATGCCCTTCTGTTTTCACGCCTTCTTCGAAACTCATGATTTCATTTGGTGATTTAAGAGACAATCGTTTCATAAAATCGATCACATCTGAATCTGAAACATTGAGCCAATATTGATAGAAAGCATAAGACGAAGTTCTTTCTTCACTTAACCAGATGTTTTTACCTTCAGATTTACCGAATTTTGATCCATCTGAGTTGGTAATCAATGGAGATGTAACCCCAAACACCTTAGCGTCATCCATGGTTCTTCGAATAAGTTCAGTACCACTGGTAAGGTTGCCCCATTGATCAGATCCACCTATCTGGACTTCACAATCTAGGTTCTGATAAAGATGCATAAAATCTACAGCTTGTAAGATCGTATAAGTGAATTCTGTAAAACTGATCCCGCTGGATAAACGAGAAGATATGGTGTCTTTATTGATCATATAGGCTACATTGAAATGTTTCCCATAGTCTCTTAAGAAACTTAAGATATCAACTTTTGATAACCAATCATAGTTGTTGACTGCGATAAAATTGTTGGATGTTTCAGGATGTTCTAGAATACGTGCCAGTTGGGCTTTGATTTTAACCCCATTGGCTCGTACTTCTTCGATGGTCAATAGTTTTCTCTCTGTGGTAGGACGAGGATCCCCTATCATACCTGTGGCATCTCCGATCAAAGCAATCGGTGTATGCCCATTAAGTTGATAACGTCTTAATAAGAGTATCTGTTGTAAAGATCCGATATGAAGCGAATCTGCGGTAGGATCAAATCCACAATAAAGCCTCAAAGGCTTCTTGAGTCTTTCGATGAAAGCTTCTTCATCAGTTACATCTTTGATTAATCCTCTCCATTTTAAATCTTCATAAAAATTCATAGTTTCTCCTCCAATAGAAAAGCACCCTCCAAGGGTGCTAAACATGCACGGTACCACCTTAGTTACGCTTTCGCTGATCACTTTGACTCTTAACGCGAGTACACGGCTTTACTTTTATAAAGCAGCTCCAAGTTGTATTCTTTAAGTCTTAGGGATAATTTTCACCAACCATTATCTCGCTGAACCATCGACTTAAGTACTATGACTTATCAAAGCTTTTCGTTTATTTCGTAGACTGACGTGGGGTAAACAAATAACTCAATTCAATTTCTCTTTCTTCCACAGGGTTCTGATTCAACATCTTGGTCATGACACGCATGGCCACAGCACCTAAATCATAGGACGGAATCGCGAAACTACTGATTTGAGGACGAATCATAGAATTATATTTCGTATCCATAACACAGACCACTTCCATCTCATTAGGGATCTTGATGTCATTTTCAGCAGCCGCATTGACCACAGCCATGGCTTGAGAGTCACGATGAGCGATGACCAATTCATGTTTATGGGTCTTGAAATATTCTTTCAGATAAGTATAAGAGCTTCTATATTCACGAGGAATCTCTATGAAGTTCTTAAAAACGAGGCCCTTCTTCTCAAAAGCTTGAGAAGCGCCTAAAATAAGTTGTTCGACCATATATTTGTTTTTACGATCTTGAACGATGGCGATGTCTGTTTTGCCTTGTTCAAGATAGGAAGAAACCAGTTCATACATCGCTTTTTGTAGATTGACATACACAGAGGCAATATTCGCTGAGCTCATTTGATTGCCTACCAAAACGATTGGGAATTGATATTTCGTCAACGCAGTCAATTCATCAACCATCAGTTTATCATTGTAGATGATGACTCCATCGACACGAGACTTGATGATGTTTTCTATAATATCCCCAATCTGCATGATGGCTTCACTGGTGGTATGTAAAGTAATGTTGTATTTATAGATCTTAGCCACATCCAATAATCCATTTATAATTTGTCCTGTATACGAAAAGCTTGCTTCAGGAATCAATAAAGCAATCGATGTGGTTTTTTGTAAAGCCAAACCTTGGGCAATCGCATTAGGTTTATAACCTAATTTTTCAATGGCTTGATTGACTCTAACTCGGGTATCTTCTCTTACGATCTCAAGTCCGTTGATGACGCGAGAAACCGTTGCCAAAGACACATTGGCCTCGTTGGCGACATCATAGATGGTAACACGCTTCATAACTACTCCTCTTTCTTGAGGGCTTTCTTAAGGGCTTCTACGCCTTTCTCTGCGACCTCTATCGTTTTATCTTTTGCTTTTTCGATGTTTTCTTGAACGTCTGGTCTTTCGAAAAACTCAGTCGTTTTATCCCCTACATACTTAGCCCCTTTAATGGCCCCATCTTTGACTTGATTGGCTCCATCTTTGATCTTAGCTTTAAGTTCTTCATCATGAGCCAATTCATCGATCTTCTGACCTGTTTTGGTTGCCAATTCGACAAGATCATCTCTAAAAGATTCGAGATTTTCTTTCAAGTGGATGTCATCAGCGAACTTATTCGCCTTTTCGATCAGTTTGTCTAACTCTTCTTTAAAAGTATTGTCCATTTTAAGCTCCTATAGTCCGAGTTCTTCCTCGGTTGTTTCCTCAAGATCATTGTCTTTCTTCCTACCCAAAGATGATTTAATCCATGATGTAATGTGAGAAAAATTCTTAGCTAAGGTTATGGCCAAGGTTTTCACTGCATTTTCAGCAGCGCTATTGACGAAATCGATGGTCTTAGATACAGAAACGACAGTATCCAGAGGTCCTTCGATTTTTTTCAAAGTCACATCGACTTGATCTATGGTCTTATCCACCTTTTTTAGCAATTCGAAAACTTTTTTCAACAGGATCAATAGAAAAATAAGTACTGCAACGCCCAAAATGGGTAATAATTGCAGCGAAACAGATGATAATGACTCTAATAGTGCGTCCATACTGTCACCTCATAAACAGTATAAACGAAAATGTAAATATTTTCAAGAATTCTGATAGCGCTTTAAGGCATCTGATAAAATATAGATATCTTTTGAACTCATAAACAAGTAACACGCTGGGGCATGCAGTGCTAAAATACGTGCTCCTGCATCATCTTCAGTGATAACTTGGGCATTTTTACAGCGTTTTTGTAGATAGGTGATGTCGATATCGATCCCTGCTTCTTTATCATCGATCGCATTAAAATCGATCAAATAAACTTGATCTGCTTTATTTAAAGCTTGAGCGAATTCATCTACGAAATGAACCAAACGAGAGACTCTATGTGGTTTAAAGATGGCGATCAACGGTTTATTAGGATATCTTAAGCGGGCAGCATCGATCGTAACGCTTACTTCAGTTGGATGATGCGCATAATCATCGATATATACATTATCCCCTACTGTCTCAACGACGAATCTTCTCGAAGCACCTTTAAATTCACTGAGTCCTTTTTGAATCAGTGGTAAGGGGATATTTTCTAATAAGGCTACAGTTATGGTTCCTAAGGCATTCCAAACCAAGTGTCGTCCAGAGAAAGGCAAGATGATTTCACCTAGATTTTGACCTAAATAATGTAGATTAAAACGAGTATGATGAGTATCTTCATCTAAGATCTCAGCGTAAATATCATTTTTAGGATCGATCCCATAAAAAAGATGTTTCTTGGTAAGTTTAAGTGCTCTTACTTGAGGATCATCCCCAAATAAGATCAAGGTATCACTGACATTATCGGCGAAATCCTCATAAGCTTTTCGATAATCAGCTTCATCTTTATAGTAATCGACGTGATCTAGATCTACATTGGTTATAACGGCATATTTTGGAAAATATGAATGAAAGAATCTTCGATATTCATCTGCTTCTATCGCAAGATATATAGAATCTTTGGATAGATGACCATGACCATCCCCAATCAAATAGGCTGTTTCCTTATATTGACGTAAAATAGAAGCCATCATAGTGGTCGTGGTCGTTTTACCATGGGATCCGCTTAAAGCAACAGTCACATAGTTCTTTGTCAACTGCCCTAAAAATTCATGGTAACGATAAATGGTATATGTTGGATTCTGTCGAATCTTTTTAACGTCGTCGAAATCTTCTCTAAATGCATTCCCAATAATTACTGTAGAACCATCTTTAGGATAAGTTCCAAAAGGATGAATGGGAATATTCAACTCATGGAGTTGAACTTCAGTGAAGAAATGTTTCTCAAGATCAGAGCCTTCTACAGTCTCCCCCATTTCTTTCATCATACATGCTAAAGCAGCCATCCCTGCCCCTTTTATACCAACAAAAAACAACATTTAGTCTTCCCCAAACAAAGAGAATTGAGTAACATCCTCAGGACTTTCTTCACTTGAGACAATTTCATTGCTTACGACTTGGGTCTGAGGAATTGGATTAGGTGCAATTAATTCTTCTAGAGATATGTTTTTTATTTCGATGGGTTGTGTTTCTTCTACGTATTGTGCTACTTTTGCTTTGGATCTAAGTTGGGTAGGTTCCATAGAAACCGGATTATTCTGATATTCAGGACCCGTTTTCATATCTTTATGTATGGCACCATAATAAGGACTGATGACAGTCTGAAGATGGCTATCATTTTTTACTTCTGCTGTTTGAACGAAAGTAGGTCTAACATGTTCTTTTTCGCTTTCAGCGACTCCAAACATAGGACTAATGACAGGTTTAAATTCATAAACATCCTTTGAAAGGACTGGTTTACGATCGATAAACGCTGGTTCTGACTTTCTAAGTGGTTCCACCTTATCATTGTCTAATGGTGCTTGAAAATCAACTTCAGCTTCATTAGGATGTTCATCCGCGACAATGTTCTCAAAAGAACTCTTTTTTGCTTTCTCAAGAGGTTCTTGTTTTAATGGCTGAGGATCCATCTGAGGTTTAATTTGAAGTGGTTCAGTTTGTTTCTTACTTTTTCTAAGATCCACTTTTTCTTCATCTTTTTCTTCTGGGATCTCTTCTTCTTCAAAAAGCAATGAGGCTAGTTTCTTAAACATAGGTTTCTCCCTTAGTGTTATTAATTCGTATTATCACTAGGCAATTCTATCTGTTGACCACCAGAGATCATATCTAAAACAGTCCCTGATTCAGGGGCAATCTGACTAAACATATCTAATGTTTCTTTTTTATAGTCAATGGATTCTCTTGTAGAATACGCCAACAACACAGCAGGACTGTCGACTTCACAGCTCTTTGCGATCGTAAGCATATCGTATAAGATCTCAGTACTTAAGGCCACTGGGGTAATCGCTGTAAACATAAAGTAACCACCTTCAAGCGTAAGCAAGATCAAATCATCACTTACTTCTAAGACGCTCACACGATAAGTTATCGTCTCACCTTGTCTATTTAAGAAAGTAGAATCAAAACTAGAAAGATCCTGAGTCGCTGCCAACATCGATTTAAATGAACGTGAAGTATCATAATACGTATCACTGATCACGTCGATTACATCCAGATTCATCAAGATATTGACATTATTGCTGGTTAAAATGGTCGATGTTTCACTGGAAACCTTGCGACCTATATGTTGAGGTAAATAATAACTAAAGAGTTCCTTAGAAATGTTGTTGATTGGGCTGATGCTTTCTGATTCAGCATCACTGGCACTCGCCTTTAAGTAAGCTTGAAGCGAATCAAGTGTGATCTCAGAACAAGCGCTCAATCCAAACAACATCAGAAGAAACAAAATAAGCATCTTTTTCATAGGATTATTGTATCACTTTTTTAAGCGCTTCGATGGTCTTTGAAGTAAGTGTTTCAACCATACAGAGTGCTGCTTTTCTTGCGTTTTCATAGTCAGATGCATCGATGATGGAAGAATTGGTATGGATATTTCTCGCACAGATGCACATGGTCAAGGTCATAACCCCATCTAGAGATTTATGAATTGCTCCTGCATCTGTTCCACCTAAGGATTGATAATATTGATAAGGAATCTTATTGTCATCAAGCATATCGATGTAATGATATAAGAAACCTCGATGAGGTAAGTAGTTCGCATCGATGAAACGCACTAAAGGACCCTGTCCTAATTGACCAAAAGCTTCCTTATCACCAGAAGCATCATTGGCAGGTGAGCAATCAAAAACGATGGCAGCATCAGGTTTGATCAGTGAAGTCGCAGTTTGTGCCCCTCTTGTTCCTACTTCTTCTTGAACGCTTGCCCCTACAACTAAATTCACATCCAAATCAACGTCTTTCAAAGCTTTCAAAAGTTCTATTCCCATCAAACATCCATAGCGATTATCCCAAGCTTTCGCCAATAAACGATGTCCACCTTCCAAGATCTCAAAAGAACCTTCTAAGATCACTGGTGTACCCATAACGATACCTAAGGCTTCAGCTTCAGCTTTGGTACTTTGGCCAACATCGACCAACATATTTTTGATATCCATAGGTGCTGCTCGATCTTTATCACTCAATAGATGAGGAGGAATAGATCCTATGGTTCCTTTTATCTTCTTACCTGATTTGGTTTTAACGATGACTCTTTGACCCAACAAGGTTTGATTCCACCATCCCCCAACAGGAGTCAAACTAAGAGAGCCCTTCTCGTTGATCTGAGAAACGATAAAGCCAACCTCATCCATATGACCCGCGATCATCAAGCTCTTTGCGTTTGGATTGGAGCTCTTCTTTAGTGCGAAAATAGACCCTAGATTATCATAAATTATCTCATCGGCGAGATCCTTATAATAAGATCTTAAGATCTGACTTACTTCTTTCTCATCTCCTGCAATCCCAAAAGCTAAGGTAAGTTCCTTCATCAAATCTAATGTTTCATTACTTAAAGTCATTTTTTTCTCCAAACAGCGCGATAGATCGGTTGATTAAGCGCGTTAAATTTCATCTCATATTCAGTATAGGCATCATCTTCTTCCTCAGTATGAATATAGTTCACACTAAAGAAAGTCATCTCCAATGGGTAAACCTGCATTTGTAGGATGGTATATTCAAATAACTTTTGATTGTCTGTTTTAAATTTGATCAACCCATCTTGTTTTAGAAGATCAATAAAGATAGGCATAAAAGTCTTTGAGGTTAAACGACGTTTTTCGTGGTGTTTCTTAGGCCAAGGATCACTAAAATTAAGATGGATCTCATCGAGCTCACCCTTCTCAAACCATGTCTCTATACTTTCTGCCCCATTGTTGATCCACAATAGATTCTCTAGACCCAAGACATCATGATGACGTAAAGCAGTCGCAGAGACATTACGATCTTTTTCTAAAGCGATGTAGCGTTGATGAGGATGAGCTACAGCTAAATCAAAAAGATAGCCCCCTTTTCCACTTCCTATCTCTAAAATTACTTTCGAATAGGAAGCTTTCCAAGACCCTTTAAGATCAATAGGATTGGTTGTTGCTTTGGGATGTTGATTCAAAAAATCATTGGCCCAAGGTTTATTACGCATCCGCATGCTTATTGGCTCGTCAAATCATGGATGGCTTGCGCATAGATCGCTGTCGCCATTACCAATTGTTCAATCTCATAACCTTCATCCGCTTGATGAACATTGCCTACCCAAGTAGGACGTTTTCTTAATGGAAATTCAGCCCCAAACGCTACGAAATTATCGAATGAACGGGCGTAAGTACCTCCACCCATAGTCATCAATTGACTTTGATCATCTTTACTATAATCACGATATATTTTCTCTAGTGTAGAAACAAGCTTACTCTTAGGATCAACAAAGAGAGGTCCTTTATGACCTTGAATTGAGACTTTAAAAGTCTCTAGTTTATCATCGAATGCTTTTTGAATTTTATCGATGATGACGACTTCATTGGTTTCTTGAGGATATCTAATGTCTAAAACCAAATGGAAATCATCATTTTCAACATGGATGACTCCTAAGTTCATCGTTAAGAAGCCCATATGAGATCCAAAAACGCGAATACCTAAGGCATCTCCTCGATATTCCTTCAATAATCTCGCCAATTCAGTCGCGACATCATCTTGATAAGCAGCCGAAACGAAATTCAAACAATGCCAAGCAGCATTGATTCCTTCTTGTGGGGTAGATCCATGCGCATATTTACCTTTGATAAAATAACTGGTACCTTTGTCAGTCTCTTCAAGTTGACCAACCAATTGATTGGATTTCAAATAGAAATCAAATAATTCTTTTTTGGCTTTACCACTCATGAGGACAGAAGCTTCACCTATACAAATATTAGGTCTTTCTCCTGCATGCAAAGAAACGATCTGTGTTTTTTTATGACCCTTCACATCGAGTTGGAGAATGCCCTTCTCTCCGTAAATGACAGGAAAATCTGCATCAGGTACAAAGCCAAAATTAGGGATCTCTCCATGTTTTTGGTAGTACTTCATACAACCCATACCACTTTCTTCATCAGTCCCTAAGATCATAAAGACTCTTTTCTTTGGTTTAAAACCAGAGTCTTTCAATATCTTCATCGCTGTATATGCAGCAACACTTGGTCCTTTATCATCTTGTGATCCTCTGCCTATAATATAACCATCTTTGATGGTGGCACTAAAAGGATCGACGCTCCAACCCTTCCCAACAGGCACAACATCCAAATGACCTAAAACTCCCATAATCTCAGAGCCTTCTCCAAATTCGATGACTCCCGCATATCCTTCTAGATCTCTTACTTTAAATCCATCGACTTTGGCCCTATTCAACATATAATCCAAAGCTTCTCTCAATGTTTTCCCAAAAGGTGCATTAGGTGCGATCGTTTCTGGATCATATAAAGACGGGATCCTAACCAGTTCTTGTAATGTATGTATGAGTTCTTCTTTTCTTTGTGATGCTTCTTGATAGAAATCCATAGTTTTTACCTCCGTTTTATTTTAACACAGGACCCATAATAAATAAAAGTAAGCGATAGCTTACTTTACATCAATGATCTTATCAGGATTTAAGATCCACTGTGGATCAAATACTTCTTTGATGGACCTCATCAATTCGATTTGAGTCTTACCTACAGAATCTTGTAGATACATTTTCTTAGCGTGACCTATCCCATGTTCACCACTCACAGCGCCTTTTTCTT
>Ga0247840_10008181_pt1 | contig 14154 bp, 18 predicted proteins | sample LaCruzMarch2015__FD_192404 | JGI IMG/M metagenome (GOLD analysis project Ga0247840, IMG submission 192404) | Freshwater microbial communities from meromictic Lake La Cruz, Castile-La Mancha, Spain - LaCruzMarch2015_17m | ecosystem: Environmental > Aquatic > Freshwater > Lake | place: Spain...
GTGGGAACTGTTTCGTTCATCGATCACTTCTTTGTTCAGATTTTTTCAATGCATAAGCAGTTGCTGCGTAACACGCACCAAATGTTCCTAGAACGTAAAGAATTGTGTAAGGCCAATTTTGAGCTTGGATTTGCCAAGAAGTTTCCATCATGAATGTAGAAAAAGTGGTGAAACCACCTAAGACTCCTACAACCCAGAAATGCCACACATCTTGTGAATGTTTTCTATGTCCTGCAATAAAACCAATTGCTAAACATCCCAAGATATTTACAATTAAAGTTGGCCACGCAAAACCTTCTCGACCTAAAGGCAGACTTCCTAAAGAATCATCTAGACGAATTGAAATCATCCAACGCAACACACTGCCAATTGCGCCACCCAGACCAACTAAGACGTATGGGGAAAAGTGCATAAATATAAGAGTACTGCCTTTGCACAGCTATAAATAACTAATTGGCACAATATGTCTTATGCCTACTTATCAATATGCCTGCAGTAAATGTGATCATGAATTTGAAGTAGTGCAATCCTTCTCTGATGAGGCAATTTCAAAATGTCCCGAATGTAATGGCGAAGTTAGAAAGAAATTTGGCGCCGTAGGAGTTGTATTCAAAGGTTCTGGTTTCTATCGCAATGATGCGAGAGAAAAGAAGAAAACAGAAACCTCCCCTAAAAAAGATGACAAAGCCAAGACACCTGAGAAAACCGAAAGTAAAAAGGAAACTAAAACTGAGGCAAAACCAGCCAAGCCTAAGACTGATAAATAGTTATCCACAGTTTTAAGTAACTATCAAGCAGGATTTCTTCAAATCCTTTATTTTAAAAGGATGCAAATACCGCGAATAGAGATTCAAAAATCAGATCTAATCACACTTTTTCGAATCTATCGAAAAACCATTGCCTATTGCTTAATAGCAGTTGTTGCCTATTCCATTATTGATAAAGCAGCAAATAACTTTGCCACTAAACCAGTAATTGTGGCTAGCAAAGATATTGCTGCTGGATCTATTTTAAACAAAAGTGACTTAAAGGAAATGAGAATTCCAATCTCAGCAATTGCTCCTAATCCTTTATCTGAACAAGAATTAGTTGGCCGCATGCTAGCTAGCAACATTGCTCAAAATGAACAGTTATCTAACACAAGAGTTTTAGCAACAGCAGAAAAGGTATCTAATCAAAGAGTTGTGGGTGTAAGAATCATTGATAGCGAAGTTGCCTCAATTCTTAAGCCCGGATCTCTTATTGATGTTGTAAGAATTAGTAATTCCAATGGAGGTTTTGGTGGGGTTATTGCTCGAGATGTTTCAGTGGTGGCAATTGCCAGTAAAAAATCTTCCTTTGGTGCAAGTGCTGGTTCGGTTGTGATGGTCTCAACCAATAACGACAACGCGGTGAATCTGGCAATAAATTCAGGTGAAAAACTAACTGTTTTATTGCACTAAAGATATAGACATTTGTTTGATGAATTAGGCTGGAATTTGTTAGCTAAGTCTTAGCCCTCGTAGCTCAACGGATAGAGCGACTGCGTCCTAAGCAATAGGTTGGGGGTTCAATTCCCTCCGAGGGCACAAAAATGAAATTAATTTATAACCAGTTTGATTTTTTAAATTTGTAATATAAAAATCCGCTTAATATAGCAATTGAACCCATCACCAATCCATAACCATATTTCCATTGCAGTTCTGGCATGTGTTCAAAATTCATTCCATAAATTCCTGCAATCATGGTTGGTCCTGCTGCTAAAGCGACCCAAGCAGAAATTCTGCGGACATCTTCGTTTTGTCTCACTTGAACATGAGCTAAATCCGCCTGCAAAACAGTGGTCAAAAGTGAATCCATACCGCTTGCTTGTTGACAGGAATGTTGTAAATGGTCAATGGTGTCTCTGAAAAATGGCTTGATGGAATTTGGAGCAAGTGTGAAGGTTTCATTGGCAATTCTCTGTAATGGAACAACTAGTGGTTCTACGGCATGACGATACTCAATGACTTCACGTTTTAGGAAATATATTTCCTGGCTATAAGTTTTTCTCTTCCCACCAAATACTTTGGATTCAATGTTAATGACATCATTTTCTAGTTCATTAGCAATTGTTGTGTACCCATCAATTACACGATCGATCACCGCATGTAGAACTGCAAACGGACCAATTTTTACTTGTTCTGGGTGTTGTTCAAAATCTTTTCTTACAGTGGAAAGAGGTGAGCCAGAACCATGTCGTACGATCACGATGAAATTTTCATCAATAAAGCACAGTAATTCCCCAGTAGTGATTTCTGATTTGACTTCATCGTAAAAAACTGTCTTGATTACAAAAAAAGTTAATCCATCATAATCTTCCATCTTGGGACGCTGTTTTGCTAGAACGGCATCTTCGACTGCTAATGGATGAAAATTTAATTCTCCCACAATAGTGTCAAATTCTTGTTGTGTTGGTTCTGCAAGGCCAATCCATACATAGCCGTCTTTTTTTCGCGCAATATCAACTAATTCTGAAATATCCTCGGGTCCAGCTTCTCGCTGTCCATTTACGTATAGTCCCTTATCAACAATCACAAATCTTATTATTCAGCATCATTTGCCCACAAGGGAAAGTTTAAGTAAGAATTCACCAAGAATTTTCCTATTAAAGAAGATTTGCTCTCGATTATTGAGAATTAACTTAAATTTTGCCCGCTGGGTAATAAATTGATTAAGAGTAATTAACTCTTCCGTAAGAAACTCTTTTGGCATAAATATTTGTTTTAGCTAATCTCAAACCTGGACGTCTGGCATGCCAGATTTTTCCATCACCTGCATAAATTGCTACGTGATAAACAGTTCCTTTTTTGTTATGAAAGAAAACTAAATCTCCTGGCAATACTTCTTCCTTAGTTATCTTTGGAGTTTCTCGTCTCATATCTCGAGAAGTTCTACCAAAAGTAATACCAACAGGTTTCATGGCATAAAGCACAAAGCCTGAACAATCAAATCCTTTAGTGGTAACTCCACCTCGTCTATAACGAGTTCCTTTAACACTTGCTGCTCTTGCAAAAACTCTAGAAACTTTGGCAGCTCTTTCAGTAGCTGCTGTTAAATCTTCACCAACTAAAACGTCTTCTGGTTTTACTTGATCGGTCGTGTTATCTTCAACAACTCCTTCTTCTGTTGCCGGAGTATTACTCTCTTCTCTATTTAATGCTTCAAATAATGCATTCCAACCTGCTGGTCCAAGAGTCATACCATCATCGGTGTCACCTTGAACTTCATAAAATTCTGCGATTGCTGCTGTTGTTGCTGGACCGTATTTTCCATTTGCAACAGGAATTGGATAACCAAGTTTGATTAAAGCTTGTTGTACTTTTTTAACTGCACTATTTTCAACACCGCGAGTTAATTTCGATACACCTGGATAATCAGGAATAGAATCAGCAAAAGATGGTGTGGCATAGCCAGTAGCAATCAATAATGTTGCCAAAGTGCTGATTAATAGTTTTCTCATCACCGTTCCAAAATAACACGGTGAATAGATTTATTCGCTATATATATAGACATCACTGTGAATGAAGTGACGAGAGTCTCATTGATTTACTCGTTGAATTTGTGCTGAAACAGCGCAACTCCTAATCTAGAGCCATGCCTAGTGTGATGTGGTTTCGTCGAGATTTGCGAGTGCTTGATCACCCTGCATTAAATGCTGCAATTGAAGCTGCTTTTCATGATCGTGATGGGCAAGTAGTTGCACTATTTAATATCGATGCAAAAGTATTTGATGCAGCTGGAACTCCGTTACAGGCTTACCAAAATGCATCACTTAAATCCTTAAATGAATCTTTGAGTGGCAATTTGTTAATTCGCTACGGCAATCCAAAAGAAGTTCTTCTGGAAGTTGTTAAAGCAAGCAATGCAAAATCTGTTCATATTTCAGAAGACTTTGAACCATATGGTCGATTAAGAGATGTGGAAGTTGAAAAGGAATTAGCAAAAATTAATGTGCCACTTGTTAGAACTGGTTCTCCTTATGCCGTTGCTCCTTTTCGAGTTACTAAAGATGATGGAACTCCATATCGGGTTTTCACTCCCTTTTATAGATCTTGGCTAAAGCATGGTTGGAGAAAACCCGCAGAAAAGTTTAAGAAGACTCCCCCTTGGTTTATGCCTTTACCAAGTGAAGATTTACCAAAAGTAAATAGTGAAATAGAAATTCCTAAAGCTGGTGAGAAAAATGCTTTAGACCTATTAGAAAAATTCCTTAAAACTGCCATTAATGGGTATGACGAAAACAGAAATAGACCTGACTTAAATGGGACTTCAAAATTAAGTATTCCTTTACGCTTTGGTGAAATTCATCCCCGCACAATTCTTGCTGAATTAAACGACACCAAAGATCATGACACATTCAGAAAAGAAATCTGTTGGCGTGAATTTTATGCCGAAGTTCTAGCAACTGCCCCTGATAGTGAAACCAAATCCTTAGACCAAAAATGGGAACTAATGGGCTGGGATCAAGAAAAAGACTTTGCAGAAAGATTACAAAGATGGCAAGAGGGAAAGACTGGTTTTCCTATTGTTGATGCAGGAATGCGTCAGTTAAAACAAACAGGTTGGATGCATAACAGAGTAAGAATGATTGTGGCTTCTTTCTTGGTTAAAGATTTACATATTCATTGGAGACATGGCGCTGATTGGTTTATGAAGCATTTACTTGATGGCGATATTGCAAGTAATTCTCATGGTTGGCAATGGACTGCAGGTTGTGGCACAGATGCTTCTCCTTATTACCGCATTTTTAATCCGATGATGCAAGCAGAAAAATTTGATCCCAATGCAGAATACGTTCATAAATTTATTCCAGAACTTAAACATTTGGAAGGTTTAAAAGCTCATACCCCATGGGATCAACCAGATGGTTATATCAATGACTATCCACAAAGAATGGTTGATCACAGTGAAGAACGTGAAGAAACTTTAAGAAGGTATAAAGCAAGTAAGGGAGAAAAAGTTATTAAGGAGAAATTCTCTCAATAGTCCAAGTGTTACCTTTTTTGGTAAATCTAATTCGATCATGCAATCTAGAAGGTCTTCCTTGCCAGAATTCAATACTTTCTGGTTTTACTAAATAACCGCCCCAATAATCTGGCATGGGAACATTTTCTGGATACTTATCCATAAATTCTTTAACTTTTGTTTCTAATTCTTCTCGGCTTTTAATTACTTTTGATTGTTCACTCACCCAAGCACTAATTCTTGAACCATAAGGTCTGGTTTGAAAATAGGTATTTGATTCTTCTCTGCTGATTTCTTCAGCTTTTCCTTTAACAATTACTTGACGATGTTGGCTTAGCCAAGAAAACAAAAGTGTGCAATGAGGGTTTTGTTTTAAATCAGATGCTTTGTCGGAATTCTTATTGGTGAAAAAGATGAAACCGTTGTCATCTGCTGACTTTAATAAAACATTGCGAGCACCGGGTTGGCCATCTTTATTAACGGTTGCTAGCACCATGGCATTTGGTTCGGGGACTTCGTTTTTAATTGCTTCTTGCAACCAGTTGTTGAACTGATCTAATGGGTTGTGGGTTATGTCAGCCTCGTTTAGTTCTCCTTGTTCATAGGAGACTCTTAAAGATTCAAACCATTGTGTGGAATCAGACATATCCCGATTCCACCATGTTCAATGCTTTAGGCAAAGATAGAGATAGTGCAACTCCTCAAAGAGAAGGTGTGAAATGCCAGATTTCGTTCCCGGTCTAGAAGGAATTGTTGCGTTTGAAACAACTATTGCTGAACCAGATCGTGAAGGTGGCGCACTTAGATATCGCGGTGTCGATATTGAAGATTTAGTTGGTCGAGTTTCATTTGGTCCTGTATGGGGATTGTTAGTTGACGATAATTTTTCTCCAGGATTACCAATTCCTGATGTGCACCAAATTCCATTTAGAACTGGTGATACGCGAGTAGATGTGCAAAGTGCTGTGGCACAACTTGCTGCTCGTTGGAAATTAAAACCAATGTTAGATATTAATCATGTTCAAATTAGAGAAGATTTAGCCAGAACAACAGCTGCAACTTTAATGTATGTTGCACAATCTGCTCGTGGTGAACAAACACCTGTAAGTGAAGAACACATCACAAATTCAAAAACCGCCGTTGAAAGATTTATGAAGAGATGGCGCGGAGAACCTGATCCAAAACACATTAAGGCAGTTGATGCTTATTTTGTTTCAGCAGCAGAACATGGCATGAATGCTTCAACTTTCACCGCACGCGTTATTGCTTCAACTGGAGCAGATGTAGCTGCAGCAATTTCAGGTGCAATTGGTGCCATGAGTGGTCCACTTCATGGTGGAGCTCCAAGTCGAGTGCTGCACATGATTGAAGATATTGAAAAAGGAATTGATCCAACTACTTATATTAAGAATTTATTAGATTCTAAAGAAAGATTGATGGGTTTTGGTCATCGAGTTTATAGAGCACAAGATCCAAGAGCCAAGGTTTTAAGAAGAACCGCGAAAGAATTAAATGCTCCTCGTTATGAAATTGCAGAAGCTTTAGAAAAAGCTGCTTTGAAAGAATTGCATGAAAGACATCCAGAACGAGTATTAGAAACTAACGTTGAATTCTGGGCTGCCATTGTTTTGGATTACGCTCAAGTTCCAGCAAACATGTTTACTTCCATGTTTACTTGTGCACGTTTAGCTGGATGGTCAGCACATATTTTGGAACAAAAAAACACTGGAAAACTTGTTAGACCTTCTGCTACTTACATTGGTAAAGGTCCACGTGCAGCAGATACTGTTGCAGGTTTTTCAGACAAAATAACTCCTTCTTATTAAATATGGGCAGAGAAATTCCACATTTAGTAATACCTGAAAATCTAAAACCCCACGATGCACGCTTTGGTTCTGGTCCTTCCAAAATAAGAGCAACCCAATTAGCTGCTTTAGTTGCATCAAATCCTGGTTATTTAGGAACATCACACAGACAAAAAACAGTTAGAGATGTTGTTCAATCTTTAAGAGAAGGCCTAACTCAATTATTTAATTTACCCACTGGTTATGAAGTAGTAATTGGAAATGGTGGTGCTACCGCCTTTTGGGATGCAGCAATATTTGGTCTCATAAAAGAAAATGCTCAATTCTTATCCTTTGGTGAATTTTCTAATAAGTTTGCTCTTGCTGCACAAAATGCACCGTTTCTAAAAAATATTGAAATCATAAAGTCGGAACCAGGCGATGCTCCGGATTACCAACCAAATGATTCATTTGATGTTTATGCCACAGCTCATAACGAAACCAGTACTGGTGTGATGAAAGAAGTTAAAAGACCAAAGATAAAAGGTTTACATTTAGTTGATGCCACTTCAGCTGCTGGTGGATCTATGGTTGATCCCAAAGAATTTGATGTTTATTACTTTGCTCCCCAAAAATCTTTTGGCTCTGATGGAGGATTTTTTACAGCACTAATGAGTCCTACCGCAATTGAAAAAATTAGTGAAATCAAATCAACTAAAAGATGGATTCCTCCGTTTTTGGATTTATCAATTGCTTTAGAAAACTCTCGTTTGCAACAGACTTACAACACTCCATCTTTAGCAACTATTCATATGTTTGAAAATCAAGTTTCTTGGTTCAACCAACAAGGTGGCCTTGCGTGGTCTAGTAGTAAGTCAAAGCAATCCACTGATTATTTATATAACTGGGCGGACAAAAGAGATTTTGCTTATCCCTTTGTGGAAAAGACAGAACTTAGATCAACTGTGGTTGCTGCTATTAATTTTATTGACTCAATTGATGCCAATGATATTTCAGCAATTTTGAGAGCTAATGGAATTGTTGACACAGATTCATATAAGAAAATTGGCAAAAATCAAATAAGAATTGGGGCTTTTCCATCAGTTGAATTAAGTGATATTCAAGCCTTAACAAATTGTGTTGATTGGATTGTGGAACACCTCTAGTCTATTTTTACTATTTATTGACCATAAATTGTCCAAATTTTTATTTGCCCAATTAAATACTGCGAGTAAAATTTGCCACATGACTTTATTGGATACTGAAATTAAGCATCGAAGATTAGCTTTTGGTTCATGTATTAAGTCTTTAAGATTGAAAGCAAATTTAAGTCAAGAAAAGTTAGCCCAAATAGCAGAAATTGATCGTAAATCTGTTTCTAGAATTGAAAATGGCCATCTCTCCCCTTCAATGGATATTTTGTGGGCAATAGCTGATGCCTTGAAAATGGATGCTTATGAATTGTTACTTCCCATGGCACATGGGAATCTTTCTAGAGAGCTTGAATTAAGACGGCGATAACTAGACCAAATAACACAAGTAATGTGACTAATCTTCTGGTCTTAAAGTTCATGGTTTAACTCTACCCAAGAGTTCTTTGTATACTTTAAATATGTCAACTGCTCTGACTCCTGAAGAAAAACACGAAGTCTTTGGGTCCTTCGATCCAGACATTCACAATGAGGAAGTTAAATCTCGTTGGGGAAATACTGATGCTTATAAACAATCAGCCAAAAAGACTGCTAATTACACCAAAGAAGACTTTGCCCAAATGAATCTGGAATCAGATTTCATTGTGCAAACATTTAAGAATTTGATGGAAAAAGAAACTTCACCTGAAAGTGCAGACGCTAAAGAAGCAGCAGAAGCTCATCGCCAACACATAACTAAATGGTTTTATGACTGCACCTATGAAATTCATTCAAATCTTGCTTTGATGTATGTAATGGATGAAAGATTTAAAGAAAACTATGAGAAACATGCTCAAGGATTAGCTCAATTCATTCATGATGCAATTATTGCCAATTCAGTGGATAATGTTTAAATGACTGAATATCAAATAACTAGTTGGCGAGTAATTCCTTCTATGGTGGTAGCCCGCGAAGGTGACAAAACTGTTAAATCACAATTGCCAATGAGATTTCAAGAAGCAATTGATGAAGCAGCTATGAGATTGGGTGAATCAGATGCTGATTCATACATGGATGGTTGGACACGATCTGAATGGATTTCAATAGAAGGAGATCCGGCTACAATTGTGGAACAAGTTGTTGCTGGAATAGAGAATGATTTCTCCGAGGCTCGCCTCGCTGCAGTGCTTGATGAATTAGGACCAAAACAAAACTAATTATCTAGTTACGCGGAGAAAAACATGTCAAACATTTATGAATTATTAGATCAAGGTCAAACTTTAATTAGCGATGGTGCAATGGGCACCATGTTGCAAGATGCAGGTTTAACCGATGGTGGTGCACCTGAATTATGGAACGTAGAACATCCTGACAAAGTTGCTGAGATTCTTGATCAATATGCCAAGAACGGTGCCAATCTTTTAACCACTAATACTTTTGGTGGCACTAAACCAAGATTGCAAATGCACCAATTAGAAGAACGAGTTTTCGAATTAAATAAAGCAGCTGCAGAATTAGCTAAAAAAGTTGCCAGTAAATATCCAAATTGTTTTGTAATGGGTGACATTGGACCAAGTGGTGAACTCATGGAACCAATGGGCACATTAACTATTGACTCTGCCAAAGAAATATTTGCTGAACAAATTAAAGGTTTAGTTGCAGGTGGAGTTGATGGAATCTTAATTGAAACCATGAGTGATTTAAGTGAAGTTGAAGCTGCAGTAAAAGCAGCGCAAGAAGTAGCTCCGGGTTTGCCAATTGCAGTTACTTTTTCTTTCGACACCAATTTAAGAACCATGATGGGTGTTAAACCTGAAATGGCTGTGAAAACAATTTCTGGATTAGGAGTAAGACTAATTGGTGCAAACTGTGGACGTGGCACTGATGAAATGAAAATCATTGCTCAAGAATTAACAAGTGCAAGACAACCTGGAACATTCATCATGACTCAATCAAATGCAGGTTTACCAAAACTTGTGGGAGATGAATTTATTTATGATGGAACTCCTGAAGAAATGGCTAAGTATGCCCAAGAAATGAAATCTTTTGGCGTCAATGTGATTGGTTCTTGTTGTGGATCTACTCCACTTCACACCAAAGCAATTAGTGAAGCAGTTAAATAGTCATTAATGGATAGCGACGAATACTTAGTTAACAGACCAGATCTTGGGGATCGAACCGAAGTTCAAGCTGGTGAATTTTATCCAGTTGTTGGTGTTGGTCCTCATCCTTTGCCTTGGCCAACTGGGGAGCAATACGATCCTGAATATTTAGAAAAAGGCGACAAACGAAATATTTTAGATCAATATCGTTATTGGTCTGTGGCAGCAATTGTTAAAGAATTAGATAAAAGACGCCATCCTTTGCATATTGCAATTGAGAATTGGCAACATGATTTAAATATTGGTTCCATAGTCAGGACTGCTAATGCTTTTAATGCTGAAGGTGTGCACATCATTGGCAAACGTGATTGGAATAAAAGAGGAGCCATGGTGACTGATAAATATCTACATCTTCATCACCATCCCACTCCCCAAGATTTTGCTAACTGGGCTAAAGAAAACAATGTGCCCATCATTGGTATTGATAACGTTGAAGGTTCTAAAGAATTAGAAACTGCCATTTTACCTAATCCGTGTGCATTACTTTTTGGTCAAGAAGGACCAGGATTATCAGATGCAGCAATTGCAATGTGTGAAGTAACTTATGCGATTAGACAATATGGATCAACAAGATCAATGAATGCCTCAGCTGCTGGTGCTATTGCGATGTATGCCTGGGCGATGCAGCACTTGAAGCATTAAATTGTGATTTTTTTATAATTGATTTATTTAGATGAATTAAACCTTCGCTTGAATCACTAAATCTGCCTGGTGGTAATACTCTAACGAATTTTTTGTTGGGGGCAATTTGGTTAAAAGAAGCTATTGCTGGCTTGAAATCATCATCTGCAGTTATCAAGTAGATTTTATCTATGGATGTATCAATAGCGCTACGCGAAATCTCAAGCGCAATATTTATGTCTGTGTGCTTTTCCTGATAATGAACTACTCGATTTGCACATTTTTGACAGTTGATAAGTCGTTTTCGAAATACTCCCAACTTTAGATGAACGTTACTTAACTTCGAATTCCTTTCAATAAACTCCCTTTGAATTTGAGCTATATTGGTACTTCCAACAAATGGCGATACAAAAAACTTGATGCTTAAGATGTTTTCATCTTTACGGCTTATATGCTTAACTAATTTGTTCAAATCAATATTTAATAAATTGATACCGAATTTATCCTTCACAGCATGGAAAACATTCATTCCGTCAATAATGAAATTAACTTTCTTGACTACTATTGATTTCAAGTTTTCCTTATGATAAAATCTTTTTATCTGCTTGGGATGAATAGTCCCTTGCATAACGGCCCCCCAGTGGGGCCGTTCCTTTTATACTGACAGAAATAACTGACTTCTATTAGACGTAATCAATAATTGTGGATAACTAAGTTATTAACCTATTGCGATGTATGCCTGGGCGATGCAGCACTTGAAGCATTAATCTCTGCAACAATTTTTTCGCAATATTCATTGGTAATTCGATTGCCTCTTGAATCAAGTATTACTTCTTTATCAAGATCAATATCTTTACCAAAAATGATTTCGTTAACCTTTAGGTATTTCGATATCTGGTCGGCATAGCGTGAATTATTAAAATTTTTGTAGATAAAATTACTCCAACTATTTCTAACTCCAAACCACGCAGATCCAAGCCAACCCATTTGATCCTTCTCTCCCATCCCTCTGGCACATCCACGTTTTGTGGATGGTTATTAACAATCACATAATAAATGTGTTTCTTGCCAATCTTGTGTTTCCGAGAATCTCTAGTGAAGTGAAAATTTTGACTCTTCACTAGTTACAACTCTGAATCTGATATCAAGGTAGACCTTTTTTCTTGAGGTGTCTACCCATTAACGCAAGATTTAAAGCAATGAGCTGATTTACTCACTTTTCCTGGGGAAAACTAACAATTGTGGATAACTTAATTAATAACCAAAAGGATTACTTTTGTTAATGCAAGTTTGTTAATTTGGCTTTAAGATTTGATTCAAGATGGCAAATATAAGAATTCTTCTACCAGACCAATTAGGTTCTCATTTTCATAATGATCATGATGGTCAAATAATAATTCTGGTTCCACTACAAGACTTGTGGAAAAGAAAAATGCATAGAGCAAAAGCTCAATGGTGGTTAAGTGCCATTTTACATAAAAAAGAAGAATTAGGCTCTCGCTGCCAAATTATTGAATGTGAATCAGTTCTTGATTTTGCCACCAAATTCAAAGAAAAAGCTTCAGTCATTGCCCCAACTAGTTTTGCTAATCGCAAAGCTTTTATGAATAAAGAGAACTTTGAAAAACTTCCCTCCCGAGGTTTTGTGACCAGTGAAAAAGACTTTGCCAAGTGGTTTGAACCTAGAAAAGATAAAAGACTTCGCCTAGAGGATTTCTATCGTCATACAAGAGTTTTGCATTCAGTATTAGTTGATGCCCATGATGAACCAATAGGTGGTGCTTGGAATTTTGATGCTGATAACCGACAATCTCCACCAAAGAATCAAACAAAATTAGATCTAAAAAAAGCTTATTACCCAACAGAAGATGAAATAGACAAAATTGCTCGAAAGAAAATCAATGACCTAGAAAAACAAGGCTATGTATTTATTGGCAAAGATGACATGCGCGAATTCGCAGCAACAGAAGCAGAAGCCAACAAAGTGTTTAAAAACTTTATTGAAACAAGACTTAAATCTTTTGGACCTATGGAAGATGCATCATTAACAAATGATTGGCATATGGCCCATTCTTTAATGTCTGCTCCACTAAATATTGGATTACTTGATCCGTTGAAACTAATTAGAGCAGTAGAAAAAGAACACAAAAATGGTGCTCCAATTGCTTCTGTTGAAGGATTCATCAGACAAATCATGGGATGGCGAGATTATGTATGGCATTTGTATTGGATATTTGGTGAGAACTACACCAAAGAAAATAACTATCTAAAAGCAAATAACAAATTACCTGATTGGCTTGAAAACCTTGATACAAAAAACGTTAAAGCCAATTGCTTAAAAACAGTAGTTTCAGATTTAGAACAAAGAGCTTGGGTGCACCACATTCAAAGACTGATGATGTTAGGTAATTGGTGCATGCAACAAGGAATAAATCCTCAAGCATTAGTTGATTGGTTTGATCGCTTATTTATTGATGGCCATCCTTGGGTAATGGCAGCAAATGTTATTGGAATGAGTCAATATGCAGATGGTGGAAAAATGTCCACTAAGCCCTACACAAGTGGTGGCAGCTACATAAATAAAATGAGTAATTTTTGTGGAGGTTGTGTTTATAAACCAGATGTCAGAGTTGGCAAAGATGCCTGTCCTTTCACTGCAGGTTATTGGAAATTCTTAAACACTCACAAAGATAAATTTGCCAAGAATCCCCGCATGAGCCAAGGTGTCAATGGTCTAAAGAGATTAAAAGATTTAGATCAATTACTGAAAGAAAAATCAAATACTATTTAGTTAATCTGTTTTCTTTTTCATATAGTTCCTGGAAATGCTTATCTGCACTGACTAGTTTCTGGGCCACAGTTTCATCAGTAATTCGATTACCAAATTTATCTAAATGAACTTCCTTGTTTAAATCAATGTATTCTTCAGAATAGGTAAATTCGCCAAGGCCAGGAGCAAATCCTTTTTTCTTACCCTTGCTCATCTATTTCTCCTTTGAGTAACTTCAGATTAATCAGAATTATTAAAGTTGTCTATCTCAATATTTAATTAACAAAATACAAATAATTATTGATAAATTCTTGAGGGAAAACTGTTATTTAACTAAAACGCGCATAAACCAAAAGGATTACAAAAACTTAAAACTTAATCATCCACTGGTTCTAATAAACCAGTTGAAACGTTATAGATTGCTCCACCAACCACAACTTCATTATTTAATAATGGGTAAGAACGAACTCTAATAACATCAGTAATAAGAGCTGCTCGTTGATCACTAACTGTTCTAAATTCTAAACTTCTAGTATCAACGCCATGTTCTTTTCTAATTTTTTCATGAATTGCTGCTTCATCCCCCGCAGCCATTCGACAATCTGTGTGGGGCATGATCAAGATTCTTTTTACCCCTAATAAATAACTTGCAAGAACTAATGTTCTTAAAACGTCATCGGTAACTCTTGCACCTGCGTTTC
>Ga0247840_10008184_pt1 | contig 14152 bp, 19 predicted proteins | sample LaCruzMarch2015__FD_192404 | JGI IMG/M metagenome (GOLD analysis project Ga0247840, IMG submission 192404) | Freshwater microbial communities from meromictic Lake La Cruz, Castile-La Mancha, Spain - LaCruzMarch2015_17m | ecosystem: Environmental > Aquatic > Freshwater > Lake | place: Spain...
GCTTTTTAAATTTCCTGCGCAATACAAGCCGTAGCGAAATAAACTGAATTGCATTTATGTTTCTTTTACTCCTTCGCCACTCCTGTATTGCTTGCTAGTCCAACCGCTATTTAAAAAGCTTGTTTTGTTGCGTAAATTTTTTGAGGTCAGTCCTGCTATTTATCATGATTTTTAGCAAAATAAAGGTAGCGTTGTTTTTTGTTTTGCTTTTCATCAAGAAAAGTAATTATAAAGATTAGATATACAGATTTTGTAGCTGTTTTTTTTAGTTAACTTTAGGGATATTTATATTAAAAATTATACTCAACTGCATTTTCAGGTAAAGAATCTGTTTTTAAAATAAGTGCTTTTGCAGGACCTTTTATATCAATTTCTGGGAGAAGTTTATCGAAGTCTTCTTGTGTAATCATTTCTTTTTTCAACATACGATTGGCTGCAAACGAATAATAATCAGCTAAAAAAGGTTTTAGCTTTCCGCTTTCGTCAAAAGAATACCTAAACCATTTAGGATGAGGAATCATACTTGATAAAAACAAAGATTCAGCCAATGTAAGTTTAGAAGCATCTTTGTTGAAATAGAAATGAGCTGCTTCATTAGCGCCATAAACCATAGGGCCCCATTCAATAATATTCAAATACACTTCAAACATACGATTTTTAGATGTTAAACTATTGTTTTCGATGAGCCATACTATAAGTGCTTCTTCTAATTTGCGAGCAACCGTTTTGTTGCGGTTTAAAAAAACATTTTTCACCAATTGCATACTTATAGTACTACCACCACGGGCAAAGCGTTTTGTTTTTATATTTTTACTGATAGAAGCTTTAAATGACTCAGGCAAAAAACCACGATGCCAGAAAAATGCACAATCTTCTGATATCAAAACAGAATTTTTTAGATAGGGCGAAATTTCATCAATACGTTTAAAATTTGGATTTTCGGCACCTATTATAAAATTCCTCACAGCCTCACCTTTTTCATAAGCAGTATAAAGAAAATCCTCGTTCATTTTATCAAGATTGGTATTGCCATATTTTGATATTCTAAAATTATAGCGTTGTAAATCTGATTCAAAAATGATAGAATCAGGATTGTCAATATCAACAAAGAAATCTAAATTATAAGCCAATTCACCAGTAGTTTTCATACCTTCTAAATTTAAAAATAAGCCTTTAGGTAAAGATTCAAACAAATCTTGTGAAGGGAAACGTTCTTTATGCAAACGTAAGGCAATTTGACGTGTTGGCAAGGGGCGATAATATAAATACGGATGCAAGCTTAGTTTGTTGAAAACTGCAACAGAAGCGCTATCTAATTCAAAATAATCACTTCCAATATTAAAATTAAAATTTAAAGAAGCATTGTTTAAAAAAACATTGGATGTAGAAATGCGAGCATGATTGATAAGTAACCCATTTACAGATGAAAAGCCGTTGATAATTGTTTTCCCATTGTCCCAATAATTACCATTAAAGCTGAATTGTATAGTGTCAAAACTTATTTGACATTTCCATTTGTATTCCAAAAAAGGAAGTTTTACGTTGGAAGTATCCGCAGAATAAAGTTTAAACTTAACAATTTTCTCAGAAGGTTCAATTGTACCTTCTGCCATCCAATGCGTATTTTTTTCATGTTCACTCAACGAAATAATTGATTTAAAATGATGTTCTGCTACAATTAATTCAGGGAGATTCATTACAATCAAATGATTGTTGGTATTAGAGCTGATAGTGAAGTTATGGATGCTGATATTAGAAGGAATCTTATAAAAAACAGCATTGAGCAAACGATTTATCTCTGATGAATAATCATGTTCAACAATAGGTTTTTCTTCAAGCTTGTTCTCTTCATTGTTGTGAGTAAGTAAAAACTTGTAATTATCGATACTATCATTTTTGACAAAAGAAATACTTGCATTTTTCAAATTGAAATCAGTTAAGTTAACCTTGAAAATGAGCAATTTCCAAAAGTTCACCTTAGCGTAAACAGATTCAATATTCAGCAATGTATCCCCATTTAATGGTTTGAGCGATATGTTGTTTATTTCGGCGGCTGTAATGCCTTTAAAACTAAAACTGCCTATTTGTAAATCAGCTTGATAAACTTTATTAAAAGCAGTTATTCTTTTGTTTAGCAATGCTTTTACAATAGGCTCTCGGAAAAGAAACAATATAAAAACAAATCCAAGAAAAATAAAGGTTGCAAATTTAATTGTTTTCTTCCAATTTATTTTTTGAGCATTCATTAATACCCAATGAATTATGAGATTTAAAAATTTCACTATTTTTTGTATCATCATGCAAAAATACCATATATTTATATTGTTTTTCATAAAAATGATAAAAATCTCAAATTCTATTGTTGTGATAAGCATTAGGACAATGACATTCGTTATTATATTACAATCAATACTAACTTTAGGACATAAATTTTGGAGAACAATTAAACTTACCCATTTAATAAAACTGCGAAAATTATTATTTTCAACTATATTTGCATTTTAAATACTATTTATGGAAAACATACAGGAAGTTATATTAACTCGCAGAAGTATCCGCAAATACATTTCTAAACCAATAACAAATGATCAAGTTGAGAACTTATTGAAAGCAGCTATGTATGCACCATCAGCTCGAAATGAACAACCATGGCATTATATAGTAATAAATGATCGCTATATTCTCGATAAAATTATAGAAGCTCATCCTTATGCAAATATGCTAAAAGAAGCAGCATTAGCTATAATTGTATGTGCTGATGATAATATTGAAAAAACTGAAGGATATTGGGTGCAGGATTGCTCAGCAGCTACACAAAATATTTTATTGGCAGCTCATGCTATGGGTTTAGGTTCTGTTTGGTTGGGTGTTTATCCTCGTGAAGAAAGAATTTTGGCAATTAAGACCCTATTCAAATTACCAGAAAATATACAGCCTTTATCTATCATTGCAATTGGGCATCCAGATGAACAAAAGGCGATGCCAGAGCGTTATTTTAAAAATAGAATTCATACAAATCAATGGTAATATGAACAATATAAAATCAATATGTGTATTTTGCGGAAGTAGTCGCGGCGAAAATGAAATATATACTAAAGCTGCAAAAAAACTAGGAAGATTAATGGTAAGTGAAGGAATTACATTGATTTACGGTGGTGCAAAAGTTGGATTGATGGGTGTTATTGCCGATGAAGTGTTGGCTAATGGAGGTAAAACTATTGGCGTAATACCTGATTTTTTCTCAGATAAGGAAATTGCACATACACAACTTACCGAATTAATTTATGTGAAATCTATGGCTGAAAGGAAAGCTATTTTGGCGGAACTTTCTGATGCATTTATTGCCATGCCGGGTGGTTTTGGCACACTAGATGAATTGTTTGAAATGATGACTTCTTCTCAATTAGATTTGCACAAAAAACCTGTGGGAATTTTAAATGTTAATCATTTTTATGATTCATTGATTGCTCAGGTTGACAGAATGCAAGCCGATCAGTTTATGAAACCAATTCACAGACAAATGCTTTTAGACGATGAGAATCCAACAAACCTAATTGAGAAAATGAGAAATTACAAACCACCTTCTCAGGAAAAATGGATTAGGAAAATTAAGAATGGAGAATAGTTATTAAAAATCATTAATATCACTGTTTGCACCATGCCGATGTCTTTTCCCACCACCACTGCCGTCACCTTTTCCTCCACCACTACCGTCACCTTTTCCATTTCCACTTCCAGAACCTTCTTTATTGCAGCTATTTCCACATTTTTTACCCATCTGCATTTTATCGCAACCGAATAAATCTTGGTACAAAAAATTTAATTTTTCTTGTTGTACCTCTTTTAATATTTTCTTTAACTCGAGGTAATGTTTAATAGTATATTGCAACAGCAATGCTTGAGATTGTTCAATATCATTTGAAATTTGTTTTATTTTTAGGGTATCAGGTGTTTTGTCAAATAAAACATTTATCAACATTTTGCGTTGTTCTTTCATTTTCATCACAATAGGCTCTGCTTCTAATCTTGAAGTTTTTTTAATTTCAATAAATTGTATTTCTTGTTCGGGGCTTAGATTGAGCTCTTTTTTGAAAAGTTTGTGCGATTTATGTTGACAAGCCTCATTTTCAGTTCTGCATTTTTCTTTATTAACGTGGTATAGAATTGTTATAATTGCCGAAATATTTAATGCGAAAGCAGCAATAACGATCCATATTAAAATCTTATTTTTAGTGAAGTAGTTCATATCTTATTAATTTGAAGTAAATAATGATTCCATATTCTCATTGCCGATTTCCACAATATAAGTTTCTTCTGAATATGAATTTAAAAGTGAAACCCTTGTTTTCTCGTCTGTTAAACTATAATTATTGGCATTATATTTATTTCCAATATTGACTCCAGCAAAAACCCCAATTACAAGAAGGCAAACTATGGCAATAGGTTGCAACACACTTTTAGGTAAAACATTAATTATACCTGAATTGTTTTTTTTATTTTCCATACGTTGTTTCAAGCGTGTGTAGAAATAAAAATCATCATCCAGTGTTATTTCTGTATTAATTATTTGTAAGCTTGCTTTTACATTATCATAAAGTTGTTTGCATTGTTTGCATTCTGCAATATGCAATTCAAATGAATTTGTCATTTCAATTGATAATTCATTATCAATAAAGAACAACAGATTATTTTCTACTTGTTTGCAATTCATTTTTTCCATTTTTATAGAATTTAGACAATTTCAACTTCATTTACTTGCGTGATAATCATTTTATTTATAATAATTTACTAAATATTTTTGCAAATTTATTTTTGCTCTGTGTATAAGTGATTCTACGGATGGCAAAGTGGTTTTCATAACATCAGCTATTTGTTGGTATGATAAATCATCAAACTTGTTCAATGTAAATGCTATTCTTTGATTTTCAGGTAATCTATCTATTGCCTGATGCAAAATCAGTTTTTTTTCATTTTCCTCTAATGCTTCATTGGCCTCATCACTTTTGTGTGCTCTAACTGTTTGAGCTTCGTTAATTCCTTTTCCGAAAAATGTTTCTATACTCTGAACCCATTGTTTTCTTGATTTTTGTCTTTTGAAATTAATAGATTTATTTACCGCTATTCGATAAATCCAAGTGGAAAGTTTTGCTTCTCTTCTGAATTTTTCAATTGATTCAAAAACTTCAATAAATACATCCTGAGCAACATCCTGAGCATCATGGTAATTACCAACAAAGCCATAGCAAGTACTGATTACCTGTTTTTGGTAAAGATGAACCAATTCTTCAAATGCAGCTTCCTGTTTGCAGGAAATTCTTTCTACTAGTTCGTTCTCAGACATTTTTTAGTAAAGTAGTATTCTTATTAAGGCATAAAAGTAATAAAAAAACCTTATCGAATGACAAGGTTTTTAATTTTTAAATAGAGAATCTGTATTCTTTACTTTGTTTGTCCTTGTCTGTAACAATTTCCATTACCAAATCCTTTGTGGTTTCCACAACAGTTTCCCTTTCCATTACCTTTTCCTGTTCCATTGCATTTAGCATTTTTGTTTCCTTTTTGGAGATGCTTATCACAAACTCCATCTCCGTTTTTGTCAACAAAATTAGCACCTTTGCCAGTTTTACTTTTCGACTCATACTTATCACAAACTCCATTTTTATCTTTATCCAAAAAATTACCAGGAGTGGTTACTGATTGTTCTGTTGTTACTACTGCTTTTTCAGCTTTGGTGTTGGTTTGTGCTAATAAATTGTTCGATATTGCTGCAAATCCAATAATTGCAACGAATAATAAAAATACTTTTTTCATAGTTTTTAGATTTATTGTTTTAATACTTTTTAATGCTTTGATAATCTCCATTTTTATCTTAAAACAAGGAGAAGGTTTTTTAATTAGTGTTTACAACTTTTTGATGCTGCTTTTTCATGACCTGAGCATTTTTCACTGCATTTAGCTTTGCTACCACATCCAGTTTTTTCATTTTTTTTATCTGAAGTTGTTTTGCCTTCATTTATTTTAGAATCACTTTTGTCAGAAGCTACACTTTTGTCTTTATTCATAGCATTTCCCGAAGTTGATTTTGTTTGTTCTGTTTTTGCCGCGCTTTTCTCTGTTGTTGGTTTAGTTTGAGCGGACGCATTGTTCGACATTACTGCAAATCCAATTATTGCAATGAATAATAAAAATAATTTTTTCATCTGTTTAAATTTTAAAGTTTGTATTATTTTTTTGATTTTATAGTATGACACAATTTTTAATAAAACCTTGCGGTTAAATTTATTTTTTTTTAAATGGATAAGAAAAACTTAATATGTAATGGTTAATAAGAATTAAAAAATCCATGAAACATATCGGTATAATGATATATTGTGTACTTTTGAATTTGAAAATTTGAAACATGATAAAAATATCTGCTGTAATAATTACATATAACGAAGAACGTAATATCGAACGCTGTATAAAGTCGTTACAAGGTGTTGTTGATGAAATTATAGTAGTTGATTCGTTTTCGTCGGATGCAACTGCTTCTATATGTAATACGCTAAATATTAAGCTTATACTGCATAAATTTGAAGGGCATATCCAACAAAAAAACTGGGCAATTACACAGGCAAGCTATCCTTATGTTCTTTCTGTTGACGCAGATGAAGTCCTTTCCGAAAAACTAAAAAATTCAATACTTCAAACTAAAAATAATTGGCAAGCAGATGGTTATACTTTAAATAGAATGACCTCTTACTGTGGAAAGTGGATAAAACATGGTGGATGGTACCCTGATAAGAAACTAAGACTTTGGGATAGCAGAAAAGGGAAATGGGCAGGTATCAATCCTCATGATAAATACGAAATGCATAAGAATTGCAAAGTATTACATTTGAAAGGAGACTTGTTGCATTATTCGTACCATTCACTGAAAGATCATACGGAGCAAGTGGAAAAATTCACAAGTATTACAGCTAATGCATTGTACAAAAATGGGAAAAAAGCTTCGTTTGTTCAGTTATTTTTTGGATCATCTATAAAATTTGTTAGAAATTATTTTATAAAACTTGGGTTTTTAGATGGATATCATGGTTTTAGAATTGCAAAAATTTCAGCTTATGCCACGTTCTTAAAATATGCTAAACTCAAAGAATTGCATCACAACAATAAGTTGCAAAAATGAATTTTAAAAGAATAATTATCAGCAGAACAGATAGTATTGGAGATGTAGTACTTACGTTACCTTTAGCTGGAATATTGAAAAAAAACTTTCCTAATGCTTACATACTATTTTTAGGAAGTGCTTACACTAAAGATGTTATTGAATGTAGCGAACATATCGATGAATTTATAGATTGGACAGCACTTAGTAAACTTCCTGAAAATGAAGCAATAGCTAGTATTGTTTCATTGAATGCAGATAACATTCTTCATGTTTTTCCACGCAAAGAAATTGCTGTTCTGGCAAAAAAAGCAAAAATTAAAAATAGAATCGGAACAACCAATCGGATTTATCATTGGCTTAATTGCAATAAGTTAGTGAGACTTTCGCGTAAAAACTCTGACTTGCACGAATCGCAATTAAATATAAAATTATTACAACCTTTAAAAATTGAAACAGATTTTAATTTAACCAAAATAGCATTTTATTATGGTTTAACCAAAATTCAGATTTTACCGGAAAAATTTAATTCTTTACTTGATAAAGAAAAATTCAACTTAATATTGCATCCAAAATCAAAAGGAAGTGCAAGAGAATGGGGGTTAGGAAATTTTGCAAGGTTAATTGAAATATTGCCAGCTGATAAATATAATATTTTTATCACAGGCACAGAATTGGAAGCCACTTTAATGCAATCGGAAATTCTTGACAAATATGATAATATAAAAGATTTGACCGGAAAATTAACGTTGGCTGAGTTTATTGCTTTTATTGCACAGGCAGATGGCTTGATTGCCGCCAGCACAGGTCCTTTGCATATTGCTGCTGCATTGGGCAAGGCTGCTATTGGAATTTATCCACCTATCAAGCCAATGCACCCCGGACGCTGGATGCCAGTTGGAAAATATGCGCATTATTTTGTAAAAGAAAAAACGTGTAATGATTGCAGAAAAACCATGGATTGTCATTGTATGAAAAGCATTTCACCTGAAGAAATTAGTGAATATTTGGAGAAGAATTGTAGAAAGGTTTAATGTCAAAGAATGATGAAAAAATATAAAATTTGTATAATTTTAATTAACTTTAATTCAGCTGATTATACAGTTAGCTGTATTAAATCAATTAAAGAATTTGTCGATAAAAACTTATCTTATAATATCTTTATTATTGATAATAATTCAAAAGTTGAAGATTATGAAAAGCTAAAACTTTTTGTCAATAAATATGATGATATTCAAATAATAAGAAGTAAAATAAATTTAGGCTTTTCTGGTGGAAATATGTTGGGGATTCAGTTTGCTGATGCTGAATATATTTATTTCCTCAATAATGATACGTTGCTTCTTAATGATTGTTTGTCAATTTTATACAAATTTATGGAAACAAACAGAAATGTAGGAATTTGTACAGGACAAATGTACAATACTGATATAACATTTCATCATAGTTTTAACTATTTTCCGACATTGTCATTAAAATTGTTTGGTTCTTCTTTATTAAGACTCATTAATCCATTAAAATATCCTCAAAAGAAAAAAGAATATACAGCACCTTTGCAGGTTGATTTTACGACAGGTGCTGCAATGTTTATTGATTATTCCAAATTTGCCGAAGTTGGTGGTTTTGATACAAATTATTTTCTCTATTGTGAAGAGGAAGATATTGCAATGAAGTTGAAAAGAGCTGGTTATTATGCATATATTGTTCCTGAAGCCAAGTTTATACACCACATGGGCAAAAGCACTGTACGTAATTTTGAAATAGAAAAAGAAAATTATATTTCTATACTTTATTTTCAGAGAAAATACTCTAATTATATTGTATATCAGTTATATAAAATATTTTGCTTCTTTAAAATAATAAAAAAGAGTTATAAAAATATAGCTTTTTTAAAACTTGCATTTTTTATTTTAGGTGGAGCTAACTTAAAATATTCATTGAAACACAAACAAAAAATATATATTTGAAACTACATAAAGACGAAGATATTGAGATTTCTTTTCAATATTAAAAAACAAGTTTTCAAAATACCGTCTAAGGAATTTTTCTATGCAAATTTCAGATAATAATAGCTTAAAGTAAAAATACATGCAGAAATACAGTTTTAGAAACGATTATAGCGAAGGATTTCATCCGCAATTAATAGAAGCCCTTTCAAAAACAAACTTCGAACAACAGCAAGGTTACGGAGATGATATGTATTGCGAAATGGCAAGGACAGCAATTAAAACAAAAACTGAATATCAAAATCAGGATATTTATTTTGTATCGGGAGGAACACAAGCAAACATTGTTGTAATTGCTTCGGCATTAAAACCTTTTGAAGGAGTTATTGCTGCAACAACCGGACATATCAACGTACATGAAACTGGTGCTATTGAAGCAAGCGGACATAAAATTATATTGGTTTCCTCTCATGATGGAAAAGTAAAACCTGAAGATATAATTGCAGAATGCGAAAGAGCTGAAGATCACCACATGGTGCGACCGGCAATGGTTTATATTTCAAACTCTACAGAAGTAGGAAGCGTTTACACCAAAGCTGAATTAACTGCTTTGTCAGAAACCTGTAAATCAAGAAATTTGTTTTTATTTCTGGATGGTGCAAGATTGGGTTCTGCGTTGAGTTCTGATAATAATGACCTTAGCTTGGTAGATTTATCAAGGTTAACCGATATTTTTTATATTGGAGGCACCAAAAATGGTGCAATTATGGGCGAAGCCATTGTTATTAATAATGACAAATTGAAAAAAGATTTCAATTATCATTTGAAACAAAGAGGAGCCTTGCTTTCCAAAGGAAGATTGATGGGCGTTCAGTTCTATGAATTATTTAAAGAAAACCTGTTTTTTGAACTTGCCCAACACGCCAATAATATGGCAAAAAAAATATCAAATGCCATCAAAAGCAAAGAATATCAATTTCTTACTGAACCCGAATCAAATCAGATATTTCCGATATTACCCAATAAATTGATTGACAAACTACTGCTGAAATATGAATTTTATATATGGCAAAAATTTGAAGACAATAAATCAGCGGTTCGTCTTGTAACTTCCTGGGCTACACCCGAAAATAAAGTGAATGAATTTATTGAAGATATTTGTAAGTATTAATAAAAGTTATCATTTAATTGTATTTGAAATTAAAACCTATTATTTGAATTTGTTATAAATAAATCATGTTAGTGTTTCATAAAATGCACTTAATCATTTAGTTTGTGGATATAACCAATAGAATTCATAGCAGCATTAACTCAATTGTCTCATTAACAGATGAGGAATTATCAGTATTTTGTGACACCTTTAAAACCAAAACACTAAATAAAAATGAGTTTTTTTTAAAAGAAGGGCAGGTTTGTAATTTTATAGGGTTTGTAAATCATGGAGTTTTGATTTATTTCAAAACCATGGATAATGGTAATGAAATAACAACAGATTTTGCTTTTGAAAATGATTGGGTTACGAATAACCAAAGTCGATTAAATAATACTCCTTCAATTATTAATATTAAAGCTCTGGAAAATACAGAGTTATTTGTTATAACTCAACAGGATTTATCGGATTTGTATTTTAAAATTCCTAAAATTGAACGATTAGGAAGAATATTAATGGAGAATGCATATTTAAGGATTGTGGAACAAAATATAGAATTTCAGATGTTTACTGCTAAGGAAAGATATGAAAATCTTTTAAAAAAACATCCTGAAATATTTCAGAAAGTTCAGCTTTATCATATTGCAAATTATTTAGGCATAGCTCCAAAATCATTAAGCCGAATTAGAAAGGAATTATTTTTTTAATAAATTTGGTAACAAATGTGAAGCAATTGAACCTATTATAATACTGAATTTTGCATCATAATTTTTAATACTTTATGATATGAAAAAACAAATTTTTATTTTGACAATGTTAATGTTGAGTGCAACTTCAATTTTTGCACAATCTGATTCAATCAAAGGAAGTTTCTGGAAACCTTTTCCACGAACGTATGAAGCTAAACAAGCCTTTGAAGTGGAAAGTCTTTTTCCTATGTTTCTTACCGGTGGTTATCATGTTGGTCTCGGTTATCGAATTAACAAATTCAGGTTTCGGGTGAGTGTTATAAATGGTGGTACTTACGATGCAGAACCTGCAGGAACCAAGAATTCATCGTCTGATTTTAAGCGATATTATAAAACTTCTCCCGGATTCTTTTTTGGGTATAATCTTTGGAAAAACCTTGAAATATATTCCTATCTGGAGCTACATACCTTTGAAATTGAACAGAAAAGTACAGGATTTAAAAAGGATATCCATAGTACAGACATTGGGGGAGGACTTAGTTATCAGTTTTTTATAGGGAAACATATTTATTTACAGCCAGGTATGCACATTTATCTGAGAAGTGATAACAGTGCCAGTTTTAATGGAGTTGTTTATAATATTCCAAATGTTGATATTGCACCTGTAATTCGGATTGGCTATCGGTTTTGGAGTAAATATTAATAGATTTTGAAGTAATATAAAAAGCGTCATTAATATGAAGCAATTTTCAGGAATAAGAATATTAATTTTAATTATAACCATGATAACACTAACAGCGTGCAGTTCTTCAACAAAAATGTTTCAATTAACGAAAACAGAAGAATTCGTCTTGCAGCCTTTACAATCAGAAAATATAATCAGCGAAAAAGAGATTGCTCATATTCCTGATTGTATAAAAAAATATCTGGCATATACAGCAGCGATTGGCAAAAGCAAACCACAAAATGTATATATTGAATTTGAGGCAGATATGTATAGAAAACCAGGTGATAAACCCATGAAAGCAACTTCGGTACAGTATAATTATTATGGAAACTATTCACGCTTGTTTCTGATGAAAGCCAGTAAAATGCTTATCCCATTTCTTGCAATGCATATTTACCGCAACCAACAGGCTACATTCAGAGTGAGAGTAGCCAATCTGGTTAATGTAGTCGATTTAAAAGGAGATGAATTAACTAAAGCCGAAACGGTTACTTTATTAAACGATATGTGTATTTTTGCTCCCGGAAGTTTGATTGATAATCGCCTAAGCTGGAAAGAAATAGATTCGCTGTCAACTGAAGTGTTTTTTGTTAATGGTAAATATAAAGTGTCGGCTAAACTTTATTTTAATGAAAAAGGAGAACTGATCAATTTTGTATCGGTTGACAGGTATGCTTTACAGGATGATGGAACAATGAAACAGGCGAGATGGTCAACACCGGTGAGAGATTACAAAGAGATTGAAGGAAGAAGAATTCCTACTTATGGTGAAACCATCTGGCATTATACTGAAGGTGATTTTAGATATGGTGCTTTCAGATTAAAGAAAATTATATATAATGTAAAAAAATAAAAACATAATAAAATGATAATCAATAATTTGATTGCTATAAATGCATATCAGAAAATTCAAATCTACTGTTTTTCAGGTACCGGCAATTCGAGAAATGTAGCTGTGTGGTTAACTCAGGAAGCAAAAAATATGAATATCGAAAGTCAGATTATAAATATTGCCCAAATCGACAGGCTTTCAATTGAGCCACCGGATCCTGATTCGCTGGTTATTTTTGTCTCTCCGGTTCATGGTTTTAATTACCCACCCATCATGCTGCGCTTTATATTGAGGTTTCCAAAAGGGAAGAATAAAGTTGTATTGATGAATACCAGAGCAGGTATGCTTATCGGAAAATTTATTACGCCGGGTATAACGGGTATTGCGTTTTATTTATCAGCTTTAATCCTTATCATCAAAGGCTTTTCTATAAAAGCATTAATGCCGGTTGATATGCCTTCAAACTGGATTTCAATTCATCCCGGACTTAACCACCAGACTGTGAAATACCTGCACGAAAAAAATAAAATAAAAGTTGAGGCTTTTGCCCGGAAAATTCTTACAGGCAAATCTCATTTTAAAGCATTGCTGGAAGTATATGATATACTTCTTGTTCCCATTGCTTTTGGCTATTATTTTATAGGTCGTTTCTTTTTTGCCAAGACTTTTTATGCTTCAAAAGACTGTACCAACTGTGATATTTGTATAAAGGCTTGTCCGGTAAAAGCAATTATTAAAATTGACAACCGACCTTTCTGGACTTTAAATTGCGAAAGTTGTATGAAGTGCATGGGTAATTGTCCTGAAAAAGCAATAGAAACCGGTCATGGATTTATAATTGTTTATAGCTTAATTTTCAATATGATATTGCTTGCCGTTTTTTATAAATATTTTGATTTATATTTCTTTCCTGTTAATAATGAGTTGGTTAAAATGCTGCTCGAATCCGTGCTTTTTATTGCACTTAATGCTTTGTGGTATCGGATAATTCACTACTTAATGCGATTCAGATTAGTGGAAAGGATTATTGTTTTTACCTCTTTTACCAAATACAAATGCTGGGGACGTCGCTACAAAGCCCTGAAACCTGATTGAAATCAGGAATTCAATCTCTTTGGGTAAATTCCCCGCCGCTTGCGGCGAAAATTTATAACTTTGTGCATGGCAGAAAGTAAATATATTCATAAGTCTCATAATGTGTCTTTGTTGTTGTATCAGATTGTATGTCCAGCAAAGTATAGACGAGTAGTTTTTAGTGATTCCGTTGATATTACACTTAAAGAAGTTTGCATAGAAATATCAAAAAGATATCAAATCTACTTTTTAGAAATAGGAACAGATGATGATCATGTTCATTTTTTAGTTCAATCTGTTCCAATGTATAGTCCAACAAAAATAGTAACAATAATAAAGAGTATTACAGCAAGGGAGGTATTTGTCAAGAACCCAGAGGTAAAAAAGCAATTATGGGGAGGTGAATTTTGGACGGATGGTTATTTTATCAATACAGTTAGCAAGTATGGGAATGAGGATGTAATTTCGAAATACGTGAGGGAACAAGGTGTTGAAAAACAGTATAAAGTATTGCACAAGGTTTCCCAATTCTCACTCTTTTAGAAAGACTAATGATACCCCGTCCGCTTGCGGCGGGGAGATTCATT
>Ga0247840_10008189_pt1 | contig 14148 bp, 14 predicted proteins | sample LaCruzMarch2015__FD_192404 | JGI IMG/M metagenome (GOLD analysis project Ga0247840, IMG submission 192404) | Freshwater microbial communities from meromictic Lake La Cruz, Castile-La Mancha, Spain - LaCruzMarch2015_17m | ecosystem: Environmental > Aquatic > Freshwater > Lake | place: Spain...
CCGTTCCAGAAAACACACCTTCTCAAGCTCATTCCTTAAAAGGGGATTCTTTTGTTTCTGGCTCTCTTGATGATTCAGAAATCTCCCTCCTCGATATCGTCAATTTTCTGGCTGATTCCTGGAAAAAATTAGTCGCTGCCGCACTGGCTGGGGCCTTGCTGGGTCTGGGTTTCTGGTTCCTAGTGGCCTCCTACCAGGTCAGCATCAACCTACGCAACAATGAGGGGCTGGGAATCCTATCAATCAAGTCCCTCCAGGCTACGCTCCCCAACCTCGCCTCCGAAATCCTTGAAAAAAAACAGGCCCCCGAGGGCAAGGTGGATCTATATAGATCCATGAGCGGGCCGCAGTTTTGGACAAAGGCCCTCACACCGGTATTCTCGCTCACCAAGGCTGATATTAAGGACCTGGGGGCCGAGATCAAGGACGCCAACAACGCCATCCTCTTTCTTGTGATCTAGGGCACGGACGGGCGGCTCCATGGAATCCTCGACCCAGAGCGTCGACAGGGTCACCCAGTTCTTTCTCGAGGGCGGCGCCTACAGGGATTCCACGATCTGTTCTCCACCCAGAGGGCTGACTTCCTGGGCCCCAGGCTAGGATCGAGTCCAAGGTGAACGCCACCCTGTTCGAGCCCGAGTACCAAAAGGCCCGCCTCTAGAGCCTAGAAGAGTTAGGCAAACGCTTCCCGGTGGAGTCCCGCAGCTCCATCCAGGCATTTGACCCCAAGGACTCGAGCGCCAAGTACCTCCAATCAACACTCAGATCGATTCACCAGTTAAAATCATTATTGATGGGGTCTTGTGCGGTTCAGGGCGCGTTAAACCCGCTCTTTAGCTAAAAAAGTGGTATATCAGTTATAGTTATCGGAATTATTTTTTTGCGAACGAGCTTAAAGACGCTCAGTTCAATAGGTTGCAAGGATCGCCTGAATGCTGTATTTTTTTGATGCCCAGAGATGTACTTGGGTTAGCCCTTGGGAATACCCTCGTTTTTTTAATTGATCCAATTTTTCTTTTAGAGTCCCCATGAATCAAACCCCACATCATGCCCCCTTAGACAATGATGGCGATAGCATTGACCTAGTTCAAATCATCAAAGACATCGCCAAAGAAAAGAAACGCTTTCTCAAAAATGGGGCGAAAGTCTTAGCCGTCTGGCTGGTGCTCTTTATTGCCTATGCGCTATTAACCTTTAACTCGTCGACCTACTATTCGCTAGTAGTGGGCCTGACCTTTCCCCAAGCATCCCAGGGCAAGTACCCCAACGGTAGCCCCTTCTCACCGTCCGATATTGTCTCTACCTCGATCCTGGAGAAGGTCTGGTCCGAAAATAAGTTAGGCGATCGAGGCATTAAGTTGCAGACCTTCCAGAACTCCATCTCAGCTCTTCCGTACACCGGCGAGATTAACTTTATCGACACCAAGTATAAGCAACTCCTATCCGCCAAGAGTCTTACCCGCACCGACATCGAAAAAATCGAGTCCGACTACCGGGCCGAGGTGGATCAGTCCTCCAGCAAAAACATCAAGTTGCTTTTAGACAGCCATGGTGAAAATTACGACCCAGCCCTCGCATCTAAAGTGCTGACCGACATCACTACCAGCTGGAACAAGATGGCCATCGAAAAGCTCGGCGTCTCTCGCGCACCAATGTTAGATGGACTGGTATTGAACGCGGGCATGAAGGAGCAGCCACCCTACGTGGTCCTGAACTACCTCAACGACTTCATCTTCAAGGCGCAGGCGATTATCCGCTCGATGCGCTCTGATCCGAATAGCAACGCCTACCGAGACACCCAGACCAACCTCAACCTCTCGGGCGTTTACGCCAAGTTAACCGAGATCTCCACCTTCCAGGTCGACAGGCTTGACGCCTTCGTGGCGATCAGCACTAAGCCCTCCGACTGGGAAGTACTACAAACTCAGTACAAGTTAAAAGAGTTGCGCGCTTACAAGGAACTCCTCCTAGAAAAGGCCAAGACCTATGGAAGGGCTCTGGCTGACTACAGCAACAACGTCAACAAGTCCACTGCCTACGGCTCCGGAGACCGGGGTAGGGGCGGTAGTAGCGGAGACGGATCAAGCCTACAAATTGACGGGGACGCGATTAGCAAGTTGCTCGCCCTAGCTGGCCAGGCAAAGGACGCCGAGTACCGCCAGAAGCTGACGACCGACCGGATCTCCATGGAGAACGAGGCCAGCGATTTAGATCTCCAGATCCAAAAACTAGAACGCCGCCTAGCCATGGCCTCCAAAAGTAACCAATTTACCGATGCCACCAAAAAGCAGTACCAAGGCATGCTGGACGGCATCTTTGTTGAGCTGACCAGCATTATCGGCATCGTGACCCGGATCCAGATCGACTCCCAAAAGGACTTCGTGGGCAACTCCGGAATGCTCTTTACCGTGATTAATCAGCCGCAGTCGACCAACCCTGGCCGGACACAACTCATGAAGGCGGGGCGCATTAGTTTAGCCCTGGCGCTATTGTTAGGTGTCCTATTTACACTGAGTCAAATCTTCTTTGGCAGAATCTTTAATAAGAGCGAAGTTTGATGCAGTTAGGGCGCAGTGTGAAAAGACCGAACCAAGACGACTTGCTTAATACGAACTTTCTCATTGGCAGCAAGACTGTGGCTCGTCAGCAAGTAGCGGGAGCACAGGTTTGGGATCGGGTGTTAGCGGGCCTCATGCTTAATTATTCAATAATCAGAATGAGTAATGACCAATAAACAAAAAGTCGCTCTCATCACGAGGTTGAATCAACTGGGATGGCATATAAGTAAGAGCTTACATGAAGGTTTGAAGTTGGCATATGCCGATATGCCTCGGTTGCTAGCTTTTAATTAAATACTCTTAAGTGATATTCCTCGTGAATAAAGAAGTAATCTTAAGATTTAAACTTAGCAGTCTTAGGTATCAACTGCACCACGTTGAATTTACCTATGGGGCAAAACCTAATGTTTATTTAAACTTCTGTATTTACTTATTTTGACTGAAAGTCGTCTAACTAGAAATATATTAATGTCAGTACTTCAGGTTTTGATATCTGGAGTCACTCTTTTTTTGCTTTTCCATTTTTTACTTAAGACAATAGGTTCTGAAAAAGTAGGCATTTGGTCCATTGTTTTGGCATCTGCTTCTGTTGCGAGGATTTCTGAATCTGGATTCTCCGGAAGCGCAGTTAAATTTACCGCTAAATATCTATCCAAAGGTGAAAAAGAGGTAGCGTCAAATGTTATACAAACTACCATGATTACAGTTGGTGGGGTAACCGCAATCATATTTTTATGCTTTTACTCAACCATAGTATGGGGGTTGACCAAGATCATTGCCGAAGATGGTCTAAGTTTGGCAATTTTGATCCTACCCTATGCTTTAGCATCAACTTGGATAGCAGCGCTTGCCGGAGTTTTACTTTCTGGGTTAGATGGAAGTCAGAATATAAGCATACGTGCATCGATATCAATCATTACTTCATTAGTTTTTTTGCTTCTTGTTTGGAGTTTGGTTCCTATCTATGGAATGCTTGGATTGGCCTGGGCGCAAATTATTCAAGGCTTACTAACGTATGTTGGTGCTTGGTTCTTTCTTAGACGAGAGTTACCCTCTTTACCTCGAATTAATTTCAGGTGGAAATATATTCTTTTTCGGCAGATGTTGGGTTATGGCGCAAACTTCCAAATCATATCAATTTGTTCTATGCTTTTAGATCCTGTAACAAAAGCATTAATGGCAAAGTTTGGTGGCTTAACATCCGTGGCCTATTATGAAATGGCAAATCGATTAGTAACACAATTTCGTTTGTTATTAGTTTCCGCAAATCAGGTACTGGTTCCTAGGATCGCAGAAATTTATGAGCATACGCCTGAGAAAGCAAATGAGATTTATCTAAACTCGTACAATCTGATGTTTTTTCTTTCAATCCCACTTTTTTCGACAATCATAGTATCAGCTCCACTAATCAGTGAAATTTGGATAGGGCAGAATGTTTCCCAGTTTGTTTTATTTGTAATAATATTAACGATTGCATTCTGGGTTAACACAATATCTGTGCCGTCGTATTTTTATTTTCTTGGTACCGGATTAATGCGCTGGAATACCATATCACATATTATAATAGTATTATTAAATATATTAATAGGTTATTTTTTGGGATACTATTTTGGAGCATTTGGTGTTGTATTTGGTTATGCTTTGGCAATAATATTCGGGAGCATGTTTGTTATATTTGGGTATTTCACGGAGAATAAAAATAAAATTATTCCTATTATTCCAATTGAAAGCGTGAAAATTTTAATCTATTCAATCTTTGGAATATTAATATGTGAAGTTGGCCTTATTTTAATAATCCCACATACCGGAATATATATTGGATCCTGGATTCTATTAGGGGTAATGGCCATAATATTAATTCCAAATTTATGGATTCATCCACTCAGATCATTGATTAGTTCAAGACTACGTTTTTTTTAACAAAGGTTTCGAGATACTTTTTTATAAAGGATTATTTAGTATGAGCGCTATCAATCAAGCAATCAAGAAATTATTTAGAAAATTTGGAGTTGATATTATAAGATTTAATCCTTATACCTCTTCATCAGCTCAAATCATCGCATCTTTGCATAAATTTAATATTGATTTGATTATGGATGTTGGAGCAAACGAAGGTCAGTTTTCTTTGGATATACGAAGCGCGGGATATAAAGAAAATATTATATCTTTTGAGCCATTATCAATAGCTCATGAAAAATTATGTAGCGCTAGCTTGCTAGATCCTAAATGGGCGGTTTATTCACGTTGCGCTGTAGGTAATGCAACTGCAGAAATGGAAATAAATATTGCAAGTAACTCAACCAGTAGCTCTCTTCTCCCAATGCTTGACAGTCATATTTCTGCCGCCCCCCACTCCTCTTATATTAACAAAGAAAAAGTATCAATGTTGACTTTAGATTCGATATGTAAGGAATATATAAAAAAATATAAAAATATATTTTTGAAAATTGATACACAGGGATTTGAGTGGCAGGTATTGGATGGCGCAAAAGATTTACTTCCACATGTGCGGGGGCTGCTCATAGAATTATCGTTAGTTGAGTTATATAAGGATCAGCGTCTTTGGGAGGAAACAATAAGCCGTCTTAAGAAAAATGGCTTTGAGTTATGGAGCATACAACCAGGTTTTGTTGACCCGAGAAATGGACAAACTCTGCAGTTAGATGGAATCTTTTATAGATTAAGGCCCTAGATGACAAATGAATTAACATTTAGCATAATAATTCCGGTATTTAATGGAGAAGATTTAATACAAGAATGTTTAAATTCAATATTAGAGCAAGATTATAAAGATTATGAAATTATAATAAAAGATGGACTTTCGAGTGATAAAACAGTAGAGATTATTAAAAAAAATATAAATAATAGAATTAAAATAATTTCAAGTCCAGACTCTGGGATTTATGATGCAATGAATCAATCTATAAAGATTGCTCGTGGTAAATGGATTTACTTTATGGGTTCTGATGATCAACTTTATGATAATTTTGTATTAACTAATATAGCTAAAGAATTAGATCGGGATAGTAGTATTGATATACTATATGGAGATTTTTTTAGCAATAACCAGTTTTATATTAATAAATTTAATTGGAAAATTATTAAGGGAAATTCATTAAATCACCAATCTATTTTTTATAATAATAAAATTTTTATAAATAATTATTATGATACTAATTATAAACTAGCTGCGGATTATAAATTTAATATTCAACTATATAAAAATAAACGAAGATCAAGAAAAGTCCCCTATGTTATTACAAAATATGGCTTTCAGGGTTTATCATCGATAAATAAAAATATTGGTTTAATTGAGTGCGAGCGCTCACGTATTGAGGTTTATGGATCAATAAAAGGAAGAATATTTAACTTTTTGATCCGAATTTATAACTACTTAAAGATATTGGTGCTATGAAAATTTCGGTAATAATGCCTGTTGCAAGATTAGATAAGTTTTTCCCTTTAACTTTAAAATCAGTTGAGTCTCAAACTTATAAAGATTATGAATTAATACTAGTTTGTGATAAGTCGCTTGAAATGGAGCTTCAAAATATATTACAAGATTATAGTTTTTATAGTAGGGTGTTAAGTACAGAATTACCAGGCGTCGCATTTGCTGCAAACCTTGGAATCTCCCAATCCACAGGTGAATTCATAGCGCGATGGGATTCTGATGATTTATGCGATCCAAATCGATTTCAAGTTCAGCTTGATGAGTTTTTAAACTATCCCGAGTTAGATGTGATAGGAACGTCAGTAGATTTAATAGATGAGCAAGGAAATCTAATAAAATATCAGTTTTATAAGTTCTTTGAGGAAGATAGGCAAATAAGAAGAGCGTTGAAATATCGATGCCCTCTTCTACACTCGTCAATGATATTTAGGCGTAATGTATTAATAAAAAATAAGGGATATCTATATGGCCATACTTCCGAAGATCATGAGCTATTCATTAGAATAGCGAGAGATAAAAATATTAAATTTAAAAATATTAAAAGTGTCAAAACTTATTATCGAAGACATTCTCATCAACTATCTAATATAGGAAATAACAAATATTATGCATTTTATGAAATTTCAGGATTCCTATTTACAGAATTCTTAAGAACAAGGGATTTTATGTATTTATTAGGTATGTTTATTGTTATTCCTCAGTTTAGACAAGCGCGTCTGTATTGGAGAAATTTTAAAAAATTACTTAAATAGTATAAATTAATAAATAAATGGAAATTTATTATGCATTAGCCTTGACTGCAATTTCTTTAAATTTTTTAATTAATAATCATAAGATATTGTCATTAATTTTAACTTTTTTTATGGTATTAATAGCGGCTTTTAGGTTTAATGTTGGTACTGACTACGAATCATATGTAGAAATTATAAAAAATATTGATAATCAAAATAGTGATAGGGGAATAGAATACACCTTCACTATTTTAGTAAAATTAATTCAGAATTTTAGCATTAATAACCCGGAATATATCGTAATATCTGTATATGCACTTTTAACTGGATTTATAATTTTAATATTGATAAAAAAGCTTAATTACAGTCCAAATTTTATATATACTTATATCTTCTTATCCCCTTTTTATTTACAATCTTTTAATTTAATTAGACTTTATGTAGCTGTTCCAATTATTTGGTATGTTTTTTTAGAGAAGCCTCGATTTTTTTTGTATGTACTATTAGTTATATTAGCAACTAGTTTTCATTACTCAGCAATTATTTTATTAGTATTTTATCCTTTTTTATTTTTTAATATAAGAATTGAGTTTAAGATATTAACTATACCAATAATTATTTTTTCACAATTATTTATATCAAAAATTATTCCAGATTATTATAATTTTTATATTTCTAAAGATAATATTAATTATAATTACAATTTTTTATTAATATTATTATTTGGTTGGATTTATACAGAAATGCACCGTTTGAATGTTGAATATTTATTTATAAGGAATTTATCATTTTTTGCTCTCTTAAGCGCAATTATCAGTATTTTTCTAAATATTCAGCCGGAATTAATTTATAGATATTCATTGTACTTTTCTATTTATATTCCTTTAATCATGTCAGTTGCAACCATCGATTACTCACTCGAAAGCCTCATAAAAAAAATAACCTGTCGAATCATTCTCCCGATATTATTCCTTTTTAGTTTGCATCAAACTGGACTATTTTATAAGTTAGTTCCCTATCAAACCTTTATATAAATTACCGTGATGAATTCAAATTTGACTTGTATCGTAACAGGCTGCGCAGGCTTTATTGGAAGTACTTTGGTGGATAGACTACTTGAGCTAAATCTTAGAGTAACAGGAATTGATAACTTTTCTTCCGGACAGCGTAAGTTTTTAGAAAATGCGCTTCGTAATCCAAGATTTACACTTAAAGAAGTTGATCTGTTAAATATTGATAATTTCAAAGATATTTTTCATGGCGCAGATATCGTTTTTCATTTTGCTGCCAATGCAGATGTTCGATTTGGTACGGATCACCCACGTAAGGACCTGGAGCAAAATACCATGGTTACCTACAATGTTCTTGAGGTGATGCGCATAAATGACGTTAAAAAAATTGTTTTTTCTTCTACTGGTTCTGTATATGGTGAGTCATTTGTAATTCCTACGCCTGAAGATGGACCTTTTCCAATTCAAACCTCCTTATATGGGGCTTCAAAGGCTGCATGTGAAGGTTTAATTTCAGCATATTGTGAGGGCTTCGGGTTTCAGTCCTGGGTATTTCGATTTGTATCTATTTTGGGTGAGCGCTATACGCACGGACATATTTTTGATTTTTATCAAAAGCTTAAAAAAGATCCCTCTTGTTTGGCGGTTTTGGGTAACGGTAAACAGCGCAAGTCATATCTTTACGTGCAGGACTGCATTGACGCTATTATGTTAGCCGTTGAAAAAGCGGGTGAAAGGGTAAATATCTTCAATTTAGGTGTAGATGGTTATGTTGAGGTTAATGATTCAATTGGCTGGATTTGCAAGGAGTTGGGGGTTAGTCCAAGGCTGGATTATTCTGGGGGTGATCGTGGCTGGATAGGTGATAATCCATTTATTTTCTTGGATACAAAGAAAATAAATTCTCTTGGGTGGAAGCCAAAGGTCTCTATCGAAGAGGGGGTTATTAAAACAGTCGAATATTTACGAGCAAATGAATGGGTATTTGAGGCTCGCTAATGACTTCACGAATGACTTTAATCACGGGCGCTTCAAGAGGACTGGGCGCGCACCTTGCTAGTAGATTTTGGCGTGCTGGCTGGAGTTTAGTGCTGGTGGCGCGAGATGTGAGTGCTCTTGCTAACGCATGCGTTACATTCGAAAAAAGACCTTTTCAGACTCTTGAATTTGTTTCATGCGATTTGGCTTCAAGCGACCATATCAAAAAACTTTCATCTTCCCTTAAAGAAAAATATCAGTCCTTGGACCTTATTATTAATAATGCTGCAATTCAGGGTCCAATTGGTTCGCTGGAGCAAAATGATTTTGACGAATGGCTAGAAGCCTTGCAAATTAATTTATTGGCACCGGTTTTGCTCTGCAAAGAGCTTATTCCATTGCTTAGTAAGGTATCAAATGCATCGATTATTAATCTTTCTGGCGGTGGCGCTACTGGCCCAAGGCCAGGCTTTAGCTCTTACGCCTCATCGAAAGCGGCCTTAGTCCGATTTAGTGAGACTATTGCTGATGAGTTAAGGGCTCAAAATATTAGAGTGAATTGCATAGCTCCGGGAGCAATGAAAACCAATATGCTAGCAGAGGTTTTGGCATTTCCTGGAAATGCGGGTGAACGCGAGTTGGGGTTAGCAAAAAAGGTGTTTTCTGAGGGTGGTGCCTCTATGGATAAGGTTGCAGATCTTATGCTCTTTTTGGCAAGCGATGCTGGCAAGGGGATTACAGGAAAGTTAATTAGTGTAGCTTGGGATAATTGGGAAGAGTGGCCAAACCATATATCTGAACTTAACAAGACTGATGCATTCACTCTACGAAGAATTGTTGGCCGTGATCGCAATATTGATTGGGGCGACAAGTGACTGAAAAAAATCGTATATTTAGGGTGGGCATTATTGGGTGCGGGCTAATAGGTCAAAAAAGAGCTAGTGCATTAGGTTCTGGTGGCAAGTTAATCGCATGTTCTGATATTACTATTGATAGGGCTGCATCTCTGGCCAATCGCTTCAATGCCAAATCATTTAATAATTGGAGAGATTTAATTGCTATGAATGAGATTGATATTGTAATCATCTCTACATTGCACGACTCTTTAGCTGAAATTACTTTAGCTGCAGTTAACTCTGGCAAAAACGTATTAGTGGAAAAGCCAGCCGCACGAACCAGTGCTGAACTTGAACCAATTTTATTGGCATTGCAGGAAAGTAGCGCCAAAGTTCATGTAGGTTTTAATCACCGCTACCATCGGGCACTAAGAAAAGCCAAGGAGATTGTTCTTTCAGGTGTTTTGGGTGAATTAATGTTTATTCGTGCTCGTTATGGACATGGAGCTCGTTTGGGTTATGACAAAGAATGGCGTGCCGATCCTAAATTGTCGGGTGGAGGAGAGCTAATTGACCAAGGCCCGCATTTAATAGATCTCTCGCGGTGGTTTTTAGGGGACTTTTCTGAAATTGATGGTTTTGCCCACACCTACTATTGGAATATGCCAGTTGATGACAATGGATTTATGTTGTTAAAGACGCCTAAAAAGCAAGTAGCTTTTTTGCATGCTTCATGTACAGAATGGAAAAACCTTTTTTCCATGGAGATTTATGGCAAAAATGGAAAATTAGATATATCTGGATTGGGTGGTAGCTATGGGTTAGAGAAATTGACCTATTACAAAATGCTTCCTCAAATGGGTCCACCTGAGACTGTATCGTGGGAGTACCCCATGGGTGATGATTCATGGGCTGTAGAGATGGCTGAATTTTATGAAGATATTCAGTTGGATCGCCCCCCTGCGGCTGGGCTAAATGATGCCTATCAAGCCCTAAAAATAATTGAAAAAATTTACAAGGATTCTGGATATGATCATTGCGCGTAGCCCGCTTCGCATTACTTTAGGAGGCGGTGGAACTGATCTAGCCTCTTATTATGAAGACCATGAAGGTTTTTTAATTGCAGCAGCAATTGATAAGTATGTCTATGTAACGGTCATGCGGCCTTTTACGGAAGGTATTTATCTCAAATACAGTCAGCTAGAGCATGTAGAGAAAATTGCAGATGTGCATCATCCGATTATTCGGGAGGCCCTTGACATTATGGGTTTTCGTACGCCGCAAGTGGAAATCACTACTCTTGCAGATATTCCCGCGGGAACGGGTCTTGGTTCTTCGGGTAGCTTTACTACCGCCTTACTCAAGGCGCTTTATACCCACCGTAAACGCCATATTCACCAAGAGGAGTTGGCCGAGCTGGCTTGTCATATTGAGATTGACCGTCTTGGCGAGCCCATTGGTAAGCAAGATCAATATATTGCGGCAGTAGGAGGTCTAACCTGCTTTACTTTTCATAAGGATGGGAAAGTAACGGCCACACCCTTGAAGATTAGTATGGAGACCATGTTTGATCTTGAAGACAATCTACTCCTCTTTTTTACTGGTTTTTCAAGAAGTGCTAGTGGGATCTTAAAAGATCAAAAGGTAAAGTCGCAACAAAATGACGCTGACATGATGGCAAATTTACATTATGTAAAGGATTTGGGGTTTAGAAGTAAGTCGGAATTGGAAAAGGGGGATACCAAGTTATTTGGTGAACTCATGCATGAGCATTGGGAGCATAAAAAGCGTCGCTCAGGTGGCATGAGTAATCCCGAGATTGATGAGTGGTATCAGCTAGCTATAGATAACGGTGCAATTGGTGGAAAGTTAGTTGGTGCTGGAGGCGGTGGTTTTTTGATGTTTATGGCAAAAGACCGCAATCAATTACGTAAGGCAATGACTAGTGCTGGATTGGAAGAAGTGCGCTTTAAATTTGATTTTGAAGGTGCCAAAGTGATGATGTCCTCCTAATGTTTCCGGTTGCAATATTAGCTGGTGGCTTGGCTACCCGCCTACGCCCCATAACCGAAGAAATCCCCAAGTCACTCATTGAGGTTGCTGGGAAGCCATTTATTTGCCATCAACTGGAATATCTTCGTAAGCAGGGTATTAACTCGGTAGTTTTGTGTGTTGGATATTTAGGTGAAATGATTGAAGAGATTGTTGGCAATGGCTCCCAATGGGATATGCATGTTACCTATTCGCCAGATGGTTCAGTCCTCTTGGGGACAGGAGGCGCACTTAGACAGGCCATGCCGTTACTGGGGGAGCATTTTTTTATTCTATACGGCGACTCTTATCTACCCATTGATTTTTCAGATGTAGAAAAAACTTTTGTAGCTAGCGGCAAAAAGGGGTTAATGACTGTACTGAGGAATCAGAATCAGTGGGATAAAAGCAACGTGGAGTTCGAAGATGGTCAAATTATTGAATATAACAAGACTGTAATCCGACCTCAGATGCACTATATCGACTATGGCTTGGGCATACTGCAAAGTGCCGCATTACGTGCTTTCCCTGCAGGGCAGTCATTTGATCTTTCAAAAGTTTATAATGATTTGTCAATGGCTCGTGAGTTGGCTGGCTATGAAGTTTTTGAGAGATTTTATGAAATTGGGTCTCACCAAGGAATTGCGGATACCCAAACCTATTTATTAGAAAAAACAGCAAAGGGCAGTTTATGAGTTACTCAAAACAACATTTGAATGAAGCAGTTGAGATCATCGAAAAGATGGATGTGGCCGCAATTGAAAAAATGGCGGATTTTTTGGCTCAAGTTAAAACAGATGGTGGCCGAATCTTTTTCTTAGGCGTAGGAGGTAGCGCGGGAAATTGTTCGCATGCCGTAAATGATTTTCGGAAAATTGTTGGTATTGAGTCTTATGCCCCCACAGATAACGTATCAGAGTTGACTGCACGAACAAATGATGAGGGCTGGGCTTCGATTTTTGTTGAATGGCTGAAAGTTAGCAAACTTACCCCTAAAGATATGCTGTTCATTTTTTCTGTTGGTGGCGGTAATCTAGAAAAGAATATTAGCCCTAATCTAGTCGAAGCTTTGAAGTATGCCAAATCTGTAGGTTCTAAAGTAATTGGCGTGGTTGGTCGTGATGGTGGTTATACCGCCCAAGTCGCCGATGCTTGCGTAATTGTTCCAACGGTGAACGCCGATAATGTGACACCTCACTCTGAAGCTTTTCAGGCGGTGGTTTGGCACCTTTTGGTTTCACACCCCAAGTTAAAAGCAAATCAAACTAAATGGGAGTCAACGGCTAAATAAGCTGCGGATATAAATTCATTGAGGCGCGCAGTTTTTTTAGATCGGGATGGGGTAATTAATCGGGCGATTGTGCGCGATGGTAAGCCCTATCCTCCGGCCTCTTTAGTAGAGCTAGAGATATTGCCAGGGGTTCACGAGGCCCTTCAAAAATTGCATGATGCAAATTACTTATTGGTGGTAGTCACTAATCAGCCAGATGTAGCAAGGGGCTCCGCTAAGAGGGAAGATGTTGAGCTAATGAATGCTTTTTTATCATCTCAATTACCAATAGATGTTTTTAAGACTTGCTATCACGATAGCGCAGATAAATGTAGTTGCAGGAAGCCGCAGCCTGGTTCATTGCTTGAGGCGGCTCAAGAGCACAATATCGATTTATCTAAAAGCTTTATGGTTGGCGATCGTTGGCGCGATGTTGAGGCAGGAGCTTCTGCTGGATGTAAAACATTTTTTATCAATTACCGTTATGCGGAACAAAAACCAGATGCGCCTGATTTTATCGTGTCATCTTTATTGGAAGCGAAAACAATTATCCTTGGAGAGTTTTAAATGAAAAAAGTAGAAGAGTTAAAAGTAAAGATTTTTGCCGATGGGGCTGACAAAGCTGGGATGCTTGAGATGTACGAAAAGCCTTTTGTGAAAGGGTTAACCACCAATCCCACATTAATGAAGAAGGCGGGCATTACAGATTACCGTGCCTTTTGCAAAGACATTCTTACATCCATCAAAGACAAGCCACTCTCGTTTGAAGTGTTCTCTGATGATTTTTTAGAAATGGAACGTCAAGCATTGGAGATAGCCAGTTGGGGTGACAACGTTTATGTAAAAATTCCTATTACCAATACCAAGCAAGAAGCTTGCTATGGTTTGGTTAAGAGATTAGCGGATCAAAAAGTTAAGTTGAATGTAACAGCGCTGATGACTCTTGACCAGGTACGAAATGTAGTGGCATCACTAAATCCAAATATTCCTAGCTATGTTTCAGTCTTTGCCGGTCGCATTGCCGATACTGGATATGATCCAGTGCCGCTGATGACTACTGCCGTTGAGATATTGAAAGTAGCACCTGCGGCCGAGTTAATTTGGGCAAGTCCGCGTGAGCTATTGAACATTTTCCAGGCGGATGAAATTGGATGTCATGTTATTACAGTTACCAATGATATTCTTAAGAAACTATCTTTAGTTGGTTATGATCTAGATGAGTATTCATTGGATACCGTTAAGATGTTTTATGCTGATGCAGTAGCTGCTGGTTTTAAATT
>Ga0247840_10008190_pt1 | contig 14148 bp, 10 predicted proteins | sample LaCruzMarch2015__FD_192404 | JGI IMG/M metagenome (GOLD analysis project Ga0247840, IMG submission 192404) | Freshwater microbial communities from meromictic Lake La Cruz, Castile-La Mancha, Spain - LaCruzMarch2015_17m | ecosystem: Environmental > Aquatic > Freshwater > Lake | place: Spain...
TCTTCCATACCTCGAATTGGATATTAAATATTATGATTTGGGAATGGAAAATCGTGATGCTACCAACGATGATGTAACTATTGAAGCGGCTAATGCTATTAATAAATACAATGTTGGGATAAAATGTGCTACTATTACACCCGATGAAGCGCGTGTAAAAGAATTTGGACTCAAAAAAATGTGGAAATCGCCTAATGGAACTTTGCGTAACATTATTGGTGGAACAGTTTTTCGCGAACCAATTATTTGTTCGAACGTGCCGCGTTTAGTGCCAGGTTGGACACAGCCCATTGTTATTGGTCGTCACGCTTTTGGTGATCAGTACAAAGCTACCGATGTGGTTATTAAGGGTAAAGGGAAACTTACCATGACTTTTACGGCCGAAAATGGCGAAACCCAACAATGGGAAGTATACGATTTTAAAGGCGATGGCGTGGCTATGGGCATGTACAATACCGATGAGTCGATTTATGGATTTGCTCAATCATCGTTTCAGGTAGCGTTGGATAAAAAATGGCCGCTTTATTTGTCGACCAAAAATACCATTTTGAAAGCCTATGATGGTCGCTTTAAAGATATTTTTCAGGATGTATACGAAAAAGATTTTAAAGCCAAATTTGAAGCAGCCGGCATAGTTTACGAACATCGCTTGATTGATGATATGGTAGCTTCGGCTCTGAAATGGAATGGCGGATTTGTGTGGGCTTGTAAAAATTACGATGGTGATGTGCAGTCGGATACTGTAGCTCAGGGCTTTGGTTCGTTAGGACTAATGTCGTCGGTTTTGGTTACGCCTGATGGAAAAACAGTGGAAGCAGAAGCTGCTCACGGAACGGTAACACGTCATTATCGCCAACATCAGCAGGGAAAAGAAACTTCGACAAATCCGATTGCTTCCATTTTTGCGTGGACACGAGGGTTAATGCATCGTGGTAAATTGGATAATAATGCCGAATTAGTAAATTTCTGTGAAAAGTTGGAGCAGGTTTGTGTGGAAACAGTGGAGGCTGGTGAAATGACAAAAGACCTTGCTATGCTGGTTCACGGTGATAATATTAGTCGTACCGATTATCTGAATACGCAGGACTTTTTAGCTGCCATTAAACGAAATTTGGATACGAAATTGTTAGGTTAATAACCTGATTTAAACTCAAATTGCGCAAATTTCCAAAAATTAAATGCTTCTGAAATTAGATTTATTCTAATAATAACCATTTAAAATTTGTGAGTATTTGCGCAATTTGCGTTTTTATTATTTTCTAAAAATTCTCGCTTATTTGTTGAGCAATTTCCAGCATTTCCTCGTTTGATAGTTGCAGCTTTGCATTGTGGAAATTCATATCCGATTCACGCTGAATGGGGATAAGATGTATGTGAGCATGAGGTACTTCCAAACCAATAACTGTAACACCAATCCGAGTACACGAAACACTTTTCTCGATTGCTTTAGCCACTTTTTTAGCAAAAACCATCATGTTGGCAATCGTATTATCGTCCAAATCAAAAATATAATCTACTTCCAATTTTGGTACAACAAGTGTATGGCCTTTGGTCATGGGGCGAATATCCAAAAATGCAAAAAAGTTTTCGTCTTCTGCAATTTTAAAACAGGGTATTTCGCCGGCAATTATTTTGCTGAAAATGGTCATGTTGATTTGATTAATTGTTTTATGTAGAGACGGGACACGCCCCGTGTTTACAAACTAATTTCCAGTACTTCGAATTCCATTACACCCGAGGGGACAGTAACGGTGGCTTTTTCGCCAATTTTTTTGCCAAGTAATCCTTTAGCAATAGGGGTTGTAACCGAAAGTTTGCCTTCTTTCAGGTTAGCTTCACTTTCCGATACAAGCATATACGACATTAGCTGACCTGATTTTGTATTTTTGATTTTTACACGTGTCAATATCTGAACTTCGTTCGTATTGATTTTTGATTCGTCGATCATACGTGCCGAAGCAATGGTTTCTTTTAGTAACGAAATTTTCATTTCGAGCATTCCTTGCGCTTCTTTCGCAGCATCATATTCAGCATTTTCGGATAAATCGCCTTTGTCGCGAGCTTCACCAATTTGCTTAGAGATGGCAGGGCGTTGTACACTCTCCAGTTCGTTCAATTCCGCCATTAATTTTTTATAACCGTCAGCGGTCATATAAGTAACTGCCATAATTTTAAGATTTTAACATGATTATTAAAAGTGTAAACAAAAAAGAATTCCGACTTGACTGCCGGAACTCCTGTTTTCGTTGAATTAATTTATGCAAATATACAAGCAATTTTTCTAAAAACAAATTATTTTAGCTAAATTATTACATCGAGTTAATTATTTGTTTGTTTATCAGTATTTTCTGTTGAAAATTTCGGCTGAAATAAATGCTGCTCTTGCTTTTTCTGCTGTATTTATGTTGTAAATATTTTCGAATTCGGGCATAACTTCTACCGACGTTTTGGATTTCGATGTTAATGTTTTCGTAACTTCTTTTTTTGCTTTTAATTTCGAAACGTCTGTAGTGTTATCAAAACTCATTATTGTTTCATGTGGAGTTTTTTTCATTTCGGTAAAATTCCGTTCAAAAAGAACTTCGGGGCGTTGCTGAGGTTGAGTAGTGATAATTTCCTCTGGTATTTCTTCGTTTTGGTATTCATCATCCTCTTCCACTTCCTCTTCTGGAATAAAGGCTTTCTCTTTCTTTTTATTTATATTTTTTAAAATACTTCCAACAGCAGCTATTGCCACAATAATAAGATACAAATAATCGCCAATGTCTTCCATGTTACATAAATTTTTGTTTTTAAAAAAAAAACAAAAGGGGAGCTTCACAGCTACCCTTTGCCACATTTTAACCTAAACCTTAACTATGAAAAATTTATCTGTTTGTTTACAATGCAAATATCAGCATAAAATGATATACAATGCAAATTATTTGTGTTAAATAATGTAAATTAAATATGTTAAAGTTTTTATGTCTATTTATTATCCACTGTTTCAGTACAATAAGATTTATGTTGTTTTTATTTAAAAGAATAATAGAATAGATTCAATAGAAATTTGTATTTTAGCAGTCTATTAATACTTTTTTTTTTGACTCTAAAAGTAAACCACAAAATGAATTCATTCTTATACCGAGTTTCCGAAACTTTTTATAATCACGAAAAGGAGCAATTGAGTCACCTCACCTTTGTCTTTCCAAATCGCAGAGCGGGATTATTTTTTCGGAAGTACTTATCGGAACTGACTGATAAACCTTTGTTTTCGCCCGAAATACTAACTATAAACGAATGTTTTGCCAGCGCTTCGTTGCTTCAATCGTCCGATAAATTAAGTAATTTGTTTCTAATTTATCGTATTTATAAAAAAATAAGTAAGACCGATGAGAGTTTTGATTCGTTTGTTTTTTGGGGCGAAATGCTGCTGAACGATTTTGATGAAGTGGATAAATACTTGGTAGATGCGCATCAGCTTTTTCGGAATGTTACGGAATTAAATGAAATTGAGCGACTTTTTAATGTATTGTCCGACAGACAAATTACGGCCATTCGTCAGTTCTGGAAGAACTTTATACCAGTTTCGGAAGAAAAAACGAAGGAACAATTTATTGCTACCTGGAAAGTGCTTTATGAGGTTTACAACGAATTTGAAACTCAATTAATAGTAGAAGGATTGGGAACGGAAGGCATGATTTGTCGTAAAGTTGCCGAAAACTTAAAAAGCAAGCAACAACTTGAAGTTTGGGACAAGAAACAATTTGTTTTTGTTGGTTTTAATGCGCTTAACCCCTGCGAGAGGGAGTTAATGCTTGCATTAAAAAATAGACTACAGGCTGATTTTTATTGGGATTATGAGTCGGAGCAATTGCGCGATGCCGACAATCCGGCTTCGTTGTTTTATGCCGAAAATACAACCGTTTTTCCATCAAAGTATTTTATAGCGCCACAACCCGAGTTGCTTTCTGCTAAAAATATTAAACTCGTTGGTATTCCTTCGGCAGTTGGCATGACAAAATATGTGTATTCTACGCTCGAAAAGTGGAGTAGCAATAAGGAAAATTCATCGACTTGGATGGATACAGCCGTTGTTTTACCCGACGAGAGCTTGTTATTGCCTCTGTTGTATGCTTTTCCGCCAAGCATTGATAAAATTAATATTACAATGGGTTATCCATTGAGTTCCACGCCCGTTGCTGGATTGCTTTCACAAATTTTTGAGCTCCATCGCCGGGTGCGTAATTCGAAGCAAAAAACGTGGTTTTATCATAAAAATGTGTTGGATATTGTGCATCATCAATATGTTTCGCAGTTGTTTCCGACCGAGGTGGAGGCTATTGCAAATGAAATGACACGTTTCAACAAAATTTACGTTGTCAATACCGAATTGCACAAAAATAAGTTGTTTAAAACCATTTTTCAGCCCATCACTTCGACCGCTGATTTTATAAAATACCTGCTTCAAATATTGCAACAATTGAGTATTGGTTGGAAAAGTGCTGCTACCGAAGCCAATGAATATCACTTGGAACGCGATTTTTTGCAGCAATTCTACGTAACAATTAATCGAGTAGATACAATAATATCGGCCAATAGCGACGAGGCCGGCATGACCATTGACACGCTTAGTCGCATTATACAGCAACTTGTGGCCGGAATTTCGATTCCGTTTGTGGGTGAGCCGCTCGATGGGCTTCAGATAATGGGCGTTCTCGAATCGCGTGGTTTGGATTTCGAAAATCTGATTATCACCTCGTTCAACGAAGGTGTTTTTCCCAAAAAAACTTCTCAAAACAGCTTTATTCCTTATAGTTTGCGAAAAGGATTCGGTTTACCAACATTCGAACATCACGATGCCATTACTTCGTATAATTTTTATCGTTTAATTCATCGGGCTCGGAATATTTATTTTGTGTTCGACTCACGTACCGAAGGAACTCAGAGTGGTGAAGTTAGCCGATATATTAATCAACTAAACTACCATTACGGATTAAATATTGAAAAACAAAGTGTGAATTACGATATTTCGTTTGGCGAAACAAAAGAGGTTTTAGTTTCAAAGAGTGACGAAATAATGCAAAAGCTCGGTCATTTTTTAACCGAAGGCAACGACAGAAGATTTCTTTCGGCCAGTTCCATAAATTCATACATTACATGCCCGTTGCAATTTTACCTCACACGAGTTGAGCTGCTCCGTGAAGCAGATGACGTAAAGGAAACCATTGAAGATGACGTGTTTGGAACGCTTTTTCATTCGGTAATGGAATATATTTACGAACCTTACAAAGGTCAGCTTATTACAGCCGAAAAGTTGGATGCAATTAGTAAAAGTCCATTGCTAATTGAAAATTATATTCGCAAAGCATTTACCGATAAGTATTTTAAAATAAAAAATGGTGATATTGTAGAGCTGGAGGGTAGTAATTTACTTATTGCAAATGTGTTGCGCAAATACGTATTAAAAGTGTTGCACTACGACAAAATGTACGCTCCATTTACCGTGCTGGAGTCGGAGCGGAGTTGTTCAATTACAGTACCTACCCGATATGGAGCTGTAAATGTTACCGGCGTGATAGACCGTGTCGACGAAAAAGAGGGTAAGTTGCGTGTGCTCGATTATAAAACCGGAAGTGGAAATCTTGATTTTAATACTATCGATGAGGTGTTTGAACACAATAATGATAAGCGGCCGAAGTATATTTTACAAACATTTTTGTACGGTTTGTTGTATAAAAAAGATGCGGGAGACAAAACGATTGTTCCGGGAATTATATATTTACGCGATACCTACAAAGATAGTTACAGTACTGAGATTTTTAATAAACAGACAAAAACTAAGGTGGATGATATTGGAGAATACGAAGATGAATTTGTGCAAGGATTGACTGCGTGTTTAGAATCCATTTTTGACCCAAATGTTCCTTTTTCGCAGACTGAAAGTAATAAACCATGTGCGTATTGTCAGTACAAAACAATATGTAATCGCTAAAATTTAACTACCATTAAAATAGTTTAATCCCTAATAATTCATTTTTATCCCATAAATACACTTTATTTCCCATTTTTATTTATAAAACAAATTCATCGGTTTACTTTGTATTGATTTTAAATTTGTACATCGAATTTTATCCGATGAAATTAAATTCAGAATTCTATGTTTAAAAATCTATTTTACTTTGTTGGATTATTTTTGATGTTTTCAACATCCCTTTTTTCCCAGCATGACTTATTTGAAAAGAAACAATTTGTTTTCAAATCCGACACTTTGCCATACCGAATTTTGTATCCTGAGCATTACGATAAATCCAAAAAATATCCTATTCTTTTGTTTTTGCATGGGTCGGGCGAACGAGGTAATGATAATGAAAAACAGTTGGTTCACGGAAGTTCGTTATTTACAAATACACAAAACCGACAAAAATATCCGGCTATAGTTGTTTTTCCGCAATGCCCCGAAGGAAAGTATTGGGCACCTATAAGTCGTGGTGAGGAAAATAGTTTTACATTTGTTAATTCAAAAACTCCAACTGAACCAATGAGGTTGTTGATACGTTTATTATCAGAGCTGAAAAAAGAAGAGGCAGTTGATCGTAAAAGAATATATATTGTAGGGCTTTCGATGGGCGGTATGGGCACTTTCGACATTATTTGCCGACAACCCAAAACTTTTGCAGCGGCAGTGCCGATTTGTGGTGGTGTAAGCTTGGAGAGGCTGAAAAAAGTAAAAAAAATGCCAATACGTATGTTTCATGGCGATGCTGATAATGCAGTTCCAGCCATACATTCGCGCAATGCATATATCGAATTGAAAGCAATGGGAGCTCAAAAGACACAAATTGTACTTTTTAAGGGCGTAGGTCATAATAGTTGGGACCATGCTTTTAAAATGGACGATTTTTTGGAATGGATATTTACAAAACACTTATAGTGTTGAAATAGAGACTTTAAAACAAGTACTTACTGAAATTATAGGGTTTAAAAAATGCTAAATATTAGGCTGATATATTGTTCAGAATAATTTTTTACTACTTTTGCGACCTGATTATAAATTGTAACTTATATGGCAAAGTTTATTGGAGCAGTAGTGGTCGATACCGAAACATGCAAAGGGTGCAACCTCTGTGTGGTGGCTTGTCCTACTTCGGTATTAGATCTTTCAAGCGATGCAAACTCAAAGGGATATAATTTCTCACACATGGCTAACAGTGCCGAATGCGTGGGATGTTCGGCCTGTGCGAATGTTTGTCCGGATGCTTGTATTACTGTATATAGAGTGAAAACTCAATAAAGAGATTTTCATTTCGAATTTAAAAATGAAATGGGTACAACTATCAAATTGTAACTTAAAAAAATGAGTAAAAAAAATCAAGATAAAGAAGTGCTCTTAATGAAGGGCAACGAAGCTATAGCGCATGCAGCCATTCGTTGTGGTTGCGATGGTTATTTTGGCTATCCAATTACGCCACAGTCCGAAATAATGGAAACGCTGATGGAAATGGCTCCTTGGGAAACTACCGGTATGGTTGTTTTGCAAGCCGAAAGCGAAACAGCGTCCATAAATATGGTGTATGGCGCAGCAGGTTGTGGTAAAAAAGCTATGACTTCATCGTCGAGTCCGGGAGTTAGTCTTATGCAAGAGGGAATTTCCTATCTTGCAGCTGCCGAATTGCCATGTGTCATTGTTAATGTTATGCGTGGTGGACCGGGTTTGGGAACAATCCAGCCAAGTCAGGCCGACTATTTCCAAACTGTAAAAGGTGGTGGGCATGGTGATTATAAGATGATAACTTTGGCTCCTGGTTCGGTTCAAGAAATGGCCGACCATACAGTGATGGCTTTTGAACTTGCCTTTAAATACCGTACACCTGCCATGATTTTGGTTGATGGGATTATTGGTCAAATGATGGAAAAAGTAGTTTTACCCCCTTATCAACCACGTTGGACGGAGGATGAAATTATTGCAATTTCACCTTGGGCTACCTTGGGAAAACCTACTACTCGAAAGGTGAATGTAATTAACTCCCTGCGTATGGAAGCGCACGAAATGGAAGAGTTGAACAATATTTTGCAAGGTCGTTACCGCGAAATTGAAAAAAATGAAGTCATATACGAAGAGATTAATTGCGATGATGCTGAGTACTTGTTAGTTGCTTTTGGAATAAGTGCTCGTATTTGTCAAAAAACAGTTGAGTTGGCACGTGCCGAAGGGCTGAAAGTAGGTCTTTTACGTCCTATCACTTTATTCCCATTTCCAACTGAGGCAATTAAAAAACATGCCGAAAAGGTGAAAGCCATCATGTCGGTTGAAATGAATGCCGGTCAAATGGTTGAAGACGTTCGGTTAGCAGTAAATGGTAAAGTGCCTGTTGAATTTTATGGCCGTATGGGTGGAATTGTACCATCGCCAAATGAAGTATTCGAAGCACTTAAAACGAAGTTATTAAAATAAATTCTGTATAATTGGTTAACGAAATATCAGTTTCATAACTCGTAACTCTTTACTCGTAACTTGTAACTAATATAAATAAATGAATATAGCAGATATAATTAATCCCGCCAATTTGGTTTACGAAAAAACCAAAGTAATGAATGATACTCCCATGCATTATTGCCCCGGATGTAGTCATGGTGTGGTACATAAATTGATTGGTGAGGTAATTGACGAAATGAATATGCAGGACAAAACCATCGCTATTGCACCGGTTGGTTGTGCCGTTTTTGCGTATAAATACCTCGAGATTGATTGGCAGCAAGCAGCTCACGGTCGTGCACCGGCATTGGCAACTGCTGTAAAACGACTTTTACCCGACCGCTTGGTTTTTACCTATCAGGGCGATGGCGATTTGGCAGCAATTGGCACAGCCGAAACAATACATGCTTGTAACCGTGGCGAAAATATTGCCATTATTTTTATAAATAATGGTATTTACGGAATGACAGGCGGACAAATGGCTCCTACAACGCTAAAAGGTATGAAATCGTCGACTTCGCCAAACGGTAGAGAAGTACCATTGGCAGGTAATCCGTTGGATATTACAAAGTTGCTGGCACAGTTGGAAGGTGTTTGCTATGCTACACGCCATGCAGTGCATACGGTGGCGGCTGTTAAAAAAACAAAGCGCGCCATTCGTCAGGCATTCGAAAACTCCATGCAAAATAAAGGAACTTCGATTGTAGAAGTAGTTTCTACATGTAGCTCGGGCTGGAAAATGACTCCTGCCGATTCGAACGATTGGATGGTTGATAATATGTTTCCGCAATACCCAATGGGTGATTTAAAAAACGAATAATATGACTGAAGAAATAATTATATCCGGTTTCGGTGGACAAGGTGTGCTGTCGATGGGAAAAATTTTAGCATATTCGGGTTTAATGCAAGGGCAGGAGGTAAGCTGGATGCCATCATACGGACCTGAACAGCGTGGTGGAACCGCAAACGTAACTGTTATTTTGAGCGACGAACGCGTAAGTTCACCTGTATTAAACCTCTACGATACGGCAATTGTACTGAATCAGCCATCGCTCGAACGATTTGAGAGTAAGGTGAAGCCAGGCGGTACACTCATTTTTGATGGTAATGGTTTTCATAAATTCCCAACACGCACTGATATAAATGTTTACCGAATTGATGCTACCGAATACGCGTATGCAAATAATGAGGTGAAGACTATGAATATGCTAATTTTGGGTGGATTGCTGAAAATTCGTCCGATAGTATTGGTCGAAAATGTGCTGAAAGGACTCAAAAAATCGCTTCCCGAACGTCATCATCACTTACTTGCAGTAAATGAAAAAGCAATATATGTTGGAATGGATTTAATCAAAAAGTTAAATTGAATTGTGCATACAGAGATGCTGTGATTTTCCTAAAAAAAAAACAGACTGTCGGATTAAATTCCAACAGTCTGTTTTTTTTATCATTCAATTTGACTTAGAGTAAAGCTTCAATTTTAGCTGCAAGTACTGCTTTTTGAGTAGCTCCAACCTGTTTGTCGACAACTTGTCCATTTTTAAAGAAAAGTATGGTTGGGATATTACGAATACCATATTCTTGTGGAGTATCCACATTTTCGTCTACATCCATTTTTCCTACTATTACTTTTCCTTCGTATTCTTTTGCAAGTTCCTCAACAATAGGTCCAACCATACGACAAGGTCCGCACCATTCTGCCCAAAAATCTATCACAACAGGTTTTCCACTGTTAATAATTTCTTTGATGTTTCCATCAGTTAATTGTAAAGCCATGATTTTATTTTTTATAAATTAATAATACTTGTTTGATAATGAGAGATTTGAATAATATAAATACAACTCTTTAAAGAGCTGCAAAGTTAACAATTGAAAGCTAATTAATTGCATTTTTAAGCTAAAATTTTTCAATATTTTAGTCGATAACTTCATTGAAAATATCTATAAAAACTTAGTTTATTTGAAATTCGAGAATACCATTTTGCTGTAAACGTTTAATTTTCTTGTAAATATCGCCATCAATGCTCATACGGTGTTGACGTGAAAAGAGTTTTACACGTTGTGGCGAAAGCTCATCGAGTATATTCACATAGAGATTAATACTTCCTTTATTCTTGAGTACAATGTCTGCCAGCATAATTGTCAATTCTTCGTCGATATGTTGTAACGGTATCGAAAGCGACAATTTTTCCACTAACTTATCTTTAATTTCTTTAAAAAGCTCAATTTTTTGAATTTTGAGTTCTAATTGTACAAACTCACCTGGTTCGGTTGGTTTTTTATACTTATAATCTGCTCCTTTTTCTTGCACTATGGCACATATATATAAGTATAAATCTTTAATCATGTATTTGCTGTATTCCACGTAATTGTTGCCAAAAAGTGCAAATTCGAATGCTCCGGCATAATCCTCGATTGTTAAAATGCCGTAAGGATTTCCGGCTTTAGATGTGCCGTGACGAAGATTTGTAACCATGCCGCCAATACGTAGTTGTTTGCCCTGAAGTGCAGCTATATCCTTTAGGTCGGCAGTGGTTGTGTTGCAAATATGGTTAATTTCCATCTCAAACTCATCCAATGGATGCGCCGAAAGGTACATGCCAATTAAGTCGCGCTCTTTGTTGAGTTTCTCAAGTGGCGACCATTCGGGCGTATATGGAATTTCGGGCTTAGTAATTTCTATTGCATCCGAATCGCCAAAAAGCGAGTTTTGGGTCAAAGCCATATCGGCTTGGTAGCGGTTTCCGTAACGAATAATGGTGTCGAGCACTAATTCGCCTTTTGCATTTTCGGTCATAAACTGCTCACGGCGAATATCACTAAAACTATCAAACGCGCCACAAAGTGCTAAACTTTCTATTGTTCGTTTGTTGCAAGATGTGAGATTGACACGCTCCACAAAGTCGAAAACACTTTTAAAACGACCATTTTTACTACGCTCTTCCACAATAGCTATTACAGCACCTTCGCCTACGCCTTTTATTCCACCCAATCCAAATCGAATATTTCCGGCATGATTTACGGTAAAAGTTAAATCACTTTCGTTTACATCGGGTCCAAGTACGTGCATTCCCATCGACTTACATTCGTCCATAAACTTACCCACCTCCGCAATGTCGTCGCGGTTGCGCGTTAAGTTGGCAGCCATAAATTCGGCAGGGAAATTTGCTTTTAGATAGGCGGTTTGATAAGCAATCCACGAATAACAGGTGGCGTGCGATTTATTGAAAGCATATTTCGCAAATTCAGCCCAGTCGGACCAAATTTGCTCTAATTTAGCTTTTGGCCCGAAACCGTTTTTTTCGCAACCGGCCATAAACTTCACCTTGAGGGCTTCCATTTTATCCACCAGCTTTTTACCCATAGCTTTACGCAGCTCGTCACTTTGTCCGCGCGTAAAACCGGCTAAATCTCGGCTCAGAAGCATGACTTGTTCCTGATATACTGTAATTCCGTAGGTATCTTTCAAACGTTTTTCCATTTCGGGAAATGGATAGTCAATTTTTTCGCGTCCGTGTTTACGATTTACGAACTGAGGAATATATTGCATTGGACCCGGACGATAAAGGGCGTTCATAGCAATAAGGTCTTCGAATTGAGTGGGTTGCAATGCCTGTAAGTGTTTTTGCATACCTGCCGACTCAAACTGAAAGGTACCAACGGTCATTCCCTTGCTGAAAACCTCATACGTTTTGGCGTCATCAATTGGAATTGTGTCAATATCAAGGTCTATTTTTTTTGATTTTTTGATGTTCGAAAGCGCTTCTTTGATAATCGACAAGGTTTTTAATCCCAAAAAGTCCATTTTTATCAGACCAATTTCTTCTATTACTGAGCCTTCGTATTGGGTTACTAAAATATTCTGATTCGTTTCTTTGTCCACAGCTGTACTCAGCGGTACAAGATTTGTAAGGTCGTCGGCACCAATAATTACTCCACAAGCGTGTACGCCGGTTTGACGCACCGTACCCTCTAACATCTCAGCATATTTTAGCGTATTTGCTAAATTTTGGTCTGATGAGTTTCGGGCTTGTTGCAATTCGGGCACGTAACGCAGGCAGTTGGCGATATTTACTTTTGGAGCTTTGCCGTCGGCACCTTCGGGAAATTTATCGGGAATAAGTTTTGTAAGTCGGTCGGCCTCCGAGAGTGGGAGTCTTTGCACACGCGCTACATCTTTTATCGACGATTTTGTGGCCATTGTACCATAAGTAACAATCTGAGCCACACGTTCTTTTCCATATTTTTCGGTTACCCAACGTAGCACTTGTCCACGCCCATCATCATCAAAGTCAATATCAATATCGGGCATCGAAATACGGTCGGGATTCAGAAAGCGCTCGAACAGTAAATCGTATTTCAGAGGGTCAATGTCGGTAATTCGCAAACAATAAGCCACCACCGAACCAGCTGCCGAACCACGTCCAGGGCCTACCGAAACGCCCATAGCTCGGGCATTGGCAATAAAATCCTGTACGATAAGAAAATAGCCAGGAAAACCCATAGTTTTCATTACTTGCAGCTCAAACTCGATGCGTTCGCTTTGTTCGTCGGTAAGGGTTTCGCCATAGCGTTTTATGGATCCTTCGTATGCTAATTTAGCCAAAAAATCGGCTTCGAGCTTAACACGCAAAACTTTATTATAACCACCTAAGCGGTCGAATCCATCTCCAAATTCTTCGCGAAGCATTTCTTCTGTAAACTGCTGACGATAAGCTTCTACAGTTCCAAACTCTTCGGGAATTGGAAAAACCGGCATCATAGGCCCCGAATCGATATCGTAAAACTCCACTTTGTTGGCTATTTCTACCGAATTTTCCAAGGCTTCGGGAACATCGGCAAAAATTTGAAGCATTTGTTCCGGCGACTTAAGGTACTCTTGTTTGGTGTATCGCATGCGCGATGGGTCGTCCAAATCTTTGCCTGTGCTGAGGCAAATTAAACGTTCGTGAGCTTCGCCATGTTCCTCTTCTACAAAGTGAACATCGTTGGTGGCGAGCAATTTGGTGTTTGTTTTTCGGGCAAGTTGAATTAGCTCAATGTTTTGGCGTTGTTGTTTTTCAAAACATTGGTAATCGGCATTGGGTTTGTCGGTTTTATGGCGTTGTAGCTCAATGTAAAAATCGTCGCCAAATACTTCTTTGTACCACAATACGGCTTCTTCGGCAGCTTTTAAATTGCCACTTTCTACTTTTTTATGAATTTCGCCTCCCAAACAGGCCGATGAGGCAATAATTCCTTCGCTGTATTTTTTTAGTATTTCGTGGTCGATGCGTGGACGATAATAAAAACCCTCGACCCAACCATGTGAAACTAATTTGCACAAATTACGATAGCCGATTTTATTTTTAGCCAACAATACCAAGTGATACCCGCTCCGATCTTCGGGTGAGTCTTTCGAAGTGCGACTGCGACGAGCCACATAAGCTTCACAGCCCAAAATAGGTTTGAAGAGTTTCTTATTTGTTTCGCTTAATTCGTGTTCAAGTTCTTTTTTTCGTTCGGGAGTTATGTTTTCGGCTTTTAGGTCATTTTCGATAGCCTTTATTTGGTCTTTTACTTTCCCATTTTTCTTTTTAGCATAATTATAAAACTCTTTTATGCCAAACATATTACCATGGTCGGTAAGTGCAATGGCATTCATACCCGATTTCGAAGCCTTATCGACTAAACCTGAAATGCTGGACATGCCA
>Ga0247840_10008195_pt1 | contig 14145 bp, 7 predicted proteins | sample LaCruzMarch2015__FD_192404 | JGI IMG/M metagenome (GOLD analysis project Ga0247840, IMG submission 192404) | Freshwater microbial communities from meromictic Lake La Cruz, Castile-La Mancha, Spain - LaCruzMarch2015_17m | ecosystem: Environmental > Aquatic > Freshwater > Lake | place: Spain...
CCAAAAAATTAAAAGCGCCGAAGAACGTAATCGTTTGAAGCGGCTCATTACCAGCATTAAACCCAGGAACTGCGGCATCATCATCCGTACAGTTGCTGAAAATAAACTGGTTGCTGACCTTGATTCTGATTTGCGAAACCTCTATAAAAGGTGGGAGATCATAACCCAGAAGCTTGCTACGGCAAAACCTCCTCAGAAAATTATCGGAGAGATTGACCGCACCTCGGCCATTCTCAGAGATGCTCTCAACGAATCGTTTAACAATATTGTTGTCAACGATGCGCTGCTCTATGATGAGATCAGGACCTATATTCAGCGGATTGTTCCCGATAAAGTCAACATCGTCAAACTGCATACGGGCAAAGTTCCTGTTTTCGATCAATATGGTATTGACAAACAGATAAAAAACTCGTTTGGAAAGATTGTCACCATTAAAAGCGGTACCTACCTGGTAATTGAACATACCGAGGCGCTGCATGTGATCGACATCAACAGCGGACACAGGGTAAACCAGGATCAGAACCAGGAAACCAATGCCATGGAAGTTAACCTGGAAGCGGCCACAGAGGTGGCACGCCAGCTCCGGCTTCGCGACATGGGCGGCATCATCGTGATCGATTTCATCGACATGACGCAGGGACTGAACCGGCGCAAGCTGTTCGAAAAACTGCGCGACGAGATGAAACGCGATCGTGCAAAACATTCGATCCTGCCCCCGAGTAAATTCGGCCTTGTACAGATCACCCGTCAGCGCGTCCGCCCTGAGATGAATGTACAGATCCTTGAAAAATGTCCCGCCTGCGATGGCACCGGAAAAATCAGGCCGACCATTCTGCTCACTGACGATATCGAAAATAACCTTGGTTACCTGATAAGGGAACAGAATGAAAAAAATCTCACCCTGGTTGTTCACCCCTACGTTTATGCCTTCCTGACCCACGGCTGGTTTAACTTCAAATGGAAATGGTGGCGTAAATTGGGACAATGGATCCGGATCAAGCCTCAGAACGCATCACACTTCCTTGAATACCATTTCTTTAACAAGAATGGGGATGAGATTAAAATGTAAGGAATGCAAGCAATGAAAACAATGAAAACAATGCAAGCAATGTAAACAATGTAAACAATGTAAACAATGTAAACAATGTAAACAATGTAAACAATGCAAGCAATGTAAATTTTGCATCCATGCATTCTTTGCATTTATTGCATTTCTGCATTAATTGCACTTCTGCATTATTTGCATTTCTGCATTCGATAAATTAGTAAATCGTAAATCGTAAATCATAAATGGACATAGTAGTTAGTGGAATACGTCCCACCGGGAATCTGCATCTTGGAAATTATTTCGGTGCATTGAAGAGCTTTGTAAAAATGCAGGAAGAGAACAATTGTTATTTTTTCATTGCAGATTATCATTCGCTGACAACACATCCCACCCCTGCCGATCTCCACGGAAATGTTAAAACTGTATTGGTTGAATTCCTTGCCTGTGGTCTTGATCCGGAGAAAGCTACCCTTTACGTTCAAAGCGATCTTCCCGAAATAGCCGAACTGTACCTGCTGCTGAACATGAACGCCTACATCGGTGAACTTGAACGATGTACATCTTTCAAGGAAAAAATCCGCACCCAGCCTCAGAATGTGAATGCCGGCCTGCTTACCTATCCAACCCTCATGGCTGCTGATATCATTATACACAAAGCACATAAGGTCCCGGTGGGCAAAGACCAGGAACAACACCTCGAGATGACCCGAACATTTGCCAACCGGTTTAACCGGCTTTACGATGTTGAATTCTTTCCCGAACCTGTTGCCTATAACTTTGGTGAGAACCTGATAAAAATCCCCGGTCTCGACGGCAGCCTGAAAATGTCGAAATCAGACAATGAAAACAGTTCCATTTTTCTGGCCGACCCACCGGAGGTAATCCGTAAAAAGGTGATGAAAGCTGTGACCGATTCCGGGCCTGTCGATCCGGGACAGCCCCGTTCACAGGGCGTTGTTAACCTGTTCGATCTAATGAGCTACTTCTCCAGCCCCGGAACGGTGGCACATTTCGAAGACACTTATGTGTCGGGTTCCATCAGGTATGGCGATATGAAAAAACAGCTGGCTGAAGATATTATCCTGTTCACAACTCCGTTCAGGGAAAAAATGCTGGACCTTGCCGCAAATGAAACTTACCTGAAAAAAGTAGCTGCTCTCGGAGCGGAAAAAGCCAGAACTTCAGCATCGAAAACCATCCGCGAAATCCGCGAAATTATCGGTTTTAAATCGTTTTAAAGGGTACAAGGGTTACAAAGTAACACAGTTACAGGCTAACAACTTTCAACAGAAATTCGTCACTCGTCACTCGTCACTCGTCACTTGTCACTCGTCACTTGTCACTCGTCACTCGTCATTTGTCACTCGTCAAGCTACCGGCACAGTAAAACAAAACCTGCTGCCTTGTCCTGGTTCACTCTCGGCCCAGATTTTTCCTCTGTTTTTCTGGATCAGTTCGCGGCATAAAATAAGTCCGAGCCCGGTGCCTTTTTCGTTGGCCGTACCGTTGGTTCTTATCTTTTCATCAATATTGAAAAGCTTTGAGAGTACGTTTTTGTCAATTCCAATCCCTGAATCCCTGATACAAACCTCTACTATGCCGGGCTTTTCCGGTGTGGATGGTATTTCCTTGCTCAGAATCTTCACCTCGCCACCCTCGTATGTGAATTTGATGGCATTAGAGACCAGGTTTCGCAAAATAGTCCTGATCATGTTTTCATCTGCAAACACCATCGTATTGAAATTGATACCGGTAAAAAGTTTTATCTGTTTCTTTTCAGCTGGCTCACGCATTAAAATAACAACTTCATTGGCAACCACACTCAGGTCAAAGGCTGCCGGACTGAAGGCCAACTTTCCGGTTTGTGCCAGAGCCCATTCAAGTAGGTTTTCAAGCAGCCTGAATGTGTTTTGCGCCGAGGTGTTGATGTTCCTTATAAAATGCTGGCGTTCTTCATCCGTGTAATCATTCCAATCGGCAGTGAGAATATCCGAAAATCCAAGGATGGCATTGAAGGGTCCCTTCAGGTCATGACTGATAATAGAGAAAAATTTATCTTTCGACTGGTTTAATTCCTGTAACTCTGCAGCAAAACGCATAATTTTATCGTGGGCAATCTTCCGCTCCTCCTCCACCCCAATAGCCGATGCAATAAGCGAGATAAAATATCTGTCATGCATATCGGGTTGATAATCCTGCTGAAAAACCGCACAGAGTGATCCTACCGGTTTACTCCCGCAATGAACTACCTTCCCGATATAAGACCTGAGGTTATATTTTGCCACATTGGGATCGGAGATAAAATAGGGTGTATCGGGAAGATTTACAACAGAATACACCTCTTTATCATTGTTTTTGATAACATCATAGCAAATATGCCCGTCGGGATTATCCTCCCCGTTGTAATCTTCAGGTGAATTCCATTGGCCCAGAGAGCAAAGCAACCCGTCCTGCAGCCTGTTGTAGAGTGAACAGGTTGCTCCGAGTATCTCTCCGCATAGTTGTGTGAGCAGGTTGATGTTATAAAGCGGATCTGCGTTGAAAGAGAGCAAACATTCACTGAATTTCCGGAGCTGTTCATCCGCCTTTTTCCGTTCCGAAATGTCTCTCACAATCGCCTGCAGATGGCCAGCACCATTTAAGGTGATCGCATTCAGGCTGACTTCCGCATAAAAAGGAACTCCGTCCTTCCTGAGGTGCATCCATTCGAAAAACTGGCTTTGCCCGGCAATGGCAGCATCCATTTTTTCCTTTGCCTTTGTATACGAATCGAGGCCATCGGGTTGTAGCAGGGGAGAAAAATTAACCGGAGACTTGCCTATAATATCTTCACGCTCACAGCCAAACATTACCAGCGATTTTGAATTACAATCCAGAAAAAGGTACTCATTCATCAGGAAGATGGCATCGTGGGCGGTTTCAAAAAGTAACCGGTAGGTAATCTCATTCACATTCATTAATGGTGGAATAACATTTTTCAAGGGATACGGAGCAGAAACAGGTGATTTATCTTCTACCACGACAGGAATAGGGGTTAATTTGATTGATTTATCTTGGTCGTTCATGATTGAAACGTTAATTTTGCGGAAAAGTCACAAAGTTATATAGTCAAAAAGTCACAAAGTCAAAGTGGAAGAAGGCAGCCAAGGTCAATAACTGTTAATTTTCCATCATGTAAAATTAAAAATAATTTTCCAACCTGAATGATTGAAACTGCCCCTGTTAAAGAAACTGCTGTATTAATTGGATTATCAACACATCAACAGGACCCGGAACAAACCCGCGAATACCTTGATGAATTAGCTTTTCTGGTTGAAACTGCCGGTGGGATCCCTGTTAAAAGGTTCATACAGAAGATGGTACATGCCGATTCAAGGACCTATGTAGGGAGCGGGAAACTTCAGGAGATCCGTTCGTGGATGGAAGAAAATCCGGTTGACATGGCAGTCTTCGACGATGAACTCTCGCCAAGTCAGATCCGGAACATTGAAACCGTGCTGCAATGCCGTATCCTCGACCGGAACAACCTGATTCTGGATATTTTCGCCCGCAGGGCCGTTACCTCTTATGCACGCACCCAGGTTGAACTTGCTCAGAATGAATACCTCCTTCCGCGGCTTACCCGGATGTGGACCCACCTTGAAAAACAACGGGGCGGGATCGGTCTGCGTGGGCCGGGGGAACAGGAGATCGAAACCGACCGCCGGATCCTTCGTTACCGGATCTCCCTGCTGAAGGATAAACTGGCAGAGATCGACAAACAGATGGCCACACAGCGCAAGAGCCGCCGCGACATGGTGCGGGTTGCGCTCGTAGGGTATACCAACGTAGGCAAATCAACCCTCATGAACCTGCTCAGCAAATCAGACCTGTTTGCCGAAAATAAACTTTTCGCTACCCTCGATACCACCGTGCGTAAAGTGGTGATCGAAACGCAGCCTTTTTTGCTCTCCGACACGGTCGGATTCATTCGTAAACTGCCCCATTCACTGGTGGAGTCATTCAAGTCGACCCTCGATGAGGTACGCGAAGCCGATATTCTGGTCCATATTGCCGACATCAGTCATTCCGGTTTCGAAGAACAGATCAATGTTGTTAAACAAACATTGACCGACATAAAGGCATCCGACAAACCAACCATCATGGTTTTCAACAAAATTGATGCGTACCGGTTCGTTGAAAAGGATGCTGATGATCTGAGTCCCGCTACAAAGGAAAACCTGTCTCTCGAAGAGCTGGAAAAAACCTGGATGGCGCATGAAAACCTTCCTTCCCTTTTTATCTCAGCCACTACAAAGGAAAACATCGACAAACTCCGCGACACCCTGTATCGCGAAGTCAGGAAAATCGTCACGGTACGGTATCCGTAAATGTAGTGAGACCCTGTCAGGGTCCTGGACCCTGACAGGGTGCTTCATCTATTGTGTAACCACCAGTTTGACTACCTCCTGTCGGTCATTAGCCAAAATCTGCACAAAATATATTCCGGACGGAACTCCTGACATATCTAGTTCAATCCTTCTGAACAGGATCATCTCTTCCGTTAACACCCTTTCTCCCCGCATCCCCGAAATTTTCACACTGATCATACCAACCGGATTGTCGTCATTTACCAGAAGGGTGAATTTGCCATTTGTTGGATTAGGAAAGAGGGTAAACCTATGGTCTGAAATAACTCCCGGCAGTGTAGCTGCGGTCATGTTTTCAACTCCTGTTACTTCTGTGGCCATCGACAAAGGAAGATTTTCACAATAGGAGTTTGTGGTTGTAATATATCCATGCATGTATCCACCCGGCTCAACCTTCGTACCATTGCGGTAAAAGATGCCAGAGCCGGCGATCATGATGGCGCTGCCTCCTGACTGAACCAGAAATGAAGTACCTCCACCCGCTACAACGATTGTATTGAATGCATCATAGCAAACCGATATGGGTGGCGCAACAACACCGCTAACGTTGGTATTCAGGTTTACCAGGGTCATGGTTATTACATTGGAGGTTGCAGGATTTCCTGAAACACATGGGCCATTTGAAATCATGATGCACCATACCTCGTCATTTTGGTTGGGAATATAGGCATAGGTTGAAAGACCCGTACCGACATTTACGCCATTGACTTTCCATTGGTACGATGGTGTTGTCCCGCCATTTACAGGAGTCGCTGTGAAATTTACCATTGTACCAGGAATAACCGGGTTGCCAGAAGCTGAAATCGTGACACTAACGGGGAGGGCGGTGCTGACCGTGACTGTAACAACATCAGCCACCGTGGTTCCGAGGGCATCGGTGAGGAGGAGTGAATACGCAGTTGTTGCAACCGGACTTGCTACCGGATTGGAAACAGAAGGGTCAGACAAACTTCCGGCAGGGCTCCAAAGGTAGGTGTAGGGAGTTGTGCCACCCGAAGCATTTGCTTTCAATTGAGATGAGGAACCGGAGCAAATTATTTCCGGTGTGGCCGTGGCGTTTGCCAGGAGCGTAGTCACCCAGAGAAGGCGGGAATAAGGATCGTCATCATAGTCCTCGCCTGAAAAACTGCCGCTGTAATCCACAAAATAAACCAACCCCATATTCATGCTCTTTTTAACATTACTGGCACCTCCCCAGGTGTTGGTAGGAAAAAGGGTGTTGCGGATCGTTAGAGTCTGGCTGTTATCGAGGGTCAGCAAAGTGCCTCCTGCGGAACCTTCAAAGAAATTGCACCCTGTAAATGCATGTGCCTGATCAACTGCGGCGCCCTGCTTTACGTACAGACCGTAAGGGGAAATTCGCCGGAAATTGCCAAAATCAGCTGCGATATTCCCACCTGAATTAATGTTTAAATTATACCGTGCGGTGGAGGTGTTTGCAGTGATCGTTGCCATATTCCCTGAGATCCCGTTGACTTCAAGGGTACCGCCGTTATTGACATTCAAGTTGTTAAGGTCAGTGAGGATCAGCGTTGACCCTTGCGGGATAGTGAGCTTTCCCGATGCATTAACGTTGATATCGCCGGTGACAATCATCTGGTAACCACCGATGTTGTATAAACCTGTCTCAACTGTAAAATCCCCATTGAACAGAAGGCTTGCATTGCTTGCCTGCGTAACTTTATACGCGGTTCCCTTGTTGATGAATACGTTATGAAAATATCCCTGGGCGCTTGCATAGGTCAGGATGGAGTTTCTGTTTCCAACAAACTCCACGGTGTTCTGAGCAAAAGAATTTAAAAAGCCACCCGCTGAATTTACCGTGAAGTTCCGTTCCACCTGGTGTGTCAACCCTGCATCAGCATCGTTCCATTCACCACTGTTGATGATCACGTCACGGTTGGTGAACACGCCATCGTTGGGCCTGAACTGACCTGAGCTTTTATCGATTTTCAGCGTGCTGAACTCCAGTTGGGGGGCATTCGATCCTGCCAGCTGATCTGAAGTCCCGTTGAATATCACCGTTGAGCTGATTCCCGGATCAAACCCGAAGTTGGTGGTATATGAAGCATTGCTGTTGATCCAGTTCTCCCCAATATAAATTTCAGGCCCGTAACCGTCATTTGCATTCAATCCTGCATCCACATCTATCCAAATGTCACCAGAAACAGTGAGATCAGCCGGGTCGTTCATTTCCAGACAGCCGTCATAGATATGCAGATCGCCAAGGCAGGTTACATTCTGTGTGAGCTCCAAACCGTCAAATGCGTTGTATGTTTTATTCAGTTCCACTCGGTAGAATGTTTCAGATGACAGAATATCAGCATCATTGGCCCCGTCAAATATTACAGTACATTGTCCTTCGGAGAATCCGGCAGCTCCCACCAGGTTGTTCCAGTTGCCTGCAACATTAATGGTAGTGTTTTCGGAAGCAAGCACGCCTGCCAGGATGGTAAGATTCCCGTTAATATCCGTTGTACCATCGATTGTTATCGTATTGGCCAATGGTGCATCACCTGAAAACAGTGAATCCCCTTCCGTGCGGACTATAATTCCCTTGGAATTTGCACTGCCGGCCGGAACAGATTTATTTATGATAACATTTTTGAAATAACCGCCAAACATTGTATGCATATTACCATTATCAGGCCCGTAGAATTCAATAGTTCCACCTTCCGGTGTAAAAAAAGTCAGGTCAATGATGAATCCCCTTGAAGTCCTGATGATCCCTCCGGTTATATTTTCAGTGAATTCATATCCTAAGGGACTGCTGAAAATTTTAACTCCCACATCTTTAAAATCAAGGATTCCACTCGACATTGCAATACCGGCATCGGCATGAAATGCCCAGAGACTCTCAGCTCCGGCTCCGGGAATATCTCCGCCATAAACATTGAAAATTCCTCCTGAAATGTTCAGGAATCCGTTCAGATCAACAAGTCCTTCGGTGTTGTAAAGGTTGATCACACCTCCGGGATGTAAATAATAGTTTCCGTATATGCCAAAGTAGTCCAGTTCATTGGCGGTGAATGAACCCGACAGGACATCAATGGCCCCCGCAGTCCAGGTATAACTGCCGCAAACAACGTTGGTACCATCCATCCTGAGAGCGCCGCCAAGCGGTTTGTCGACCTCAAGGATGTTGAACACTTCATTCGAACAATACTGATGAAAATTCCCGCCATTGAAGATTACGGTACCTGTTCCTTCCACAAAACCGGCAGGCCCGACGGCATTGGTCCAATTGCCGCCAGCTTCAACCGTATTGTTTTGAGGATTAAAAACTCCGCTTTCAATTGTCAGATCGCCGTTGACTACGAATGTATTCGTATAAACATTATTAAAACTAACACCCACCGTTGCACTAAAGATCAGATTGTTGACATAATCACCCACATTAGGTTTGATGGACTGTGCGGTCCCGTCTAATACCAGTGTCCCGCTGTTAAAATGAAAATGGCTGTTATTGAAAAAACCACCCCGGAGTATGGTGGCCTGAGCGGAATAAGCACCGAAAGTGGCGTTGGATTGTATGCTGAAATATCCGTTGATGACCAGGTCATTTGTTGATAAATGGCTGAATCCCAGTTCACATCCCGGGCTTTTGTAAACACCTACATTATTGAACGAACACCCCGGAGAATAAACACGTATGTAGGCCGTGGAAGAACCGGTGAAATCAACATTCCCGCTGGCAATCTGGACATTGGCGCCGATCCGGAACTCCCAGTCTCCGTATATCCACATTACGGCCGAAGCCGTAATATTGGCCAGGGAGGTGCTTTCCCAATAGATATCATTGTTTACTGTCAGCACACCCGCATCATTGTTCATGGCAAGCTGGCCAAAAATATCCAAATCTCCACCAACAGTCAATCCGGCTGCCCCGATGAGCAACACGGCATCGGTTCCGATTGTGATATTGTTGCAGTCGGCTGCCCCTGCAATGATGACCGGGCTGAAAGTATAACCACTGTAAATAGTCACATCAACATCCGTTGATGGTACATAGGTTGCACTCCAGTTATATGGATTGTTCCAGTTGTGATCGATATTGCCCTCCCAGTTGCCGGCCGGCTCCGTCAGGGTGAGGTAAAAGGTTTGATTGCTGGCGGTGGTATTGTTATCATCTGCCAAAATATAATAGGTGGTTCCGGCCACCATCAGCATGGACCCATAAGTTCCGGGTGAAGGTACGTAACTGCAGCAATTCCATCCTGCTACCGAACAATCTGATTGCCACATGTAATATGCATTTCCGCTTGTGGCGGTAACAACAAGGCTGTATAAACCCGATATGGAGGGGGAAAAGCTGAATATTTTTTCCTGTCCGGGACATGCAGAACCGCAGGGAGTGCTGCTGGTGGTGTACCAAACCCCGATACCTCCCCCTGGATAGGTTTGTAAATAGCCCGGACCGGTACCTCCGACCACAGTGATATTATCGCATGGATTCTGGGAGATGAAAAAGGTATGTTCGCCTTCGGTACTGTTAATATCATCGAGAAGAATGTAATATGTTGTTCCGGCAGTGAGTGCCAGAGAGCCATAGGTGCCCGGGGTGTTGATATTGGCGATACAGCTCCATCCGGATGAAGAACAGGAAGATGCTTTCCACATATAGCTTACGAAACTTCCATCGGCTGTTGTGACCATTATGCTGTATTGTCCGGTGACCAAAGGGGTGAAACTGTATACCTGTTCAATGCCGGGTGTATAATAATTACACGGATTGAGGGTGGTGTTGAACCATTCGCCTATTCCCCCTCCCCAGTATGTTTTTGAATTCTGCGAACCGCCTGTGCCTAATGAAATGATATTTGAACAGGGATTTGGAGTCATTGATTGCAGTAGCATGGTAGTTACTCCCCATTGCGGCAATTGATTGTACGAACCGCCCCATGTCATGGTATGGCTTGAATAGTCCCATGTATCGTGAAGATAAACCAGATTGCCCGTATTATCATATCCAAACCCAAGCATCGTATGATCCTCAACCTGGATCAACACAGGGCGACCTGCATCGATCTCCTGCTTGTACTGGGTGAAGGTGAACCCTGCAGTATTCCCATTATAACCGTAAATCAACTGGGTACAATTTGACAGTACCGTATACCCCCTCGATTCATAAAATTCCCTCAGTCCCCTGCAGCCATCCTTGTGACCCGCAGGGGCAGCATAATTGCAGCATGGTGTACCATCCTCGTATGAATAGAATACGGTTTCGCCGTCGATGTTACCTAATGCTGACTGGCTGGTCCCCATGTAATCGCCGGTGCACTCTCCCCATGTATGCTGGGTCCAGCCATTGGTAATATAAGGATCACTGGCAGTGCTCTGATAATGAACCCAGTAATCATCCACATGTCCCCTCGATGAGCGTCCATCAACCCCGTTTCTTGTAGCGCTCAGCGGGCACTGTTTTCGTAATTCTCCATTGATGGTTACGGAGCCCCAGAGGCTGTTATCCATCGGCATCAGGCCACCCTGTGTCGGGCCCGCGTAAATGTTATAATACCCGGTACGATCATAATACCCAGCCTGCATCGCTGCCGATGTGGACGAACAACCAAACGACCAGTCATATGCAGGTACATTCTGGATGGTCACTGCTGTTGGTGAAATAGGCGCCTGAGGCATACGGAAAATATCGGGTGGTTTTCCGGGAACCCTGATCCCGAGAACAACCTTGCCTGTTGAATCAACAAATCTGTCGACAATGTTCTTCGATTTAATCAAATTGTTTTGGGATAATAAATTGCCTGAAAAAGCAAATGTTGCCATGATGGCAACCAGAAATGTGATGTTTTTCATAATCCCGGGGGTTTAATTTAACAATCCATTATGAAGGCTGTAAAATTGAGCGGGGCTTGTTTTCTTTCAGGTTTCTGCCAGGTATTCAGAACAGACTGGCAGGGCGATCATTAAGCAAAGACAAATATATCAAAAAATTATGCATATGTCAAGTAAATCAGGATGACCTTTTCATATCTGTCAATTAATTTAATGAAAAAGTAATTGAAATTTATTGTGAGGCTGGGTAGCATTATAATGGCGAACATCAACGGCAGTGAATCTGCAGAATCGAAGTAAGAATCCCGGTTGCGTGGTGCCACCTGTGCAGGGTTTGATGGGTCATCACCCCCTGATACACCAGTACTTGAATCGGGCAAACACAGTTGCATAATCTATATGTCATTTTTTTTAGTACTTTTGAAATCAGTACTCCCGTTAACAATAAATACGTGCCAGCCATTAAATTCCGAAAGATCCATCTGGTCCTGTTAAGCTTCATGACCTGCATTCTGCTTACATTTGCCTGGCCTGAGCGGGGCTTCGCGGGACTGCTATTTATCGGACTCGTTCCGATGCTGATCATGGAGGATTACATTAGCCGTCATCGCGAGAAATTTATTAAATTCAGTGTACTTTTTTACTCCTATCCCGGCTTTTTCCTGTGGAACCTTTTAACAACCTGGTGGATAGTCAATTCCACCCTGATCGGGGCTGTCATGGCCATCGTGCTCAATTCCCTTTTCATGGCGATCATATTCCAGGCATTTCACTGGTCAAAAAAACACCTGCGCTTCCGTTTTGTTTCATATCTGGCGCTGGTTTGCTATTGGATTGCTTTTGAATACCTGCACCTCAACTGGGATCTGAACTGGCCTTGGCTTAACCTCGGAAATGGGTTTGCCGCTTACTACAAATGGGTTCAATGGTATGAATACACGGGCGCGTTCGGAGGAACTTTGTGGGTGCTGGGGGGGAATATTTTGGTTTTTATGCTCATCGAAAAAATTCAAAATTCAAAATCCGAAGGAAAAATTCAATATTCAATATTCAATATTCAATATTCGATATTCATTTTTTTATGGCTTGCAATGCCTCTCCTCCTCTCTTACTATATTTACCATACCTACAACGAAGAAAAAAACCCGGTAACTTTCGTGGTGGTACAGCCCAACATTGATCCCTATTCTGAACAATACTCGCTGCCGCCTGCCAAAGTAATTGACAGGATTATGCGCCTTGCAACTCCGAACCTCACCGCGGGTACTAATTTTCTGGTGGCGCCCGAATCGGCAATCCAGGAGGAGATGTGGGAAAATGCCATTTCATCGTTTACCAGCATCCGGATGTTGAAAAAGATCAATGCTGCTTACCCCAACCTGAATATGCTGATCGGCGGGTCGACATTTTACCAGTTCCAGCCGGGGGAACCACTTCCCCGGACCGCACGAAAATTCACCGATACCGACAACCATTACAACGCGTATAATGCAGCCATCATGTTCAATTCAAGGGATTCGCTGCAGCTGTATCACAAATCGAAACTGACACCGGGAGTTGAGATCCTTCCGTCATTCGGGGGATTCAAATGGCTCGAGAAGTATGCCATCGACCTGGGCGGTACGGTGGGCAGTCTGGGCATGGATTCAGTGCGGAAAGTTTACACTACGGTCAATACGGTGAAAGTCGGGCCTGCCATTTGCTATGAATCGATCTTCGGTGAATTCTTTGCCCGGTTTGTTAAAAACGGGGCACAAATCATGATCATCATTACCAACGACGGATGGTGGGGCAACACCGCCGGGCACCGGCAGCACTTCAGTTTTGCCCACCTGCGTGCCATCGAAACACGCCGATGCATTGCCCGCTCGGCAAACACCGGCATTTCAGCCTTCATCGATCAGCGCGGCGACGCCCACCAGCAAACAGCATATTGGGTGCCGGCCGTGATTACCGGCTCACTGAATGCCAGCAACAAGATCACTTTTTATGTCGAATATGGCGATTACATCGCACGTATCATGACCTACCTGGGTGGCTTGCTGTTAATTACGGCGATCGGGATGGCGATCGGGAGAAGGTATTTTGGGTTGTGAAGGGGAATGACGGGACAAGGGCGGGACACGGGACAAAGGCGGGACGCGGGACGCGGGACACGTGACACGGGACAAGGACGGGACACGGGACGCGGGACACGGGAAGAGGTGATGGTGTGGGGGGGGGTTAAAATGGAGTGTCACTTTGACAAGTGCATTTAACTTTTCGGAGAGGGCTCAGAGGGGAATATTTTAAAAGATAACAAAGAACTAAATATGAACAAAGAAGCAAAAACAACATACCCGATCAACGATCTGGCAAAAAAAAGATGGAGCCCGAGGGCATTCCTTGACAAACCGGTTGAAATGGAAAAACTGGTCAGCCTGTTTGAAGCAGCACGGTGGTCAGCCTCAGGCGGCAATGAACAGCCTTGGCGCTTCATCCTTGGTGTGCGCCCTGATGAAACCTGGCAAAAAATATTTTCAACCCTCAATGAAGGCAACCAGGAATGGAATCAGCATGTGCCTGTGCTTATCATGGCCATTGGAAATAAAATTTCTTCCTGGGATGGAGATATCAGCCCGGTGTTTCAGTATGACACCGGCCAGTCGGTGGCACATCTTAGCATCGAAGCCATGAACCAGGAACTCTATGTGCACCAGATGGGTGGCTTTTCCTGGGAAAAGGCAGTCGAATTTTTTGATATTCCCGACACTTTCCTGCCCCTTACGGTAATTGGGGCCGGTTATATCGGGAATCCGGATATGCTGCCTGAAAAACTGAAACAACGGGAACTCCAGCCACGAATGAGAAAGGAACTCCGGGAGATCTTGTTCAGCGGAAAATTCGGAAATGCCA
>Ga0247840_10008199_pt1 | contig 14143 bp, 10 predicted proteins | sample LaCruzMarch2015__FD_192404 | JGI IMG/M metagenome (GOLD analysis project Ga0247840, IMG submission 192404) | Freshwater microbial communities from meromictic Lake La Cruz, Castile-La Mancha, Spain - LaCruzMarch2015_17m | ecosystem: Environmental > Aquatic > Freshwater > Lake | place: Spain...
CTGGTGGTGTGGTGTCTTCACTTGGCAAAGGCATTGCCTCAGCATCATTAGCCGCAATTCTTGAAGCTCGCGGGCTTAAAGTTACTCTTATTAAATTAGATCCTTATATTAATGTTGACCCTGGAACTATGAGTCCATTTCAACATGGTGAGGTATTTGTTACTGACGATGGCGCAGAAACTGACCTTGATCTCGGTCATTATGAACGTTTTGTAAGAACTACGATGACTAAACTTAATAATTTTACTTCTGGTAAAATATATGAAAACGTTATTAAGAAAGAACGTCGCGGTGATTATTTGGGTGGTACTGTGCAAGTTATTCCGCATATTACCAATGAAATTAAGCGTTGCATAAAATTAGGCGCTGAAAATTATGACGTAGCTATGGTTGAAATTGGTGGTACTGTAGGAGATATTGAGTCTTTGCCATTTCTTGAGGCAATACGGCAAATGAGAATGGAGTTAGGTCATCAACGCACATTATTTATCCATTTAACTTTAGTGCCATTTATTGCAACTTCAGGCGAAACAAAAACAAAACCAACCCAACATTCTGTAAAAGAGCTTCGCTCAATTGGTATTCAGCCTGATATTTTAATCTGTCGTTCAGAAAAATCTTTATCAATGCATGATAGAGAAAAAATAGCCTTATTTACTAACGTTGATAAAGAGGGTGTTATTTCTTTAGAGGATGCTAAGTCCATATATCAAATACCAGTTATTTTACATGAGCAAGGTTTAGATGAAATAGTTGTAAAGAAATTAGGTTTAGATCTAAAACCTGCTGATTTATCTCAGTGGCAAAAAGTAGTAGATGAGCAAGCTAAGCAAACTATGACAGTTAAAATAGCTATGGTTGGAAAATATACTGAATTTAATGATGCTTATAAATCTATTAATGAGGCATTAACTCATGCAGGAATTCATACTGGAACTAGAGTAGAAATAATGTATGTAGATGCTGAGTCAATTGAAAAACATGGGGTATCATTACTTGATACTGCTGATGCATTACTTGTACCTGGTGGCTTTGGTGAACGAGGCATTGAAGGAAAAATAAAATCTATCCAATATGCACGTGAATCTAAAATACCATTTTTAGGAATATGCTTAGGGTTACAAACCGCGGTTATTGAATTTGCTCGTAATGTTTTAGGTTTAAAATCAGCTAACTCTACCGAGTTTGATAAGAAAACGCCATATCCTGTAATTGCTTTAATATCTGAATGGATGTCAGAAGATGGAAGTATAAATCTACGAGATGAAAATTCTAATCTTGGTGGAACTATGCGTTTAGGATCTCAGCCTTGTAATCTTGTAGAAGATTCTTTAGCTATTCGTGTTTATAAAGAGCCACAAATTTTAGAAAGACATAGGCACCGTTATGAAGTAAATAATAATTTTGTTGAAGAATTAGTTAATAATGGTTTAGTTATTTCAGGGCGCTCTGGAGATAATAGTTTGGTGGAAATGGTTGAGCTAGTTGATCATCCTTGGTTTTTAGCTTGTCAATTTCACCCTGAATTCAAATCAACTCCGCGAGATGGGCATCCATTATTTGAATCTTTTGTATTGGCATCACGAGATTATAATCAAAAAAAGGTTGAGAAATGAAATTATGTGGCTTTGAAATTGGTGAAAAATCACCATTATTTTTAATAGCAGGACCTTGTGTTATTGAGTCTGAAGCTTTGGCTTTAGAAACAGCAGGATATCTTAAAGAACTTTGTGACGAGCTTTCAATTTCATTTATTTATAAGTCGTCATTTGATAAAGCTAATCGAACTTCAATTAATAGCTTTCGAGGACCTGGCGTTGAGGCTGGGTTAAAAGTTCTTGAAACGGTTAAAAATCAAATTGGGGTGCCAGTTCTTACCGATGTGCATGAGGATACGCCACTGGAGGAGGTGGCCGCAGTAGTCGATGTTTTACAAACACCCGCTTTTTTATGTAGGCAGACTAATTTTATTCAGCGGGTAACAAGCCTTAAGAAGCCTGTTAATATTAAAAAAGGGCAATTTCTAGCGCCATGGGAAATGAAGCATGTAGTTGCTAAAGCAAAGGCATCTGGCAATCAAAATATTATGGTTTGTGAGCGAGGAGTTAGCTTTGGGTATAATAATCTTGTTTCAGATATGCGTTCTTTGAAAATTATGCGAGAAACAAACTGCCCTGTAGTTTATGATGCAACTCACTCAGTACAATTGCCTGGCGGTAACGATGGCGTTTCAGGTGGGCAACGTGAGTTTATACCTACACTTGCAAGAGCCGCAGTAGCTGCTGGAATTTCAGGTATTTTTATGGAAACTCATCCAAATCCAGAGCATGCATTAAGTGATGGTCCTAATAGTTGGCCATTAGATAAGATGAAAAATTTATTAGAAAATTTGATAGCTATAGATGCACTAGTTAAATCAACTGGTGAGCTATATTAATGATTATTAATATGCCCACTAGTTTTTATAATTTGGCGGAGAGACAGGGATTCGAACCCTGGGAAGGTTGCCCTTCAACGGTTTTCAAGACCGCCGCATTCGACCGCTCTGCCACCTCTCCATGGCGGAATATATATGAATGGTTTATAAGTTGCAACAACTTTTTAAAGTTTTTTATTTAAGGGTATTTATATGAAACAAGTAAAATTATTATTTATAGTCATTATGGTTGTTTATTTATCTTCTTGTAATAAATGGTGGGCAAAAGACGATGATGATGCGGCTGATCTTGCTCCGTTTAAAGGTATGAGTGCGAGTCAGATTTATGATGATGCTAAGAAATCTATGGCTAAAGAAAAGTATTCCGAGGCAATTAAGCGATTAGAAGCATTAGAGACCATCTATCCATTTAATGATTATGCAGAGCAAGCAGAATTAGATTTAATTTATGCATATTATGAGAAGGGTGATTATGCATCTACTGCGGCAACAGCTGAGAGATTTAGCCATCTTTATCCGCGCGCTAAACGCGTAGATTATGCGTACTATATGAAAGGCTTGGCAAACTTTCAACAAACCCGTGGAACATTAGCTAATATCTTACCTTTAGATGAGTCATGGCGTGATCCAGGTACTCAATCACAGGCATATTCTGATTTTGCAACATTGGTCCAAAAATTTCCAGATAGTCGTTATAAGCCAAATGCTTTACAGCGTATGATTTATTTAAGAAATCTTTTCGCACAACGTGAGTTAAATACAGCTAAATATTATTATGAACGTAAAATGTATGTTGCGGCAGTTGAGCGAGCTAACTTTTTAATTAAGACATATCCACAGGCATCAAGTGCAAAATCTGCTCTTGCTTTAGTTTATTATGCAAATTTAGAGTTAAAATTAACAACAGCGGCAAATGATGCTTTAGTTGTTTATCAAGCTACTTATCATACTAACCCGAAGCCTGTTAAGATCTAAGTTTAAGATTAACTTCTTAAAAACCTTGATTACGCTACGCTGCATCAAGGCTACAAACTACTGTTTAAAAGTAGCCTTGATGCAGCGTAGCGTAATCAAGGTTTATTAGGAAATAATATGAACGCAGCTGTATATTTACAAAAGGGAAAGCATGGTACCGTTGAGCGCGGACACCCATGGATTTTCCCTAAATCAATATTACGACAAATTCAACGCAAACAGGTAAGTTAGTCCAAGTTTATTCTGTTGACAATAAGCTTTTAGGCGTGGGAATTTATAATGAACATTCACTTTATCGTGTAAGAATGTTAGCTTATGAGTTTGAGAAAATCGATGTCTCTTCTATAGAGAGCATAGTTATCTATCGACTAAATCAAGCATCAAAATTAAGAAAAAATATTGGCTTACCTAATAAATCAACTACTGCTTATCGATTAGTTAATTCTGAAGGCGATCTCCTTTCAGGTCTTACAATAGATGTTTTTAATGAAATTTATGTAGTGTCAAGTACCGCTTATTGGGTAGAAGCAAATAAAGAAAATATTATTAAAGCTATCAATGAAAATCTAAAACCTAAAAAAATAATCTGGTTTTCACAGCCTAAACCTTTATCTCAAGATGGTTGGAAAGAGGATATAAATAATGATACTGAAGGTACGGTAGAAGTATTAGAAGGAGGGGTTAAATATCAAGTTGATTTTTCTAATACGCAAAAAACAGGGTTGTTTATTGATCAAAGAGAAAATCATCAAAGAATCGCAGCGTTAGCTTCTGGAAAAAAAGTATTGGATTTATATAGTTATACCGGTGGTTTTGCTTTACATGCAGCTTTAGCGTCAGCACATTCTGTAACTGCAGTTGATAGCTCTGCAGCTGCAATTGAATTGGCTAAAGGTAATGCTTTATTAAATAACATATCTAATATAAATTTTATTGAGGCAGATGCCCGTGATTATTTAGTTCATGCGAAAGATTATGATTTAATAATATTAGATCCACCAAAATTAGTACCTTCACAAAGACATTTGAATCGTGCTAAAAATTATTATAGATTTTTACATCAAGAATTATTTAAATCGATGAAGTCAGGGGCATTACTTATGACTTGTAATTGTTCTTCAGCATTATCTACACAAGAGTTTAAAGAGTTAGTTAGCGCGCAAGCAACAAATCAAGGAAAAGTTGCAAGAATTATAGGTGTTTATGGGCCTTCAAGTTGTCACCCTACGCTTGCTTTCTTTCCTGAAGGTAGTTACCTTACCGCAATTTTGCTTGCAGTTATGTAATTTAAATTTGTAAGGATCATAAATGGAATTAAACAATCAATCTGTTGTAATTACTGGTGGTGCATCAGGAATGGGGAATGCAACAGCTTTAGCTCTTATTAAAAAAGGGCTACGTGTTGTTGTTTGGGATAAGCAAATTCAAGGCCTTAATTTAGATGCAATTCAATGTGATGTAAGTTCAGCTGATGAAGTTGAACTTGCATTAAAAGAAACTATAGCTCGCATTGGTATTCCACGAATTTGTATTAATTGTGCAGGTATAGCTCCTGCAAAACGTATGGTAGGAAAAGAAGGTGCCATGCCATTGGCTGATTTTAAGAAAGTAATTGATATAAATTTAGTCGGCAGTTTTAATGTAATGCGCGTAGTTGCAGAGCAAATGATAAAACTTGAGGAAACTCCTGATTCAAATGAGCGTGGCGTAATAATCAATACAGCATCAATAGCCGCATATGAGGGCCAGATAGGTCAGACAGCTTATAGTGCATCAAAGGGTGGGATTGTTGCAATGACTTTACCTGCAGCAAGAGAATTAGCGCTCTATGGTGTAAGAGTTAATGCAATTGCTCCAGGATTAATAGCAACACCATTAATAGAATCAATGCCTGCTGAAGTTAAGGATAGTTTGAAGGAAAATATACCATTTCCTAAACGCTTTGGTAGACCAGAAGAATTCGCAGCATTAGTAATTCATATTATCGAAAATACCATGATAAATGGTGAAGTAATAAGGCTAGATGGTGCCTTGCGGATGCAGCCAAGGTAAATACTGTTGGTGGCATAAATTACTAAATGTATGGTGGGCAAAGCGATAGCGAGCCCACCATACATATTCCATGCAAATTTTTAAGCGGCTTCAATTTCTTTAGGTTGCAGTGTAATGGTTGCATATTCCAATATTTTAGATGCTATTATTTTACAATTAATTTCGTAAGTTTTATTTTTTATTTCTTCTTTAATAAATTTTATTTTATTATGATTTGATTCTTCTATGATTAAATTTAAGGATTTAATTAGATCCATTTGATTTTTATGATCTGCAATATCACTAATTACTAACTCATTATTATTAATATTTGCTTTAGATTTAATGTTCATAGATTATCCTTAAATATTTATTTAACCTTTATCGGCAAACATTTAAAAAACTTTAGGGGTTTTTATGATTATTAATTAGCCAATCTGAAATTGCAGTTTTTGTTTCAGCTAATACAACTAATAATTCTTTATATAAACTTTCTAATACTGTTAAATTACCAGCTTTATGATTATGCTCTAAATTTTGACATGCATATTGCAATTTGATATTGCCACAATATATCGCACTACCTTTCATTTTATGGGCTATTTTCTCAATTTTAACCCAGTTATGTGATTTAAATGCTTTTTGCATTTCTGCCTCACTTTCAGGAAGTTCTTTAGATATCATTAGCTGTAACATATTATAATGCATTAGATCATTACCAATATTTTTTAGTCCTAAGCTTATATCAAGGATGGTGAATTTATTAAGTTCACTTAGTGTCTGTTGATAATTCATAATTCGACCTACCGCAAGTTGTTCGTGAGATTCAAAAGATGAATTTTCAACTGTCCCTAGTTTACCATCATTTCCTGCTTTAATATTTATCGCCTCCCTTGTCAAACTAAAGGAATCGGGGTGGATTCTTATGTCCTTAACTTTATAAATAAATTTTTCGATAATATCTCTAATATTATTAAAACTAATAGGTTTACACAAAACCATATTAATTCCAGATTGCAAACACATCTTTTTAGCCATACGAAGTTCGTGGGCTGTTAATCCTATTATTGGAATATGATCTTTATGATTGTCATCCTCCCATTGTCGAATTAATTTGGCAAGCTCATAGCCTGACATACCTGGCAATCCTATATCAGATATTACTAGATCAAATGAATTGGCTTTAATGAGCTCATAGGCATGTTCTGCATTTATTGTTGATGTAAAATTAAATCCAATTTGCTTTACCATGGTTTCAATAAGATTTAGGGCAACAATATTATCTTCAATTAAAAGTATATTTGGATTATCAGATTTAACTTCATATTGATAATTGAAATTTTCATTTAGAGATATAGAATTTTTTAAATATTCTTTGTAACTTATTTCTAATGGAAGAATAAATGAGAATGTTGACCCAACACCTAATTCGCTCTTAATTTTTATTTCACAATTTAAAAGGGAAGCATATTTTTGTGCAATGTGTAATCCCAAACCATGTCCTTTGAAAGTTCCTTTATATGAAAGGTTTGCTCGATAAAATCTATCAAAGACTTTATCTTGTAATTCTTTAGGGATCCCAATTCCTGAGTCTATAATACTAAATTTTAGGAAAGCTTTATTTGCTTCTTGTTTGATATTTTCAATCTTAATTTTAATAAGACCTTTTTCAGTAAATTTAATCGCGTTGCCGAGTAAGTTTAATAAAATACGATGAAGTTTAGTTTGATCAGTTTTTATATATTGCGGTACATTGCTATCAATTTCGATATTAAGTTCAAGGTTTTTTATTTTTACAGTTGGTAATTCGAGTTGATATATACCTTTAATGAATTGACTCAAATCGAAAATATCAAAAAAAACATCATCTTCTTTGATATTTTCCACTGAAATAACATCTAATACTCCATTTAATAAATCTAAAAGTTGTTCACCACATTCATTTATCCAGCGCGCATATTGTTTATCAATAGAATTTTTAGCAGTATCTTCTAATAACTTTGAAATGCCTACTATACCTGATAAAGGCGTTCGAATATCATGACTCATATTAGCTATGAATTCAGTTTTAGCATGATTTGCAGCTTCTGCTTGGTTTTTTGCATTTTCTAATGATAGCTCCATATTTTTTCTATCAGTTATATCTGAATATATTGCCAATACTCCGTATACATTACCTTCATAATCCATAAGCGGTGCTTTAGATGTTGATATAATGCGGATTTCACCATCTTTAAGAGTTTGTTTTTCTTCAATATTTAATTTTGGTATTTTGGTATCCATGACGAATTTATCGTCTGCTCGATAAGAATCAGATTGTTCTTTAGTCGTAGGCAAATCATAATCAGTTTTACCAATTATTTCATTACTAGATTCAAGACCAATCGCATTAGCTAAAGCTTTATTGCACCCTAAGTAGACAGAATTTTTATCTTTCCAAAAAATATAATGATTGTGAATATGATCAATAATACAATCTTTTATATTAGATTCTTTTTTTGAAGCTGAAATAAATGAGGTAATATCTAAACCAATTATTAAAATAGCTTTTTCTTTGTCGCTTAAATTAATATTAGAAGCGGTCCATTGTATGGTTTTTGAAACTTCACGATTATGATTTCTAGATATAATGGTTTGAATGGATTTTTTGCGATTTTTTGCTTTAGATATAGTTTCGTATGGTGGTCTAATATTATATTCTTTGAAAACATCAAATATATTTTTCTTTAAAATTGCCGATTCTTTTAATCCATATAATTTAAGAAAAATTTTATTGTGGCTAATAATTTCACCATTAGATAGCAAAAAAACTGCAGGATGGTTAAGTGTAGATAAAAAAATTTCCAAAAAATTTTCTTTTGCCGCCACATCCTTGATTAATGTGATTATTTCATGCTTCTTCATAAATTTTCTCAGATAGCCAATCCGGGATATAAAACCCCACCATTTTCAGCAATTATATTTCTATTAAATAATCGATATGCACAATATCCACTCCCAAAAACTGCTGCACTACTTGTGGCTGCGGCAATTGTAGGTCCTGTCGCCGGTAGTGTTAATAGCATTAGTGCAAACATTGATAGCCCACCTGCGATTCCTGCAAAACATTCAATTTCAAAAAATGTATTTTGCAACATGTTATCAGATCTATTATTTTGAGAGGCTTTAATTAATTTAGGATAAAAATAGTCGGGTATTATTATTTTGGGTCTTTTTGTTAATTTTTGTTCTTGTTGGATTTCTGCAAAAGTTTGAATTAAACAAGTGTTTGGTTCGCCTGGATGTGGTTTTTCCCGTATTTCTGCCGCAGATGCATTAAGCACGCCATGTTTAACATATTTATAACCATTATAAGATAAAACCATTGATGGATGTTCAAATAATGACATCGCACCAGCATGCAAAGTATTTATATGGTAAAGTGGATAGCTTTTCGTTCTATGTTGAAGAAGAACATTAACTTCTCGCTCAACATCAAAAATATTAGAAACCTTTCCGGGAATTATGTAAATAACACCATCTTTTTCATAAGTTAGAGCACTACGAAACTCATGCTTTGTTTTTAGTTTAGCAATAACTTCAGATTTCCAGCCGACATATTTAAATCGATCAGTAAATTCAGGCCAAAATCTTGCCATTTCACTTTGAGCGTAGGTTTTGATTTTATTTTCAATAAAGTCATCATCAATATATTTTAGTAAAGTGCTAGCTTCAGCTTCTGAACTATATGATCCCATAATGGTCCATTTTCCATGAGTCAAAATATATTTTCTAGATTTTACAACTTCAGATTCTTCATCATCGATTACTGGCATAAGACATGGAAACCAACCATCAACAACAATAAAAGAGAAAGGTTTTTTATCAGGTTTGGTATCTTCATATACCAATGCAACGCATGGTTGATAGTTAACTTCAATTGGAACAGGGAAATCATCAGTATTAGTAATGTTTGATTTATAACCTGTAGCATTAATTACTCTATCAAATGTAGTAATTTCCTCATCAGTTTCAATTGTTACTGAAGTACCATTATTAGATGTTTTTTTTACAGAAGTATTAAATTTAATAGGTATTTTGGCTTTACGTAGTTCTAACGAAAATTTATTACGTAATCTATTGCCAAGAACAATACTAGGCTCATCAACTTCTACAGCATATTGTAATTCTTGATATCCACGCATTTTTGGATCTATTTCAAGACAACCATCTGTTTCGGCACAAACATCTTTAAATTGTTTTACAGAAATTCTTGAAGGATTTCTTTCCGCATCAACTCTTCCTAAGCCATAAACTGAATATTCATGCTCTATAACTAAATCAGGATATCTTTGCTTAAATTCAACAAGGCCTCGCTGGCAACTTTTTCTCGTTTCCAATGATCGCGGGTAATGAGGGCCTGCGTGGAGTCTAATACCAAATTTTCCTGAAATTCCTGAGAAAATGGTTGGGTTCTTCTCGTAAATAGTAACTTCATGACCTTTCTTTTTAAGACTAAGTGCAAGATGACAACCATACCAGCCAGATCCAATAATACCAATTTTCATTTGTACTCCATTCTCAGCAGTCCGTGTGAAATCTACTTTTTATTATTAATTTAATCAATAAATTTAAAATAATTATTTAAAAAATCTAGACAAATGCCGGTTTTTTTTACAAAATGCAATTTTTTAATTTTTAGAACTATATAATGTATATTAATATTATTAAAACCTTACTTATCATTATTTTAATCAGCATTTCTAATCTTAGTATTGCTAGAGTTAATTATACCAATAATCAATACACGGATTTCGAATATCAAAAAAAGATTCTTTTTTACGTAAATGAATATAGAAAAAAACATCATTTATCTCCCCTAAAAATGAATAATGAAATTTCTATGGAAGCGACAAGACATAGTAAAAATATGGCAAGTCACGCAACACCATTTGGTCATAATAAATTTAATGAACGGATTAAGCGTCTTTATAAACAATGTAAAAAATGCAATGGTGGAGCTGAGAATGTAGCGTACTATAGACTTGACCCAAAGAAACTAGTTGATGCATGGATATCTAGTAGGGGGCATCGGAGAAATATTGAGGGAAACTATAATTATACAGGGATAGGAATTGCGCATGGAAAGAAGGGATGGGGTTATTTTACGCAGATATTTTTGAGGTCTGATTCAGGTAGTTTTTAAACTTATAAGACAAGTAAAAGACACCTTGCTTTTCTAACCTGTGTATAAGTCGTGGATAAGATCTGTATAAGGCTTGTATAAGAGGTTTGTAACTGGTGTTTAAGATTAAAAAAATATTATTTTTTAATTAGTTAACAAATATTTGACTTTTTTTATTTCCTTGTCTATACTGATATTCCGGTTTGTAATCATTACATGGAATGTATTATGACTAAAGAATCGACACTTAAAAATAAAGTACCTCAGTTCTTCTCCGAAGAGAGAGAGCTTATAGCTTTAGTACCGCTTCATAAATGGTTATTGATTTCTGCTTGTGTATTAATTTTCATAGTTTTGCCGCTACTATTTATTTGGAGTTCGTTAGGTATTATTCATCCTCAAGGATATGACCAAGGAATTTTGTTTTCTGATTCAGGGTCGATGAAAATTACTTCAAACGATGAATCTAAAATAGATAACTATCGTAACCAAATAGAATTTAATTAGGGTGATTTGTTAGGCCTGATCTATATTATTAATAGCCTTCAAATTTGCTTTTTTATCAGCTATGCTTAACCATCTTAGTTTTGCTGAGCTTAACAACCCATTTTAAATTAACCCAATCCGTTCTTGCCAAGCATAATTGGTAACCATGTCTCAAAGCATATGGCAAATTAACGTAGCCTGGTTGCTCGCAACCAGGGCGCTAGATAAGATCTATTTTTTTTTATTATTATGGTATAATTACTCTAATTTATTTCTTAAAAAATATCTAAAAGGTTTATCATTATGGCGTTAAAGTCTCAGGATCAAATTGAAAAAATGCGTGTGGCAGGCCGTTTAACAGGCCAAGTTCTTGAAGCATTAAGTGAAGTTATTAAGCCTGGCATTACCACTATGGAAATTGATGACTTTTGTGAAGATTATATTGTTAATACTTTGAAAGTTATTCCTGGATCTAAGGGGCAATATGGTTATCCATATTCTGTTAATACCTCGCTAAATCATGTGATATGTCATGGTATGCCATCTGTGAAGCAAATTTTAAAAGCTGGTGATATTGTTAACGTTGATGTTACAGTTATTAGTGATGGATATTTTGGTGATAGCTCTAAAATGTTTTGTATAGGTAATACACCATTACATGCTAAGCGTCTTGTTGATGTAACTCAGGAATGTCTTTATAAAGGAATTTTAGTTGTAAAGCCTAATGCTACATTAGGCGATATTGGCCATGCAATTCAGCAACATGCTGAGAAAAATAATTATTCAGTAGTTCGAGAGTATTGCGGTCATGGTATTGGGCAAAAAATGCATGAAGATCCGCAAGTAATGCATTATGGAAAGCCTGGAACTGGTTTGGTTTTGCAAGAAGGGATGACTTTTACTATTGAGCCTATGATTAATCAAGGTCGTGCTGATGTTAAACATGTAGAAAAAGATGGCTGGAGTATCGCTATTACAAAAGATAGAAAGCTGTCAGCTCAATGGGAACATACGATTCTTGTAACAAAGACGGGATTTGAAGTTCTTACGTTAAGAGAAGAAGAGAAAGATATATTTGCTTCATTAATATAGAAAATAAATAGCATTTGTAGACTACCGAGCCATGACCGTTAGGGAGTGGATCTATTAAAATTTCCACTCCCTAACGGTCGTGGCTCGGTAGGGAATAATCTTTAATAAAGTGCTATTAAATTTATTTTTTAGTTTTTTGGATCTATGGAGTAAAATCATGGTAGATTTAATCTTAATAATTTCCACCTTTATGTTTTTTGGGGGCTCGTTTTTAATAATAAAATTTTATGATTCTTTATCACGGAGTGATTGATGATTTTTTATTGGGTAAGTGGGTTATTGAGTCTTGGTTTATTTTTATTTTTATTATTTGTGATTATTAAACCAGAATTATTTTAAGGATAAAATGATAACTTATATAGGTGTTGGCCAAATAATAGTTTTTATTTCGTTAATTATCCTTCTAGTTAAACCTCTAGGATTTTATATTGCCCAAGTTTATGAAGGTAAAAATTGTGGGTTGAATTATATTTTTGGTTTTGTTGAACGATTAACCTATCGGTTATGTAAAATAAACCATAAATACGGTATGGATTGGAAAGAATATTTATTATCCATGCTTATTTTTAATTTTTTAGGATTATTGTTAGCCTATGTTATTCAAAGGATGCAGGGGTTACTTCCGCTAAACCCACAAAATTTCCCTTCCATTTCACCATTACTTGCATTTAATACCGCAGCAAGTTATGTCACCAATACAAATTGGCAAGCCTATAGCGGCGAGACAACTATGAGTTATTTTACGCAAATGTTGGCTCTTACTACGCAAAACTTTCTATCAGCAGCTACAGGTCTTTGTTTATTATTTGCTTTGATAAGAGGAATAGCAGGACATGAATCTAAAAGCTTAGGTAATTTTTGGGTGGATATGATTCGTAGCGTGTTATATATTTTACTGCCATTATCATTGATATTTTCATTATTATTTGTATCCGAAGGAGTTATTCAAAATTTAAAACCTAATCAGCAAGTTGATATAGTAGAAAATTTAAGTTACCAAGAAAATAACAAAACATTAAATCAAAATAAGCAAATCATTCCCATGGGGCCTGTTGCTTCTCAACTTGCGATTAAACAATTAGGTTCTAATGGTGGCGGTTTTTTTAACGTTAACTCCTCACATCCATTTGAAAATCCTACACCACTTACTAATTTATTAGAAACCATTGCCATGTTGCTAATTCCTGCCGCTCTTTGTTATTCATTTGGCATAATGGTTAGAGATAAACGTCAAGGTTGGTCTATTTTCATCACTATGTTAATTATATTTATACCTTTTTTAATGGCTGGTGTAGTAGCTGAGCAAATAGGAAATCTTAAGTTTACTAAAATGGGAATAGACCAAAATGCTAGTATCTTTACCTATCCAGGTGGAAATATGGAGGGTAAGGAAACACGTTTTGGTATTGTAAGCTCAGCTATTTGGACTGCCACTACAACTGCGACTTCAAGTGGCTCTAATAATTCTATGTTAGACTCATATACGCCTATTGGTGGATTAGTACCATTAGTACTTATGCATTTAGGTGAAGTAGTATTTGGTGGTGTGGGAACTGGTCTTTCTGGCATGTTAATTCTTGTTATCATAACAGTTTTTGTTGCAGGTTTAATGGTAGGTCGTACTCCTGAATATTTGGGCAAAAAAATCGAACCATTTGAAATGAAAATGGCATCCCTTGCTGTTTTAGTTATGCCCGTTATTGTATTACTAACTGCTGCAATTGCAGTTGTTAGTAAAGCGGGGATTGACTCTATTGGTAACCATGGCGCGCATGGATTTACTGAAATACTTTATGCATTTACTTCATTGAGTAATAATAATGGTAGCGCTTTTGCTGGCCTAAATAGCAATACACCATTTTATAATTTACTAGGTGGTTTTGTAATGCTAATTGGCAGGTATTGGATTGCTATACCAACACTTGCGATAGCAGGCTCTCTTGTTAAGAAAAAAATAG
>Ga0247840_10008200_pt1 | contig 14143 bp, 9 predicted proteins | sample LaCruzMarch2015__FD_192404 | JGI IMG/M metagenome (GOLD analysis project Ga0247840, IMG submission 192404) | Freshwater microbial communities from meromictic Lake La Cruz, Castile-La Mancha, Spain - LaCruzMarch2015_17m | ecosystem: Environmental > Aquatic > Freshwater > Lake | place: Spain...
GTACCCCTAAAAAAACTGCTCAGGGATGATTTAATTTAAAATAATTGGTATACTTTTGAATTGAAATACTGGTACACTTTTCAATTAATATAAACAAAAAAGACAATCTTATTGGCTAAGCATATTATCGCCAAGTAAGAAACCTCTATGCCGCACGCACTCGATTGACCTCGTCCGGTGAGCCATTATCATTCTCACGTCGTGAGAATCAAAAATCCGTTTTTATCCGCTAAATCTGCGTACATCCGCGTTCTATTTTCTTACCCCAACCATAGTTAATCTAAGTTAATTATAAATTATTAATCAACTAATAACCAGAGCATAATACAAATTTAAATCTCACCCCAACCCTTACCCTAACCCCACCCCTACACATAAATACACAACTAAATTTGCATTCGTAATTAAAACAACGAACGCATAATGAACTCAAATTTCAATTTTCAAAAAACAACATGCTTATATGGCATAAATCACCCAATTCGGGCACCAACATTTCTCTGTGATTCCTATGTGATAGTACTGTGATACTACAGTGATTTCTCTGTGATTTGTCTGTGATTCTCTGTGAATTGTCTGTGTTTCTAAGTGATTTCTCTGTGTTTCTAAGTACTTTCTCTGTGATTCTCTGTGAATCACAATTTCCTAATTGAAAAAAAACAACCCGCTTCTTACCCCCCTTTAGGGGTTGGGGGCAAATTAAAAATAAACATCATGGCGACATTTAAATCCCTCACTTTCGGCAAAATCTCCGGCAAATATGGAGATGCGCTTGCCACGCAATCAAAAGCTACAGGTAAAAATTATTTACGTGCAGCAAGTGTTCCAACCAACCCACGCACCGATAAGCAAGTGGCGCATCGGGCTAAATTCGGGTATATAAATTCGGTCCTTCGGCCTTTTTATCCCGTATTCAAAGCCAACTTTGGTGGTAATCAAGGTATCAGATATGCTATTAACAAGGCGTTTAAAGATGCTATTGTTGGCGAATATCCTGATCATAGCATTGATTTAACGAAACTTATCTTTGCTGAGGGTACAATTTACACGGTCGAAACTGTGACTGCCGAAAAAGCAGCTCCCTGCAAAGTGAAAATTGAATGGGATACAACAAATTTAGCAGGGAATGTTCCAACTGCATTGGCTGGCTTTGTTTTTTACAACGAACTCACCGATAAAGCATTAACAGTCACAAGCGATGTAATGCACTCAGTAGGTACTGCAACAATCGATATGCCCGCTATTTGGAATGGCGCAACTATTCATTGCTGGATTTATTTCAGTTCCGACAATGGCATGCGCTTTTCAAACAGCCAGTATGTAAACAGCGTGGAGCTGTAAACTTTCTGAAAAAAACACCCCGCAACCGAGCAATTTTTACTTGCTTTGGTGCGGGGTGTGATTATTTACCTTAAAAAACCAATTATTAAACTAAACCTGATTCCTGTTTAAACGGATTTTGAATACTGTTTAATATCCTCTCCAACACCTTTTCCATAACACACACATAATAAAACGGGACGTTAATTTATTGGAAGGATTTCCCTTTGGTGGTAATTGACCGACGATACAACGTTGATACTCACTTTGGGCATTGAATTTGGCAAAATAGGATACGTCAATAATTCCGAGCCTGTAAAATATACAGATACCGGAAAAGGAATACGGGTGTGGTGACATGGAAATTATTATCCATAAATGAACTTTGAAGCGTAAAATACTTTCCATTACTGCTAAAAAGATTAAAGAACATAGAATAAACATCAAGTAAAAATGACTTATTACATTGATATTCAATTATATAGAACCAACAATCAAGTAGCTTTAAAAATTTAACTCTTTTTTTTTTCGAAAAAAGAGAACAACAGTCAAAATAATACTATATATTTGCATAAAGAAAAACTAACCGCATTGTTAAGAGATTGGAAAACTCAACACTAAAAAATTAACGAGTAAGGTGTTTTTTTAATGGCGGGCTGCGCCTTCGGGTATTCTTTATGAACGGCAGATTACAAAAAAAATGCACCCCTTAAATCCTATTTAATAGGAGTTTTCTCAAAACAAACAATGCGGTTTTTCTTTTTATTTAGCTCTCCTACCCTATAAAAAACGGGAAATCTTCCATTCTACTTTACTTTTCTCAAAAATCCAGCTGATTAAAATCCGGCCTTTAAAAGCATTGATGTTCTGCAAGTTCAGCTCGTGTCAAATTTGCTATTTGTTTGTAAATTTTAAAAACAAACAGGATTTTTTTGCAAGATATACGCTATTTTTTTTTTAATAATACTTTAATATTCATTCTACTTGTCCTATTAAAAAATTGTTAACTGTAACTTTTATTCCCTCTTTTTTAAAAATTTATCAAATAAAAACATTAAATTTGCACACTTATTTATAAAATGAGATGTTTTTATTGCAAATCGTAAGAAATGCTTTTTGTGTCCTAAGTTGTTTTTTAATAATTCAATACAAAATAATATGCAACCAATTAACGAAGCCGTTTCCATAATGATAGTGGGAATGATTACCGTATTTTTTATCCTTTTCCTTATTGTGGGAATAGGAAATCTAATAATCAGATTATCAAACAAATACCTACCCGAAGAGGTAGCAGTTGTAAAAGCTACTAAAAGCAACGAACCTTCCAGCAATACTTATGCAGCTATTGCAGCTGCAATCGACATTGCTACTAATGGCAAGGGTAAAGTTACAAACATAAAAAAAATATAATCAGAATAAAATGAAAAAAGAAATCAAATTTTCATTGGTCTATCGCGATATGTGGCAAAGTTCGGGAAAATATATGCCACGTGTTGATCAATTGGTTCGTATTGCCCCCGAAATCATCAAAATGGGTTGTTTTGCACGTGTTGAAACAAATGGTGGAGGTTTTGAGCAAATAAACCTGCTTTTTGGCGAAAATCCAAATGTGGCAGTACGCGAATGGTGTCGCCCGTTTAACGAAGCCGGTATACAAACTCACATGCTCGACCGTTCGCTCAATGGATTACGCATGAGTCCCGTACCGGCCGATGTGCGAAAACTGTTTTATAAAGTAAAAAAGGCACAAGGAACGGATATTACCCGTTGTTTTTGTGGACTGAACGACCCACGAAATATTATTGCTTCGATTCAGTATGCCAAAGAAGCCGGCATGATTGCGCAAGCTACTTTATCAATTACTGTATCGGAAGTGCATAATTTAAAATACTTCTGCGATTTGGCCGATAAATTAATTGCTGGTGGTGCCGACGAGATTTGCTTGAAAGATATGGCTGGAATTGGTCGTCCTGCTACTTTGGGTAAAATTGTGAATTACATTAAAACAAAAAATCCAAATATTATCATTCAATACCACGGACAAACAGGTCCGGGATTTACACCTGCATCAATTCTCGAAGTTTGCCGTAATGGTTGCGATATTATCGATGTAGGTATGGAACCGCTTTCGTGGGGGACAGGGCATGCCGATGTGATTATGGTGCGCGAAATGCTAAGCGATGCGGGTTTTAAAGTGCCCGAAATTGATATGGCAGCCTATATGCGTGCCAGAGCATTAACTCAGGAGTTTATGGACGATTTTCTGGGTTATTTCATTCCCGAATCGAACCGTCGCTTACAATCATTACTTATTGCTTCGGGCTTACCCGGTGGTATGATGGGAAGCTTGATGAACGATTTGAAAGACAATGTAACAAGTGTAAATAAATCGCTTGCCAAAAGAGGTGAAGCTGAAATTACAATTGATGAGCTCCTTATCAAATTGTTCGACGAAGTGGCTTATGTGTGGCCTCGTGTGGGTTATCCACCATTAGTTACACCATTTTCACAATATGTAAAAAACTTAGCCATGTTCAACCTGATGCAATTGACGAAAGGAAAAGAGCGTTGGACAATGATAGCCGATAATATTTGGGATATGATTTTGGGCAAAGCGGGTAAACTTCCGGGCGATGTGGATCCTGTAATTAAAAAATTGGCGAAAGAACAAGGACGCGAATTTTATACCAGTGACCCACAGGCTTTATACCCCGATAAATTACCAGAATTCAGAAAGGAGTTAGCCGAAAAAGGCTGGGATGCCGGTCAAGATGACGAGGAATTATTTGAATTAGCAATGCACCCCGAGCAATACCGTTCGTATAAATCGGGCAAAGCTAAAGCTGACTTCGAAATAGAATTAGCAGCAGCTAAAGCTAAAAAGAAAGAATGTAAAGAAGGTGCCAAAATTGAGCCACAAACCATTCAGGTAGAAGTAAATGGCGAAATATTTGAAGTCGTTATAGCTCCTAATGACAGTGCTCCTGGTACAGCAAAAGCAGATATACAAAAACCGGAAGTTGCACCCAAAGGAGAAGTTCAAGAAGTAGTATCGCCGCTCGAAGGTAAATTCTATTTAACAAACAGCTCATCTGACACAGCAAAAAAAGTGGGCGATGTGATTGCAAAAGGCGATTTGCTTTGCTACATTGAATCGATGAAAACCTACAATGCCATTTCATCCGACAAAGCAGGTACCATTGTGGAAATTGGATTTGCCAATGGCGACTCGGTACAAGAAGATGAAGTATTATTTAAACTTCAATAAACAGCATGGAAGAAATACTATCAAAATTATATGACATGACAGCCTTTTCGAGTTTTACTTATCAGGTTGCCATTATGTGGTTTATCGCTTTTTTGTTGCTCTACTTGGGTATAAAAAAAGAATACGAACCACTATTATTAGTCCCAATTGCTTTTGGCGTGCTATTGGCTAACTTTCCTGGCGGAGAAATGGGCGTAGTAGCTGCAGAAAATATTGCATTGGAAGGCGGTAGATATAAAAACTTGTTCGAAATTGCACACGATCATGGTATAATGAATTTTCTTTATTACGGTCTGATTAAAACAGGATTTTTGCCTCCTGTCATCTTTATGGGTGTGGGCGCACTCACTGATTTTGGTCCTATGCTTCGTAACTTGAAATTGGCAATGTTTGGTGCTGCAGCTCAAATTGGCATTTTTGCAGTGTTGTTAGCATCTGTTTTGCTGGGTTTTACGCTGAAAGAAGCTGCGTCATTAGGTATTATTGGAGGTGCCGATGGTCCAACAGCTATTTATACTACCATTAAACTGGCTCCACATTTATTAGGTCCTATTGCTATTGCTGCCTATTCGTATATGGCTTTGGTTCCGGTTATTATTCCACTTGTTGCAAATTTGTTGATGACCAAAAAGGAATTCGAAATAAATATGCGCCAAATGGATAAAGAATTTCCTGCAAAACACACGATTAAGAATATCAAAGCTGTAAAAATAATTTTTCCAATTGTATTGGGAAGCGTAACTGCTATTTTTGTTCCTTCGTCGGTGCCCTTACTCGGAATGCTTTTGTTCGGTAATTTGGTAAAAGAAATTGGCGTAAATACTATGCGTTTGTCGAGCGCCGCTTCCGGTGGAATTATGAATGCAGCTACTATTTTTCTTGGACTTACCGTAGGTGCAACAATGACTTCAGAGGTGTTTTTGTCGCCAAAAACGCTGGGAATTATCGTTGGTGGCTTTATTGCCTTTGCCATTTCAATAGCAGGTGGAATTGTAGCCGTAAAAATCTATAATCTTTTTGCCAAAAAGAAAATAAATCCACTTGTTGGAGCAACAGGGCTGAGTGCAGTACCAATGGCATCGCGTGTTGCCAACGAAATGGCGCTTAAATACGATTCGACTAACCATATTTTGCAATACTGTATGGCAAGTAATATCTCTGGTGTAATTGGCTCTGCAGTAGCAGCTGGTGTACTAATATCGTTTCTATCCTAGCTTAATAGCCTCATTATTAATAAAGTCCCATAAATTAGATAATGCTAATCTATGGGACTTTTTTTTGATAAATTATTTTTTTAACCGAAATGTAATATAAATTATTATGTAATTATAAAAATATGTCGTATGTTTGCGACATAAAACATTAAACAATGAGAAAACCAGAAGTCTTTGATACAGAGCTACAAGAGTTAGCCGATTTTGCACGTGTTATTTCACATCCTGCTCGTTTAGCAATTTTGAAATACTTAGCCGAAACAAAAAGCTGTATTTCGGGTGATATTTCGGATTATTTGCCGTTGAGTCGCACTACTGTATCACAACATTTAAAAGAATTGCGTGATGCAGGCCTTATTCACGGGGAAATTGATGGATTAAAAATCAATTATTGTTTGTGTGGTGGCTCTATTGAAGAAAAGTTGGCCAAGTTCGATGCTTTTTTCAGCAAAATTTCTTTACAGGACTTTACTTGTAAGTGACAACAAATAACGCGAAGCAAATAACAATAAATAACGCGAAGCAAATAACAAAAAATAACGCAAAGCAAATAACAACAAATAACGCAAAGCAAATGACAAAAAAAATGAAAGTATTAATTCTTTGTACCGGAAACTCGTGCCGCAGCCAAATGGCACATGGCTTTTTACAATCGTTCGATTCGCGCATTACCGTTTGTTCGGCAGGTACACAAGCCTCAGGCAAACTCAACCCAAAAGCGGTGGCAGCCATGCTCGATGCAGGAATTGACATCAGCAATCACACATCCGATTCGGTTGAAAAATACCTGAAAGATGAATGGGATTATGTAATTACCGTTTGTGGAGGTGCAAACGAGGAATGTCCTGCATTTTTTGGCAAAGTTAAAAACCGCTTACATATTGGTTTCGACGACCCAAGTCACGTTACAGGAACTGATGAATATATCTGGAGCGAATTTATTCGTGTGCGTGACGAAATAAAAGATGGGTTTTATAAATTTTACTTGGAACAGATAAAACCTCAAGTTTGATGTGATGATGTGATGCCCCGATAGCTATCGGGGTGATGATGTGATGATAAAACTATAAGCAACTAATTAACCAAAATGCAAACAGAAAATTCAATACAAACACAAAAGGACAAATACGTGGAACTCACTAAAAAAAGTTTGGTACGTGTACAGTATTCGTGCAGTGGAAACGATAATGGTATCGACGAAGACGAATATATTCCGATTGTAAGCAGCAAACAAAACAACAACACTGAAAATGAAGACAAAACTAAAAATTCTTGACCGATATCTAACACTTTGGATATTCCTCGCCATGGCAATAGGTGTGGTTTCGGGTAGGTTATTTCCACAAATTGCTGATTTTTGGAATAGTTTGTCGGTAGGTACAACGAATATTCCAATCGCTATCGGACTAATTGTAATGATGTATCCGCCATTGGCAAAAGTGAAATATGAGGAGTTGGGCGAAGTGTTTCACAATACAAAAATTCTGACATTATCGCTTATTCAGAACTGGATAATCGGACCTGTATTGATGTTTGGCTTGGCAGTTTTGCTTTTTAAATTTTTCCCCGGCGAAAACAATGCTAATTTACCTTATGTTTATGGCATAATTATGATTGGCTTGGCACGATGCATTGCCATGGTAATTGTATGGAACGATTTAGCAAAAGGCGACACACAGTATGCAGCGGGATTGGTGGCATTTAATAGTATTTTTCAAGTGCTATTCTTTTCGGTATATGCATGGTTTTTTATAGCAGTAGCTCCGGCTTGGTTTGGTATTCCCACAAGCGATGCTGTTTCGAAAATCACCATTGGTCAAATTGCAGAGAGTGTATTTATTTACCTCGGCATTCCGTTTATTGCCGGATTCCTGACGCGTTTTATACTTGTAAGGGTAAAAAGCAAAACATGGTATAATACCAAATTTATCCCAAAGATATCACCGCTCACATTAATTGCATTGCTGTTTACTATTGTAGTAATGTTTTCGCTCAAAGGCGAATATATTGTAAAAATACCAATGGATGTGGTACTTATTGCGGTTCCGTTGCTTATTTATTTTATAATTATGTTTGTTGTTTCGTTTTGGATGAGCCAAAAAGCAGGTGCTAACTACGAACAATCTACAACGCTATCGTTTACAGCTGCGAGCAATAATTTTGAATTAGCGATAGCTGTAGCTATAGCCGTTTTTGGCATAAATTCGGGCGAAGCTTTTGCAGCCGTAATTGGGCCTTTAGTCGAAGTTCCGGTAATGATTGCGTTGGTAAATTTGGCATTTTGGTTTAAGAAAAAGTGGTTTTAAAGGGGATAAGAAATTTAAATTTCATTTTGCAAGACCAATATGTTTTAGTTACATTAGTCATTTTTGTGCCTGTTAATTAGATTCATCCAAAGGTTGAGATAATTTTTTTCCGACATAATTTCAGTAACAATTTGTTTGTTATTACTTTCAATTTCAGTAAGAGAAACCAGTTCTTTAAATGAGATTACATTTAATGTTTCAATGTTGAATACTTCACATTTCTGTCGTTGAAAAAAATAATAGGAAGTAATATCTGTTCTCAAAAAAACTTTTTTATCAAGGTATAATAAAGGGAGTATATTACCCAAGCCTTGCTGTCGCTTGTGATTCATCAAGGCAATATCAATCGAATTTAAGAATTGAGCATACGCTTCTTTTTCTAAATGAGAAGTAATTGCTACAAAGTTATCACCAAAAGCATCTTTTCCATGTTGCACAATTGCCTCGCGATATTCTTTGGAACCCCCATAGGATAGCGGACAAAAAACAGTTATTTTTTCATCCTTAAATCGGGATAAGTACGTTATCATTTCGTGGTGAAGATTGGATGGATCTCCTGAGTTTCCAATCAAAAACTTTAAATCGTGGGACTTTGAAATCGTTTTTTCGAAATTCAAATGTTCGATATTGACTGGTAGAGGATATAAAATATCACTATAATTAGCATTTGTTTTGTAAATAGATTTTATTAAATCGAAATCCTCACGAACAAATGCAGCTATTTCGGGAATATTAGCAATAACTTTTACTCGTAAACGCTCATAAATTCGGGTTTTCAGGTTTTTATTCCTTTTGTAGTACGAATAAATATCATTACCCCACACCACCCATGTTGTTTTTTTTAGCAACAATAAATTGGTAGCCCAAAACAAAAGCGTGGGGTCATAAGCTAAATAATGGAGGTAGATCCACTTTGCTGCTTTTATGTTTTTTAAAAAGAAAACTATATCTGCTGGCTTTTGCAGGTACTTTATTTGCTGAGATAGTTCAGTTGAATAATGAATAGTTGTTTTCTGTTTTTTACCAAAACCAAAGAAAAAAAAGTGATTTCTCAAATCAATATTTTTTTCAAAAAGGCTTAATAATGCAAAACTATAAACATTTTCGCTGGTAAAAACATGAAAATACATACTACAAGAAGTTTAAATCATAACACAAGGAATTTGCCGTGTTACTTATTTAATAATTGAAATTTCTTGACAAAGATACGGATTAGTTTCAGTTTTTAGAAGTTGAATTTATTATTTTTTATAACTATCAATTTTAAGTGTTTTTGAAGCAACAACCGAATTCGATTCATCAGTTACTTTGGCTATATACAAACCGGTTTCGAAACTTACTGTATTAGATGTATTACTTTGGGGTTCAATTTGCTTTTGCAACACTAATCTTCCCGATAAATCGTACAAATTTAATTTTCCAAAGTACTTCGTCAAATTGATAATATGAATGGTGTTGCCACTACTATATATCTGAATATCTAAAGCTTGCGAATTGATATTATCGGTAGTAACCCCTGGTGTTTTTACGATTTTGAATCTTTCGACCGCCGTTGTACTTTTAGTTGCATAAAAATCGTATTTCTTACCACTTTCAGTAATATCAATATATTTATTTTCTTGCACATCGAACAGATACAAACTTTCGTAACGCGTTTGCAAATTTTGATGTGTAAAAATGAGTGAATATATCTGATCTTTTGGCGCCAAGAAAGCCAGTGTTGTTTTATCAATATCGTCCTTGCTATCAACCTGTAAATTTCCAATTGCTTCCACTGCAAATAGTTGTGGAGCTGCCGTAGATCCATTATTTTTAAATCCATCCCATCCATTTTCAAAACCCGAACTACACGATGGCTCTGTAAACAGCCATACAAAATCGCTGTATTTTGTAGCTTTCATCTCAATGCGTGTTGACACATTGATGGAAGGAGCACGCTGCAAGGTCGTATTTTTAACCATTGTACCGGTAGCACTGTAAGGAATTTTAACCCAAGTTATGCCACCTACATCTACCTTTTTTACTTTTACTAAAAATGCTTGCATCGATGGTATTTGGCTGGGAATTCCAAGTCCTCTATTTGCTACATTTTTCGGAATAGCTATGTATTGACCTGCCACATTGCTTTCTTCAATGGCAGGTGGTGATGCAGCTAACCAATCTTCTTTTGACCCTGTATTGTAGAGGTAAACGGTGTTTTCAATTACAGTTGGGTCGGCGGAGCCAAACTCAATTTTAGAAATATCAATGGCAGCCGTGTACGAATTTGCAATAAGATGCTGCCCTGGATAATCGGCTCCAGTTGTGTACGATAATATACCAGAGTCGTAATCGCGGTTTTCAAGCTCACCACTAAAAGTAAAAGTAGTTGGAGTCACTTGCGTAACTTCATAGCCAGCAAAGGAGTTTATTACCGAATAATCTGTAAGTTGCACCCAAAGGCGAGTTGGTTCAAGACCTCCACCCCCTACTCCTGGTTCGTTTAACTTTCGCACATAAGAACCATAAAAATAAGGCAGTAAATTCATTGATCGAACCGGTATGCCAAAAAATTGCCATTTAGAGCTTGTGCTTGGTTTTGATGCTTTCGAATACATTTCGACCTTCGCTTGCACCGGTGCGCTGTAAGCATTATGATAAATAAGCGACCCATTGGCTTGAGTGGAGTTTGATTTTATTAATAAACCATTCGCACCAGCATTGTTCGATATTGAACCAGCAACATTGAGTATTTTGGTGGGTAAAATAGTGATAGAAGTTCCATTTGCTAACGACACATTTGCACCCACATAAACAGAATCGGTAATGCTTGTTGAAGCTGTACCCTGTAAACTAAAATTTCCGTTCATGGCGAGTGGAGCTACGGGCAATGTTTTGATGCCACTTCCACTAAGGGTTAAATTGTGGTAATGTTTTGTTCCATCGGGCAAGGCAACTGTTTGAGCAGCACCATTGTACTCGATAGTGGTATTATTCATGTCGGCATACCATTTTCCGGCTCCTGTTCGGGTAATGGTGTTGGCTATTTTCATAGTACTGGCAGCCTGATTGGTAATGTCGGCATCTGTGCCAATTTCCACATCATAAAAACGTGTAGTTCCCGATAAGCTTGTTCCGGGTGTAGAGAAAACGACTTTACTTGTTCCCGGGTTATTTCCCAACATATTTTGATCTTCCCATCCACCACTCAAACTGTTTTGTACAGTTAATGTATTGCTGCCCATAGTTAATGCTCCACCATTTTCTATAGTCATGGTATTTACGGTTTTATCAGGCGCCAATACGCATTGATACAAAGTGGTAGAAATATCCGGAATAATTACATTACTTACAGCGGTTGGCACTGCAGCTGGTGTCCAGTTTGCAGCTGTCTCCCAGTCGGTACTTGCCGAACCATTCCACACTGAATAGCCTGTTACATAATCGCGAAGCGAAAAAATGGTTCTCCAATCGTGATCTGTTTTTTTGATAAAATAACTGATAGGTATATTGGACAATCCTATGTAATTATTCGCAAAATCGAAACTCGATCGTCTGTGTTCAAAAGATAAATTTTCTGTACCTTGAATATCGTAATCCATTGGAACCAAATTACTTTCGGTATTGGTATAATAAGTGTCTTCGCTGAAAAGGTTGCTACTTGTAAGTTCACTATCCAGATAGTGAAAAGTAGCATTTACCTTCGGTGTCGAAGTATATCCTTCGGGCACTGTTGGCACAATTTCGTACATTCTTTTAATACCATCTCTAATTACATCAACTCCATTAGCTGGCGCACTTGTACCAATGGTAGTTGTAACCGCAAGTGCATCAGGCATTGTTCCGTCAGTTAAAGTAAGTGTTGTGTATTGATTACCAAAAGTATAAGTAGTATTTGTAACTATTGTGGTTCTTTTCACCGTACCAGTTACATCGCCAATACCAACAGTGGTTGCTGCAGCTCCCAAAGTAAGGATATGTGAATCTAAATATACCGTTTTGTCAGTGCCTGGATAAGTTCCATAATTGTTTGTCATTTCCAAACTACCTTTTGTATCGGACGGATTTGCACTAAGTAAACTGAGAACACCATTGATAGTAAAGTTGCTACTTGCTGTAACTCCACCTGTGCCACCGCTTGTAATCGCAAAATTATTTACATTGCCTGTAAAAATGCTTGACGGAAGTACTATGGCATCTGCATTGGCAAAAGCCATTGTTGCTGAGGTATTGCTTGCATCAATATTTCCACTTGAGCGTGTTGGCGAGTTACCTGCTAATGTTAGCGTATTGGCAGCCAATGTAAGTGTTCCTGCTGATAAATTTAACAAACCATTTACAGTAAAGCTTTGATTTCCCAGCATTACTCCACCCGAACGATTGATGGTTAAGTTATTGATTGAAGGCGTAGAAGAGAATAAACTGTTCGGAAGGGTTAAAGCATCAGTTCCACCGAAATTCAATGATGAAAGCGAACTAACATTCAGTAAACCTGATGTTTTGCTAATTGTACCGTTTATCCCCAAAGTGGTAGCACCAACATTCAAATTACCAGCAGTTAAAATCAATTCATTACCCACATTTTCATTTGTAAACAATGAAACTCCTGCGCTATTGTTGATGGTTAGTTTATCAAAATTGGTAGTAGTTGTACCGCCAATTGTTTGTGCAGCAGTGCCATTCATTATTACCCCATAACCAGCGGCAGCATTAAAAGTACCATTATTCTCAAAATTACCAGCAATGGAATGATTAAAATTTCCTGTATTGAATGTTGTTCCATCGCCAATAGTCAAATTTCCACCTATGGTAATGGCCGCAGCCGCAGTTGTTGTAGTAGTTTCGCTTGTCGAAAAATTACCCAATACTCCTAAAGCACTTGCAGGCATTGTTTTAGTATCACTTCCACTTAACTCTAAGTTGTAATAATTACTGTTTAAAGGCAAAACTACTGTTTGAGCCGCACCATTGTAACCAAAGGTTGTAACGCCATTATAATTTGCATTAAAGCTCGAATTTGAAGTTTTGCTAAAAGTATTGGAAACCCGAGTAGTTGAACCACTTATTAGTAATAACGAACATGAATCATGAGGAATAGTAATATTGTAAAAATTAGTATTACCAGCTATCGATGCATTTATTCTTTTGAAAACCACTGTGCTTGTACCTGCTTCAAAAGTACCAGCATTGAGCCACGAAACTGTTCCATTATCCACTCTCAATGCCCCATTTACATTTAATATACTGTTTGTTCCGCCTACCAATTTACCGCCGGCTTCGATGCTTATGGACTTAACTTCTCTGGTGGAATCATTCGGAAGTTTGGCAGGATGAGGAGTGTTATTTGGAATAATAACATCGCTTGTAGTAGTTGGAATTAAACTTCCCGACCAGTTGGCAATTACACCCCAACTACTTGACACTGAACCCAACCAGACATAATTACTTGTTGATTCTTTGGCACTCATCATCCATATTTTTGCCTGACTTTGTGTTGCACCAAGAACATAAGGTAATTCCTCAATATAATCATTTTGAGCTAAATAGCCAATACTATGACCCGACAGTGAAATCCAATTTTGATCGGTGTTTAACTCTGTCTTTCCATGTTCGTGAGGCGAAGTTCCAGCATAAGGAACGTGGTGATCCCAAAACACTAAATTACTTTCAGTTATTCCATTTAATTCACTTTCCAAATAATGCAGGTTCAACGTAAATCTTGTTGGGGTAGCTCCTCCTGTACGTACAATTTGGTAATATCGTTTAATTGTATTTGTCTTTGTAGGGTGAGCAGCTCCTATTGCCACAATAAATTTAATTTTTGTAGGCATGCTATCTACTGCAGCATTATAAAAACGCAAAGTAGAAAGTGCATTCCCAAAAGTATAGGTAGTTTCGGGTGTTATGGTGTTACGCACGATTCGCCCTGTAACATCGCCAGCACCGGTGGTAGTGGATGTACCTTTCATTTCCAACTCATAAGTTGCACCCATGTCCAACAGTCCTTTCACGGCGGAAGGATTGGCAGCATTTAAGTGCAAATTTCCAGCTATCGA
>Ga0247840_10008202_pt1 | contig 14140 bp, 10 predicted proteins | sample LaCruzMarch2015__FD_192404 | JGI IMG/M metagenome (GOLD analysis project Ga0247840, IMG submission 192404) | Freshwater microbial communities from meromictic Lake La Cruz, Castile-La Mancha, Spain - LaCruzMarch2015_17m | ecosystem: Environmental > Aquatic > Freshwater > Lake | place: Spain...
CCAGGGTGCCGTCACGCCGGGCGTCGGCGCAGATCCGGCAGCGCTCGGCGTCGGAGACGTTGCCGCACACCTCACAGAACTGGACGCCATCGCGTACCCGGGCGAGCACCGCGGTGAGCCGATCGATGTCGGGCGGCTCAACCGAGAGCAGATGGAACGCGATCCGCTGGGCACTCTTGGGCCCGATGCCCGGCAGCTTGCCGAACTCGTCGATCAGATCCTGAACCGGGCCTTCAAACATGACGGATCAAGTCAGGACTCCGGAAGCGGACGGCCGCCTGCTGCTGCCAACGGACCAAGAATCGTCTTCACCGTGTCGCGCATGTTCTCGGCGGCATCGTCGAGTGCGCCAATGATCAGGTCTTGCAGGGTCTCGACATCAGCGGGGTCCACGACGCTGGGGTCGACTCGCACCGCGACCACTTTGCCCTGGCCGTTGAGAGTGACCTCGACCAGACCGCCACCGGCCTGGCCCTGAACCTCGGTCTGAGCGATCTGCTGCTGGGCGGCGAGCAGGTGCTGCTGCATGTGCTGAGCCTGGGCCAGGGCCGATTGCAGATCACCCAGGGCCTGCTGTGCTTGCTGGGCCTGCTGTGCTTGCTGGGCCTGCTGGGCTTGCTGGGCTTGCTGGGCCTGCCTGCCGAAAGCGCCCAGATCACCGGGGTCGCCGGGGGTTATGCCGGGTTGCATGACGGTCTCCTTGCATCTCGGTCTCGAGTTCGTTGCGGCTTGGCGTTTCACCCGCCGGTGACTTCCCAGCCTAGACGCCGAGGGTTTACCGTGACGCCCGTGCTCAAGATCGCCCCCGGTCGTGTCGTGGCCGCAACAGCAATCGGCCTCTTGCTGGCAACGACGTCGCTGGCAGCGCCCGATTCCCACGCCGCACCCGGCAATGTCGCCGGCATGATCGTGTTCCTCGACCCGGGCCACAACGGCGCCAACGACGCCTCCATGACGCGACAGGTGCCGAACGGCCGCGGCGGCACCAAGGACTGCCAGACCACCGGGACCGCCACCGAGAGTGGTTACGCCGAGCACACCTTCAACTGGGACACCGTGTTGCGGATCCGGGCGGCACTGAGCCAATTCGGGGTTCGCACCGCAATGTCCCGCGGCAACGACGACGCCGTCGGGCCTTGCGTCGACGAACGCGCCGCAATGGCCAACGCCCTCTCCCCCAACGCGGTGGTGTCGATCCACGCCGACGGCGGTCCGCCCACCGGGCGGGGTTTCCACATCTTGTACTCCAATCCCCCGCTGACCCAGACCCAGGCCGGGCCTTCGGTGCAGTTCGCCCGGATCATGCGCGATCAACTGTTCAACTCCGGCATTCCGCCGTCGACCTACATCGGGACCGACGGACTCAACCCGCGCGCCGATATCGCCGGGTTGAACCTCGCGCAATATCCATCGATTCTCGTGGAGTTGGGCAATATGAAGAACCCGGTGGACTCAACGTTGATGCAGAGCGAGGAGGGGCGCCAGAAGTACGCGAACGCCGTCGCCTCGGGTGTCATCGCATTCCTGCAGACGCAGGCGCCCAAAACCTACTAGGCCCAGCCCGAGCTAGCCGTCGATTCGGCGGGCACCGAGTTCGCTCTGCAACAGTTCCAGCGCCACCTCTTCGGGATCGCGCCGGGGGGTGGCGTCATCGACGTTGCCCACCTCGGCGATCATGTCGTCCTCTTCGGCTCGCTGCGTGACGGCGGGGTCCGCATCGGCTGCCGACGGCAACGCTGCATCCCCCGCCGATCCGCCGGCGCCGAACTCGCACCGCACTCGCCAATCCACGCCCAGCGCGTCCTTGAGAGCGTCGCGGATCACGTCGATGTTGCGCTGCTCGCTCAGTCGCTTTGCAAGCGGCGCGGACTCATGGGCCAGGGTCAACTCGTCCTCCCCCACCGCACGCACAACCGCCCCGGCCAGCAATGCCTCCGTGCTGCGACTTCGTTCGCGCACCTTTTCCCGAATGGTCGGCCACATGCTGCGCACCGACGTTGCGCTCAACTCGGCCGGTCCGGCCACTGCAGCAGGTGTCGGCGCGGCTTCGGGCTCCGACTCAGCCTTGAGATCAGGTTTGGGCTCGGTCTCGGTCTTGGTCTCGGTCTTGGTCTCGGTCTTGGTCTCGGGCTTGGGCGTCGGTGACGGTGGAGGTGACGGTGGAGGTGACGGTGGAGGTGACGGTGGAACCGATTCGGTCTGCACCGGCGCCGCTTTGGTCACATCCGGCGCGGGAGCCTGAGTCTTGCGCGCGTACTGCTTCTCGGAGACCAGACGGTCTGCTGTCTTGGCGGCTGCGCTCACCGCGGCCTCACCCGCGGGGATCGAGATGTCCAGGCGGGTCTCGATGCGTTCGACGCGTTGCAGCAGTGCCGACTCGGTGTCACTGGCCGAGGGCAGCAACAGCCGGGCGCACACCACCTCCAGCAACAGTCGCGGTGCGGTTGCGCCGCGCATCTCCCCCAGCCCGGCATGCACCACCTCGGCATAACGGGCCAGCGTGGCGGGGCCGACCCGGCCGGCCTGCTCGCGCATCCGTTCGAGGACATCATCGGGTGCGTCGACGACACCTCGGCTTGCAGCATCCGGAACGGCTTGCAGCACAATAAGATCGCGAAAACGCTCCAGCAGATCAACGGCGAACCGGCGCGGGTCATGTCCGGCATCGATCACCGATTCGATCGCACCGAACAGCGCGCCGGCGTCCCCGGCGGCGAGCGCGTCGACGGCATCGTCGATCAGGGCGACGTCAGTGACGCCCAGCAGCGCCAGTGCCCGCGGGTAGTGCACCCGATTACCGTCGGCGCCGGCCAGTAGTTGGTCTAGGACGCTGAGGGTGTCGCGAGGTGAACCCCCGCCGGCCCGGATGACGAGCGGAAACACCGCATCATCGACCTCGACGTCCTCGGAGGCCAGAATGCGCTCGATGAGACCGCGCATTGTGCGCGGTGCCAGCAGCCGGAACGGGTAGTGGTGGGTGCGCGAGCGGATTGTCGGCAGCACCTTCTCCGGCTCGGTAGTGGCGAACACGAAGATCAGGTGTTCGGGGGGTTCCTCGACGATCTTCAGGAGCGCGTTGAAACCAGCAGTGGTGACCATGTGGGCTTCGTCGATGATGAAGATGCGGTAACGCGACTGTGCCGGAGCGTAGAACGCTCGGTCCCGAAGTTCCCGGGTGTCGTCCACCCCGCCGTGGCTGGCCGCGTCGAGTTCGACGACGTCGACCGAGCCACCCCCGTTAGGGGCCAGGGCCACACACGAATCGCACACCACGCACGGTGCCGGGGTGGGGCCCTGCTCGCAATTCAGCGACCGGGCCAGGATGCGTGCCGAGGACGTCTTGCCGCAGCCCCGAGGTCCGGAGAACAGGTAGGCGTGATTGATTCGTCCGGCCGACAGGGCCGTCGACAGCGGTTCGGTGACGTGTTCCTGCCCCACCACCTCCGCGAAGGTGGCCGGTCGGTATTTCCGGTAAAGCGCCACCTCGGCAGGTTAACGACTGCCGGTGACGGCGGCGGCGTCCCGGAGGGATTCGGTCGCGGCCAGCAGTGCGCAGGTCGCCAGGCCGTCGATGGCCGCGGTCAGATCGGCGATGGTCGGAAAACTCGGTGCGATCCGGATGTTCTTGTCGTCGGGGTCTTTCCGATAGGGGAACGACGCGCCCGCCTCGGTCACGGCGATCCCGGCGTCTTTGGCCAACGCCACCGTCCTCCCGGCGGTGCCGGGCAGCACGTCGAGGCTGATGAAGTAGCCACCCTTGGGTTCGGTCCACGACGCGATCTCGGACTCGGAGAGCCGGTTGTCAAGAATGTCCAGTGCCAGGGCGAACTTCGGAGCAAGCACCCGTTGGTGGCGCAGCATGTGCAGTCGCACCCCGTCGGCGTCGCCGAAGAACCGAAGATGACGCAGTTGATTCACCTTGTCGGGCCCGATCGACTTCTTGCCGGCGTACTGCAGGTACCAGGCGATGTTGCCCAGCGAACCGCCGAAGAAGCTCACGCCCGCCCCGGCAAAGGTGATCTTGGAGGTCGAGGAGAACACGTAGGGCCGGTTCGGGTGACCTGCGGTGGCGGCCAGGCCCAGAACGTCCACCTGGCGGGGAAAGTCCGACGTCAGGGTGTGGACTGCGTAGGAGTTATCCCAGAACAGCCGGAAATCCGTTGCGGCGGTGCGCATCTGGACAAGGCGGCGCACGACCTCCCACGAATAGACGGTGCCGGTGGGATTGGAGAAGAGCGGCACACACCACATTCCCTTGATCGCCGGGTCGGCCGCGACTAGTTCCTCGACCAAATCGGTGTCGGGCCCGTCGTCTCGCATCGGGACGGCGATCATTTCGATACCCAGGCTCTCGGTGATCGCGAAATGCCGGTCGTATCCCGGCGACGGGCAGAGGAACTTCACCGCGGGCTCACTGATCCAGGGCCTCGGCGAATCCACACCGCCGTGCAACATCGAAAACACCGCGATGTCGTGCATCAGTTCCAAACTGGAGTTGTTCGCGGCGATCAGGTTGGGCACACCGATGCCCAGCAACTCTCCGAAGACTGCCCGCAGGCCGGGCAATCCGTGCAGACCGCCGTAATTACGGGTGTCGGTGCCGTCGTCGTCGCGGTAGTCCCCACTGCCCGGCAACTCCAGCAGCGCATTGGAGAGGTCGAGTTGCTCGGCGGACGGCTTGCCGCGGGTGAGATCCAACGACAGCGCCTTGGCCTGCAGGTCGGCGTAATTGCGCCGTTGCAGTTCATGCTGCGCGAGCAGGTCGTCACGGCTCAGGGACTGAAACGACACCTTGCGCCTTTCGTCAACGCCGTGAGTTCGCCGCACCCGGCGAGAAGGGGACCCCGCGCACCCGCCAGAGCCCGCTGACCCTTGCTGCCTTCCAGCCCTGGGGGAGTTCACAGGTTGGACGCCGCGCGGGGTCCAACGCGAAGTGTAGTACCCCCGTCCGGAGCGCGACAGCCAGCCGAAACACCCGGCTGAGGTGTTCGGCTACCATGACCGACGGAGGATTCGCCTAGTGGCCTATGGCGCTCGCCTGGAACGCGGGTTGGGTTAATAGCCCTCAGGGGTTCAAATCCCCTATCCTCCGCACCTGTCCAAGGTGCGACCGCGGCACTGCGTGGCCGCACCTCGGACGCAACAACCGAGGAGTGGCATGCCGCGTCGCGCCGCGACCACACTTCACCTCGCACTGACACTGCTCGGCGCAGCGCTGTACATCGTGTTCGTTCTGCCGCGCTGGTGGGTGCTGACGGGCGATGTGCCGAGTACCCCGGCGGCAATCGGGCGGATCGCGGCCGGCGTGCCCATCGCCCTGGCCGCGGTGCCGATCATGCTGAATCTGCGTCAGGCCCTGCAACCGGGCCTGCACACCCCGGAACTCGCGTTACGTCTGCGGGCGTGGGCGGCCGTCCTGCATGGGGTGGCCGGTGTGCTGATCATCCTGACGGCGATCGCCGAGACCTTGCTCGGTCTGGGTGCTGCCGGGCCGTGGCTGTTCGCCGTTTACGGGGCGGCCGCGGCGATCGCGATTCTCGGTGTCGCGGCGTTCTTGCTGTCGCGCATCGCAGAGAAACCGCCTGCGCCTGCCAGACCGCCGAAGCCCGCCAAGCCCGCGAAGGAGAAGAAGGAGAAGCGGCGGGCGCGCAAACGCGGCAGTGCGACGGAAGACTCCGCGGAAGACCAAGACCTCAGCGAACCTGAAGATGCCGTCGAATCCGAAGAACCGATCGAATCCGAAGACGCCGCCGAATCCCAAAACGCCGCTGAAGTCGAAGAATCAACGACTGAGGTCGTCGAAACCTCTGTCGTCGAATCCTCTGTCGTCGAATCTGAAGTCACCGAAACCGCTGACGTCGAGGCTGCGCTCCCGGAGACGGACAAGCCCGCCGGTCTGCGCAACAAGCGGCCCACCGGTAAGAGTCGGCGGCGCTAGACCACGATGGGTACGGCCGGTACGGCCCGCAGTGGCAGATCGACCTCGACGCCGGAGATGTTGACCACGCCGATCGCGGCGTTCGCGAAGATCGAGGACCAACCGGCGATCTGCAAGGTCAGCGAGTCGCCTGCGCCGACCGTGTAGGCGATGTCGTTGAGCGGCACGGATACCGTTCGTTCGCGGCCGTCGAGAATGACCGGTATCGCGGTCACGTTATTGCCGACGACGAGGCCGGTGGCGTCGTCGACGAACTGCGCGTAGACCGCCTGGCTGGTGCCCAGGCCCGAGTAGGTGAAGCTCAACTGGGCGGCGCCCACGATCTGATCACCGGTGTCTGGAGTCAACGCGACGTTGATCGCGTTACCGGCTGGGGTGGGGAAGATCAGGCTGAACGGGAATGTGTATTCCGAATCCGGACCCGAGCCGCCGAGGATCGGCAGGATGCCCAGCGTGCCACCGGTGTTGGTGGCGACATACCCGACGGGCTTGTTGAAGCCGGGTTCGAAGGGCAGCAGATCCGAGGTGTAACGGTCGCCCGCCTGATCCCACCACTGGAACACCGGAATGGCATCGGCTAGGGCGCCCTCATCCTTGACGTGCTGCTTCAGCCACGCGAAGGTGTCGGCGAACAGGAGATCGGCCTGCAAAGGGTTGGCGCCGGTCGAGCAGACACCGTGGCCGCCGCAGAACCAGGCCAATTTCACCTCGGTGTCCCATGGGTTGGCGAGGATGGTTTCGGCGTTGAACAACGACTGATTCAACGTGAACAGCGCGTCGACCGTGCCTTGGAGCAGCAGCGTCGGGGCCCGGAGTTGGTTGAGCAGCGAGGTCGGGCCGCTAGCGGTCAGAACGGCCTGTGAGGTCTGGGTCAGGAAGTCGAATAGAGCACCGGTGAGAACTCCCTCGTAAATTTGGGTGTTGATTCGGGCGCCCGCCTGCACCAAGTCGAGAAGCAACAGCGCGGACCATGCGGTCTTGAACGACTCGGAGGGGTAGAGCGCGTCGATCAGTGAGTACCAGTTGCCGGCCGGGACGATGGCGTCGATGCGGGGGTCGGTGCTCGCGGTGACCATCTGAATACCGCCACCGTACGAGCCACCGACCATACCAACCTTGGGATCGTCGACGCCGTTGAGTTCGACCAGGGGGTTGTCGGCCGCCCAACTGACGATCGCGGAGGTGTCACGGCCCTCGTAGAACGGGCTGTCCAGTTGCAGCACCCCACCGGAGGCGAACTCCCCGCGGGGGTCCCACGTGATCACGTTATAACCCTCGTCGCGCATCAGATCCACTCCGGGGACGATGCCGAAGGTGCCCGCCGTCGTGTACGGATCGGTTTCCCCCGGTGAGCCCAATCCGGGGCCGTTGAGCACCGTGGGCGCGGTCTCGCCGGCCGCGATGCCGGTGGCGGGGAAGAAGTTGGTGCTGATCTTCACGCCGTCGAAGGAGACGACGTCGTAGGTGAACGCCACCGGGGTCGCGCCGGGGGCTTCACCGCCGACGTTGACGTTGACGGTCGCCACGATCGAACTGCCGATGATCGGGGCCAACAGATCGCTGATCAATGGCAACTGCTGCAGCAATGAGATCACCGGCGCGGCGAACAGACCGACTAGTGGGATGCCGACCAGGAACTTGTCGAAATTGGTGACCTCGGTGATCCGGACCCCGAATTCCTCGGTGCCCTTGCCAGCGCCGGTAATCAGATTCCAGTTCGCATAGGGCAGGATCGTGTAACTCTGCGGGTCGGTCCCCCCGGGAATCGGCACCGTTCCCAGATCGAGCTTGCCGCCGTTGCTGCCCCCCAGTGAGGTGTAGACCAATTCGGCGCCGCGGGCACTGGTGGCGTTGAGGGCGCCTTGGAAGATCCCGTTGACCAAAACGACCGTCGGGTTGACGGTGATGCCGTCCTCGGTCACCGTCGCCGAGGAAGTCACCTGCGCGGCCGGGGCACTGCGAACGGCCCTGCCCAGCGGTTCGCGGCGGGCGGCAGCCAGCAGCGCCCAGGCCGCCGGGGAATCAGACGGCACCAGTGGATCGGTGTCGGCACCGTCGGAGACACCGTTGTCCGCCTCGGACAGGAACGCCGTCACCTCGTAGGCCTCGACCGGTTCGGGAAGCGGACCGGGCATCGGATCGATGTGAATCCTGATATCCGGCCCAGCCGGCTCCGGCAGTTCCACCGCAGGCGGCACGACCGTGAAGTCTTCGGCCGCAACGCTATTCGCCTGTGGCTCCGGATCCACGACCGCCAGCGCCGCAACGCGGCGGGCCACACCAACTGTGGGCGCGGTGATCGATTGCGCGCTCAGCTCAGGTGACACGGTGCGCGCGCGATCGTTGCTCCGGGTGGCCGCACCCCGGTTGGCACCGGGGTTGGCTCGGCGGGCTGAGGGCTGGTTCCCAGCGGCTGGGGATGCAGAGGATGTAGATGCAGTGGACGGGGAGTCGGCGGCATCAACGCCCCGCGCAGCGCTATCGGAGGTGTCCGCCCAAGCCACAGCGCCGGTGGAGAACATCGCCGCGCCCACCCCCAGGGCCACCGCCAACCCGCCAACCCGCCCAACAAAAAGTGAAGCGCCCATGATTGTCCTCCCAGGAATCGTGCAAGACCTCTAGGCGGACTCTAGACCCGTCACCGGCGGGGCCACCGGCAAACACCCACAATCGACGAAGTCATTTCACCGAGAAGTCATTCAGGCGAATTACGCCATGCAGGAGTGTCGAATTCCAAGCAGGCGCTGTCGGGGCGCGCCGCGATTCGGCAAACACCGAGGCGCATCACCAGATGGCGAAGTCCGTCGAGCCGATCCGGTTCGGCGCCGCGTAGTTGACATAGACAGGGCCCTGCTGGAACGGGATGTAGCCGGTGTTCATCAACGCGCCGGCATCGACCACCGTCGGACTGTTCGACCCGATGGTGTTGTAGGAATACAGCAGCGTCGCGCCGTCGGCGGTATACACCGAGATCTTGGTGTTGGTCGGCACCGAGGTCGCGCCACCGATCAGGTACGCCGGCAGGGTTCCGTACACGCCGCCGGAGTCGATGATGGAGTTCGCGGTCTGCTTGGGACCGTCGTTAATGCTGACCGTGACATAGGCGTCCGGTGCGCCGGGCACCGACACCCGGGTGGGCAGTGGGTTGGGCCCGAAGACCATGACACCGAACAATCCGAGTAACGCGCCTTGATAGAGCAAGAATCCGTCGCTGAGTTCACCCGGCAGGGAGGCGGTCGGGATGGTGTAGCCGTCCGGGCCCGGGCCGTAGGTGTTCGCGCCGACACCGAGGATGCCGTCCACCTGGGCCAGTTTCAGGAATTCCTCGAAGGCCGCGGCGTCGGCGTCGTCGACGATGTTGACGGCGGTCGGCGCGGTGACAGCGCCGCCACCGAAGTCGACCGTGGTCACATAGGTGGTGTAGCGGAACGTCTTGGTCAGATCGCCGCTGAAGCGGATCTCGCCGGTGGCCACCGGTTCACCGAGATCCCCGGGCGCGGAGTCGCGGGTGATGATCAGACCCGAGGATCCGGTGTCGACGAGCATCGGGTTGCGCGGGCCGTCGTTCACCGAGACATTCACGACCGGTTCGGTGAAGGCCTTCATCTGGACCGGGACGAATGCGTACACCTTGCCGTTGCTGCGAGCCTGGCCGACGAGGGCCTGGGTGGGCGCGATGGCGGCGCCCAACAGGTTCACCAGTGGCAACAACAGTGCCGCGCCGGTGAGGCCGGCCTCGGCCAACACCGGCAGCGACATGGTGACCAACAGGTTCACCTGGGTCACCTGGTGGATGAGGGGTATGCCGGCGGTGGTCGCGATCGCCTGCGATGCGGCCGGCATGTTGTTCTGCCAGGCCGTCAGTGACCACGCGGCCTCGGCGAGGAAAAGTTGCGGAACGATCGAGGCCACGCCGGCGGCGACATTGCCCGCGCCCCAGGTCTGCTGGTTCAGCAGCGATTGCGCGTCGGAGATCTGCTGCATGGCCAGCGCGACCTTGGTGCCCGGCACGATCGGATCCGCCGGCAGGTAGGACGCCATGTTGTAGGACGGGTCCGCTCCCGGCGGGGGCGGTGCCGCTGCCGGCAGTGCGGAGGCCGGTTGCACAGCGGGCAACGCCGACTGCGCGGCCAGCGCAGGAAGCGCAGGAAGCGCAGGAAGCGGGGCAAGAGCGGACAAGGCGGACCGGCCGGGGCCGGCGGCAGTGCGACGGGCGCTAGGCCGTGTGAGGGCCGCGTTTGTGGGCGGCGCCGTAACCGCGACATCTGCCGCGGGCACCGACGAACTGGCCGCGGCCGCGGCGGGCACCGACGATCTGACCGGTGCGCTGACCTTATTCGCACGCCCCGCCACCGCACGCGATTGGCGTGGGGTCGCACCGCGGACGGTGCTTTCCGAGGCGGCGCTTCCCGAGGGGGTGCCTGCTGAGGGAGTGCCTTCTGAAGTGCTGTTGTGCGACGAACCGGCGTCGGCACCGACGTCCGCGACGGCAACGGCGGTTCCACCGACCATTCCTGCGCCCAGCCCCAGCGTGACCGCGGCAGTCCCCAGCCAGGCGTAAGGCCGGATACGGCGGTGTTTCGACACGCAACTGCCCCTTCGGCTCGCCACCTGACTACCTTAACGTTTCCTGAGAAACGATGGTACCGGCTGCGAGCCGCGGAGGTCGGATCCGCAGGTCACGACCCCGAGTTGGCCCATCACGTCGTAGATTCGTCACACATGACCGGTCACGTCCCCTGGCATTCGCCACCTCTGCACACCGTGACCGGTGCCGGCCGCTTCGCGCCCAGTCCGTCGGCGGATCTGCACCTCGGCAACCTGCGCACGGCAGCACTCGCCTGGTTGTTCGCGCGCTCAACGGGACGGAGATTCCTGATTCGCGTCGAGGACCTCGACGAGCGCACCCACACCGACATGGCGGGCCGCCAACTCGCCGACCTCTCCGCCATCGGGGTCACCTGGGACGAGGAGCCCCAGTGCCAGTCCGCGCACCGGGCACGCTACGAGGAGGTGATCGCCGGCCTCACCGGGCGCGGACTGCTCTACGAGTGCTTCTGCAGCCGAAAGGACATCCTCGACGCGCCGCGGGCCCCGCACGCCCCCGAAGGCGCCTACCCGGGAACCTGCCGTGGGTTGACCGACGCGCAGCGCTCAGCCCAACGCGACGTCGGCCGCCCACCGGCGCTGCGACTGCGTGCGGAGACCACCGCGTACACCGTCGATGACCTGGTGCACGGCAGCTACACCGGCGTGGTCGACGATTTCGTGCTGCGCCGGGGTGACGGGGTGCCGGCCTACAACCTCGCCGTCGTTGTCGATGACGCACTCTCCGGGATCGACCAGGTGGTGCGCGGCGATGATCTGCTGACGTCCGCGCCCCGTCAGGCCTATCTGGCCGGGCTGCTTGGCTACCCGCAGCAGGCCTATGTCCACGTTCCGCTGGCGCTGAACGCCGACGGCAGGCGGCTGGCCAAACGCGACGGAGCGGTTACCCTCGGCGAACTCGGTGTCGCACGGGCGTGGACGCTGATCACCGAATCCCTGGGCTGGCCGGCGACCGATATGACCGAACTGCTCGAGCGCTTCGACCCGGCGCTACTGCCGCGACAGCCATGGATCTACCAGCCGGGCTGAGCTCAGGCAGGTAGCTCCATCTGCCCCCACGGCGAGCCGTAGGCGGTCAGCAGTTCCAGGAATGGTTCCGATTCGAAGCATTCCGGCCCGAGCACACCGGTACCGCTCCAGGTGCCATTGGCCAGAAGTTCCAGCGCCACAACGGGATTGATCGCCGTCTGCCACACCACGCACTGGTGTCCGTACTCGGCCATCGACCATTCGTTGTCGACGACGTGATAGAGGTAGGTCGATCGGGGCTGGCCGTCCTTGCCGGTGCCGGTCACCCACAGCCCAGCACAGGTCTTGCCCTTCATCTGCGGGCCCAACGCGGCCGGGTTGGGCAGGCACGCCGCGACCACATCGCGCGGGCTGACCTCCACGGCGCCCTTGTCGCTGCCGACCTTCACCGCCTCGGTGCGGTCCAGTCCTAGCTTGTGCAGCACCTTGAGCACGTCGATGAACTCCTCGCCGAGGCCGTACTTGAATGTCACCCGCTTGCAGTCGATCCACCGCGGCATCAGCAGGACTTCCTCGTGCTCGACGTTGACGCACTCCACCGGACCGATGCCGTCGGGGAAGTTGAAAACCTCAGGCTCACTGAAGGGTTCGGTGACGAACCAGCCGCGATCCTTCTCCCAGATCACAGGCGGGTTGAGGCATTCCTCGATGGTGGTCCAGATGGAGAACGACGGGGCGAACTCGTAGCCCTCGACGGTGAGGTTGGCCCCGTCGCGCACGCCGAGTTCGTCGATGTCACTGAACAGGTTGTCCGACGCGTAGCGAGCGAAGACGTTGGCCAGCCCCGGTTCCACACCGAGGCCGACCAGTGCCAGTCGGCCGGCCGCCTTCCACTGCGGCTCCGCGGCGAACTGCTCATCCCCGAGTTTTACCCCGGTCAACTCGTAGGGCTTGTCCGGATGGCGCTGCGAAAGGCTCATCGCCATGTCCAGGTAGTCCGCCCCACCGGCCAGGGCACCGTTGAAGATCGGCATCACGAACCGCGGATCGACGGCGTTCATCACATGGGTGATGCCGTGCTGGCGAACCAGCGTCGCGACCGCCTCCTCCGACGACGCGTCGACAGCCGTGGCAGTGAAACGTGCGTCGGCTACGGCATTAGCCGCCTGCTGGGCGCGGACGTGGTCATAGTCGGCCACCACGATCTGGTCGAAGAAGTCACGTCGTTTCGCGATCGCACAGAACGCCGAACCGACCCCACCCGCACCGACCAACAGAATCTTCATGCGCGAAAACTACACCGCGACAACCAGGTCGGCCACACCGCGCAGCGTGACATTGGGTTTGTAGGCGGGTTCCTTCGCAAGTCGGGCGTTCGGGAACCGCTTGGTCAGCGCGGAGAGCGCAACAGTCGCCTCCAACCGGGCCAGCGGCGCGCCGAGGCAGAAGTGCGGGCCGAGCCCGAACGCGAGGTGGCGGACCGAGTCCCGCGTGGGGTTGAACTCATCCGGCCGTTCGATCACCGCAGGATCGCGATGAGCGGCCGCCAACAGCAGCAGCATGGTGTCGCCCTTGGGAACTCGAACACCCTGCTCGCCGATGCTCATATCCTCGCCCGCGACGCGGGAGACCAGTTGCACCGGCGGGTCATAGCGCAATGTCTCCTCGATAATCGCCGAGGCGCGGCTGGAATCCTGCCCAAGGGCCGCCCAGTGCTCCGGATGGCGCAGCAGTGCCAGCGCCCCGTTAGCGATCAGGTTCACCGTCGTCTCATGGCCGGCAATGAGCAGCAGATTGCAGGTGGCGACGATCTCCTCCTCGGTGAGCTGGTCCCCGGCCTCCTCGACCGCGATCAGACCCGACATCAGGTCCTCGCCCGGATCCGCGCGCCGTAGCCGCAGCAGATCGCGCAGATAACCGCGCAGCCACAGGCCGGCCTCCAATCGTTCCTCGAAACCCTGCGGCTGCCCGGTGAACGCGATGAACGGGTCGAGACCCTGGGCAAGCAGGGCCGAGGCCCAGCTGAACTTGGGCTCATCCTCAATGGGCACGCCGAGGAGGCGGCAGATCACCGCAACCGGCAACGGGTAGGCCAGATCAGCGATGACCTCCAACCGACCCTCGGCACCCACCTTGTCCAGCAGCCCATCGACGAGCGTGGCGATATCGGGCTCAAGTCCGCGAACGACCTTGGGCGAGAACGCCTTACTGACCAGTTTGCGCAGCCGGGTGTGATCGGGCGGATCGAGGAACAGAAAGCCTGGCGTGCCGAATGGCCGCGCTTCCTGCCCGGCAGCGATCGCCTGCTGGGCGGCGGTGGACTTGAGCCGGTCGCTGCACGACGACGGGTGACGCAGAACCTCGTCACAGTCGGCGAACGACGAGAACACCACCAGGTTGGAATCCGGCAGTTGCAGCGGCCCGTGCTCCCGTAACTGCCGGTAAATCGGATAGGGGTGCGCTCGGTGGCCGGGTTCGAGCAGGTCGCGCAGCAGCGTCTGCGGGGTTGCGGTCATCTGGCCAGTCTGCCGTAATACCGTCCCAGGAAGTCATCCCGTAACTCCCCGAAGTCACCGGCGCCGATCGCCTCCCGGATCCGGTCCACCAGCGCAATGATGAACCGCT